>Ga0208128_1000703_pt1 | contig 13197 bp, 10 predicted proteins | sample ETNtaG_35_FD_185758 | JGI IMG/M metagenome (GOLD analysis project Ga0208128, IMG submission 185758) | Marine microbial and viral communities from oxygen minimum zone, Eastern Pacific Ocean - ETNP201306PF51B (SPAdes) (version 2) | ecosystem: Environmental > Aquatic > Marine > Oceanic ... | reverse complement strand
TAAGGACTTCGATTTGATACGCTTGTTCATTGATCACGGTTTCTCCCGATGTAGGGAAGTTAGGTGTCGGAATATTGAACCCAATTGGCCAACACGGGATAATCCGGTGGGTTGAGGTTTTCGCAAGATTGGTTATACCGTTGGGCAGATTGGTGGCAACAATAAGGTTGTCATGTGCTAGCTCTTCGAAAATGATGTTCCTCCCGCTATCGTGACTGTGGGCATTAATTGTCAGGAAATTCCTTCGACCAAAAATCTGTAGGCCTGAGGCTTGGGGGAAATCACCGGAGACAGTTGCTTGAATGACGTGTGCACTTACATCAGGGGCCTGGGTATTCCCGATTTTGATTCCCAAGCTGGTCCGGTGGATCCAGGTAACATCGACATGGTTGCCATGACACCCCTGAGTCAGTTCAATACCAATATTACAGGCATTGATTTCCTGAACCAGGACTTTGTTGCCGCTGATTCCTCCCTCTGAGGCATCCATTAAAAGGCCGGTACTTTTTTGTACTGACCCCTCTTCTCCCCAGACACTCCCTGCCCCAATCATACCGTTAAATTCAAATGTCGTTGCGACCAGACAGCAAAAGTTGTCTGGTTCTTTTGAGGTAGGTTGCACCCGAACAACGGTCCCAGGAGAGCGCGTATTGACAACTAACCCCATTTTGATTCGGCAGTTCATCTCGCTATCAATCACTACCGCGTCGCCACTTTCCGGGGTGTAGGACAGCCAGTACTCATCCCCATTTTCTGGTCTTCTTTTTGGTTAAAAGATTGGACTCCCCAGTGTAAATAAGGGAACCCGACTCCCAACTTCGCGACTTACCTGAGCCACTCTCGACGGGCCAGATAAAACATTTTGTTGCTTAGACCTGAACAGGCGTCGCCGAATAGCCACCTTGGCCATCTGAAACCTGACATACTGTGCCAGAACCACGACCTTGGCTCCAATCTAAGTCGTGGCACCAGAGCTGAGTCCATTTCACCGTCTTCTTGCCTTCTTTGATCCAACTCGCCCGGGTGCCATTCCACTTTGGCCATCAAGCGACCGGTCCGGCCCCAACTCTTGGCCTGATAGGTGAAAATCTGGTAGATTCTCTTTGAAGCCCTGGGTAATCGGTCTACTGGACGCTTCAGTAAAGGCTCAATAGCGCGCTGCAAGTTCTGATTAGCAGGGAAACGAATCGCATACAAGTAGTTCTCCTCTTGGAGGAAAGTATAGATATCGGGATTGGCCAACGCAGCGTCACCACGGAAGAAGCCGCCGATATCCGCCTCGTGATAACGGGTCACGACTGGCTTCAGCACACTATGCCAATCATCGGCGCTGTGGACTTGGCCCTAGCGCTACAATGTCCGCTCAAGATAGCCAAACTGGTTAAAACAGAACCGGGGATGGTCACAGGTGCAGCCAAAGTGCCTGTTGTAGATCCTACCTTTCTGAGCACCATAGGTCTCACTGACCGAACTATCCAGATCCAGAAGCAACTGGCCAATCGGTTTGCATTCCTGAAGGTGATCAACCCATTTTCCAGATAGATTGATAAAGGCGTTGATCTAATACACTTCGGTAGGCGCTTCGGTCTCGAAGCGCCCTATCTGGCTCCTGGAGGTTGCCTAGCGCCAACTTTTCTCTTCCATCAATAAGCCGTTTGGCCTCGTTTGTATCTTCATCACCAGTCCAGCGACTGAACACCGACTGAGACCGCTAGGCTGTTAGTGTGTGTTGTCTATTCTCCCCGCTAGATCAATCGTCGAAGACGCCTTTCGCTATCACCGTTAATCCCAATATTGTTTCACCCATTGGATTTTCTGCTAAAGAGGTGTTGTCCCTCTGAGAACCCCCTTTGTTGATAGAGTTACGCGATACCGGCGGATCTTGAAAAGCCGGTGGTCTGTAGCACAACCGTGATATATTATTTCACCTTCAGCCAGCAAATGCTAGAGGATATGAATGGAACGGTGGCATGAGGTCTGAGATAGTAGTTCACTGTGTGAACCCGATAGTTAGGCAACTCTATTCGGGTAGTTTCAAATTCTAGAACTGTGGATTGGAGAAACTTGACACTCAAAATTCATAAACTTCGGAGCGGTGGCGGCCAACTTTGTGCCGACACAGATCTTGAAGTTCTTTGGGCATTTGTTCGAACACCTCTGGAAAAACTGGCTGGTGTCCCCCCTCCCGCGCGCAGTTCCACCAGGCGGGATAGTAAGCGATGTTCAACCCCATTCGGTGGTGATCCGGACTTACATTAGCGCCGCTGGTATGCCAAGCGCCACCGTGCCATAACGCCACCGATCCGCGACGGCCGACGATAGAACAAATACGTTTGTCGTCAGAACTTAGTCCTACCGGGCGTCGATTGGATTTATGACTCATGGGCACAAAAACTGTCGCCCCGTTTTCAACGGTAAAATCGGTTATCATCCACATGGAATTAATTAGCCATGGGACGTTCGGAAAAGGCTCTGACAAGTCGTGTGTGGAATCTACATGCATACCTGCCATTGGCGCGCCAGGCTTGATCCATTTGGTACAGGCTTCCCCTAAGCGTGCCTTCGGTCCCAGAAAATGGCGAACGACCTCCAGCACACGCGGATGAGCAATGCAATCCCAACACATTTCGTCTCTATTGATAGTGCCGAACAGCGTTTGATTGATTCCGCCAATTTCACCTGGACTTTGGAAGTTGGGGTAAGAGTCAGGATCTTGATGTAGCTGAAAGTATTTCTCCGCCATTTGATCGCAACGGTCTGTTGGGATTGCATCCTCTATCAAACAGTAACCGTAAACCTCTAAGTGCTCAATTGCGTCCTGTGATAACATTTTGGATACTCCAAACTGATTCCCCCAATCAAGTTGAGGGTAGGCTTAAAATTAGTATCTCTTTTTCAAGATTCCCCATGCCGTGGGTAATTTACCACGCGATCTCACTGCCAGCGTTTCTCCTAAGCCGTTTTTCACTATTGCTTTAATTTCTGCTTCGGACATAGCTTCGTCGTAGATAAAGGTCTCGGATATAGCGCCCTGATGCCGCCGTTTGAAGACATCATGGGACCAACCCAACGCGCCATCGCCCGGATCTATTTCGTTAACTTCACCTTTCTTTTCGCCTTTCTTAACTCCATTAACAAATACCCTAACCACGCTTCCGTCATAAGTAGCTGCTGTGTGGACCCAGTCCTTCGGCGTCCATTTCCCCGTATTTGGGGCTGACATCGGTAGGATATCAGCAGCACCGGTTCCTACCCAACCACCGGCGTGTGCCCAGAAGTGGAGTTTCCATCCACCCCCCTCCGCCGACGGATGTAATACCCAACCACCGGCGTCTGCGCTGTCCATTTTGCGAGGAATACCGCTGCAGCAATCTGGCAAACCTGAAATTATAGTCCAGCACCCGACCGTAATTCCTTCCGGTGTATCAAATATCCCACCCGGATCTTTAACCCGACAAAATGATTGATCGTCGAGAAACAAAGCTGAACGCGGCTTTCCATAGGGGCCATTAATCCACTTGGCATCCGGCCCAAGAGTAATTTCGCCATGTCGGCCCTGGCCGGAAAAATCCTTCATAACTTTTCCCCCATCGTTTAGGAGCCAAGCCCCCATGAACTCATCCCCTTGAGCAGTCGGCATCCATACGCCATCACCTAACCCAAATATCAATAGAACAAAAAAACATAGAACAAAAAATTGATTCATGATTCAAAAGTCTCCTTCTTCAGATAACGACTGATTCAACCCGTTACAAAACCACAACCTTGTTACTCATCCGACTGCCAAATCGGGTAAGTAACAATCTCCTTTACTCACTATCATGTCATTCTAATCAGAAACTCTATCCAGTTTGTAATCATTGCTTCATTACCCCCCAAAGAGTATTCATCCTATTGGCTGAGTCTATTGGATTTCACTGGCTACCTTTCCAGGACGGAAAGTAGATATGTGCAACTATCCCCGTATCCATTTCTTTCTTTTTCACTAAATCCCAAATGGCAAGCCGAAGTGGTTGGGACGGGGCGGTGAAAACAATCTTCATGCTGTCCGGTGACCAGTATGGTGCCACACCGGCTTTAACAATCCTTTTTATATTTTGCCCGTCTATTGCATCCATGAGATAAATACCCGCCCCTTTACCCTCACGAGTAGAGGTAAACGCAATTTGCTTCCCATCTGGTGACCATGAAGCACGGTCATCCTTAGCTGTATCATCAGTTAGACGAACAACATTTTGTTCATCAATATTCATCTTGTAGATGTCCCAATTTCCACCGTTACGGTTAGAAGTAAACACAATTGATTTCCCGTCCGGTGACCAGTTGGGTTCCTTATCCGTTTTAGGATGGTTAGTCAGCCGGAGAGGATTCTGTCCATCTGTGGTCATGACATATATTTCCCAATTGCCATCACGCTTGGACTTGAAGCAAATCTTGTCCCCCTTCGGTGACCAGGCAGGTTCCTTATCATCTTTTTCTGACTTGGTCAGGTTTTTCAGGTTTGCCCCGTCAGTGTCTATCACAAAGATCTCATAATTAGCCTTACTTTTCCGATTGGAATCGAAAGCGATCCGTGTTCCATCCGGCGACCAGGTTGGATGACCGTTGCGTTGGCCTACAGCCTCTTTTTGAGTAATGTTCAACGGCTCAAGTTTTCCCTCCGCATCGGTTAGAAAGATATTAGAGTGTTGATGCCCCATAGAAAATGCGATGACAGGTTCCTGGCTGAAAGCAATATTCATTGTAGAAAAGAACATTCCGCTGGCTAGAAAAAAGAGTTGCCAACTGATAGACAACGATGATCGAAACGATAGATCTATATTATTTCGCATTATGAAACCGTGATTTCTGGCAAAAAATGTATGTGTTTTAGAATTAGATGTGATTACCGATTAATGGCCTCAAGGTCTGCAACTTACGAGATCTCCCAAAAGTGTTGGCGATTGAAGATTAAAATCACTGAATTGATATCCTTCAATCGTTCATCTATTGTTCCCCGTTGGGCTCTGTAGTTGGATCCAAGAATGTGTTCAAGCCTGATAGACCTACTTCGTGCGCGATTTCTTTAATTGTTTTCCAAGTGGTATCAGGTAAAGGAATTCCCTCAGATTCACGTTGTGCTGATACCCGTGCCTCCGGCTCACCAGGAGCCATGACCTCAACAAAGCCGGTTGCCGCTGGCGTTTCTTTCAGGGTCTTTATAAACGCGGCGGCGTCCGTAGCATATTCATCTTTCTCACGAAACATTGCTATATCCAAGGCTAGAATTAACCAGTTGAGTTCGTGAGCGTCGCCGAGCAGAATACCGGTTAAGAACTCGACGGCAACACCCAATCCATACCCTTTATGACCCGCAAAGGGCAGGATCATGCCGTCGTCATAAAAATCATCGGCTTTACTACTCGGTTGTCCAGATTTATCGAGGATCCAGCCCGGGGGCAATTTTTTACCAATTTCACGGTAAAAACGCAGTTTACCTTCCGCTGTTGCGCTGGTAGACATATCGACAATAACAGGCGCGCAATCTGCCGCCGGGAAGCCCAGAGTAATGGGGTTGGTTGCCATAACGCGCGCAGCACCACCATAGGGCGCAACTGACATATGGTCTGCTTTTCCATGAGCTCCGCCACCAGCAATAATTGTGATAACCTCCTGACTGGCGGCGCGTTCAGCAAACCAGCCTATGCGACCGGTATGGGTGCTTTCTGTCAGTCCCACAACTGCAAACTGATTAGCCTTAGCCTTCTGAATGGCGATATCCATCGCCCGGCTCAAACTGTAAATACCAAAACCGCGGTTGCCATTCACACTTGACATATTCGATGTCTGTTTTTTGACTAAAGGTTTAGCTGATGGCTGAATCCAGCCCTTTTTAACCTGATCTAGATATTGCGGAACACGTAATACGCCGTGAGAATCTACCCCCTTAAGACTACTATCAACTAGCGATTCGGCGATAACATCAGCGATATCCTGGGGAGTACCAACGGCGGCCAAAATACCGGCCACCAATGTGGTGAGTGGTTTACTTTGAATGATTGGCATGCGTTATTTACCAGCTTGTATATTCACCCGCCTATATCGGGCCTCCCAAATCCCGACTTTGTAATTGGTTCCGAATACTACACCCGGAAATCAGATGCAGATTACTAATCGGCAAAGACGACCAATAGTCGTCAATGCTAACTAAACGTGCAATTGGAGTGGAAGCTGATATTTCTTGCGTTGAGTCTACCCAGAAGCCTATATTACAAGCCGGGCGGGTATAACCTGTGCGGCTTGAAACCTTCGATAGTAGAAAGGGAGCAAATGGGGTAAGAAATGCGAATATGTCACTTGGTCAAAATTGGTTATTTATTTCACCTCTAGGTTTCAAATTATTCAGTTGCGTTGTCATCTGTAAGTAGCCTTTAATACACCTAAAAAATGTGAGAGGCATTTCCACCTAGCACTAGTTCTTGTTCGGCTGAGGTCAGTGACCGAGTGTGATATTCTGCCAGTTGCACCAGTTGCTGATAAGTGGCGTGACTCAGCAACCCTGGCAAATCGGTTCCCCATAGGATTTTGGTAGGACCAATTCGTTCAAAGGCTAACTGCAGATAACGCTCCATACTGGGATAAGGATATATCTCGTTGGGCAGATAGGCTGGAAGGGCAGCTATGTCGAACCACACGTTGGGTAGATGGCCAAGACTGATCTGATCTCGCCACAACTGCCATAAATAGGCATCAGCCTCAGCTACCGGGGTTGGTTGGCCTAAGTGGGCAATAACAACTCTAAGATCAGGATGGGTTTCGGCAATACGACGCACAGCGCGGGTTTGGTAAGAGCGGCTACCGACTGCCCCCAGGTCCAGCACCAACACCTTCTGAAGCTTTTCCAGTTCTGGCCATAGCCAGGTAATATCCGGTGCGTCGAGCCTAGCCTGAGGATGAAGGCCGCACAAACCCGTGGCCTCCGAGCACTCCAACTTCATCGCACGAAAACAAGAGAGGTCAAGCTTCTGCTCAAATATCTGCCGGCTGTCGGAGGTCCAAGGATCAAAATAGGCGGCACCGATCAATCGGTCGGGATATTGAGTGATCGCCTCCGCTGCATAGGCGTTGCACTCACCATAGAATGGCCCCTGCAGGAGGATGGCTTTGTCGACACCGGCCCAATCCATGTGTTTAATAAGCATTTCAACGGTAAATACTGTCTTCTCCTGAAAGGGTGGTAACAGTTGAAGAAGGTTGTCACCGATGCGGATACGCCCGTAACCACCTCCGCGTGTTGGGCCGGTGGCATTGAGGCCCCAGATCCTCGGAAATATGTGGGCTTGTGCGTCGATAAGCATCAGGATGTATCGTCTAACTGGTTGTGTATGGATGTCGTTATTTGATTCATGGCCAGGATCATATATCCACAATCGTCACCCACCTGCAACCACTGTACGCCACGCTTAGCCATCTTGACAGCAAAGTGCGGATCTGGTCCCATTCCAGATCCCACGAACAGTCCAGCCGCCCGGGTCTTGGAAATAATCGTGTCTAGGGCTTCTAGTATAGTGGGATGCTCTACTTCACCTAGTAAACCCATAGATGCTGAGAGATCCCAAGGGCCGAGTGCAATGGCGTCCAGTCCTGGAATGGCCAAAATCTCATCCAAGGCGGTCAAAGCCTCTATGTTTTCGATTTGGACGGTGACAAAGAGATCTCGATTAGCCCGCTCAATATAGGCGTTACCACTATCGCGGCCGTAGTTAGAGGGAACTCGAGGGCCATATCCGCGCAGGCCTAAGGGGGGGTAACGGCAATCGTTAACTACCTGCTGAACCTCGCTCGCCGAACGGACCTGAGGAACAATAATACCATCAGCCCCAGCATCTAGAACAGGTTTGATGAAGGGCGTACTACTGCCTGTGACGCGTACGATCGCCGGTACTTGTCTCGCTTTGGATGCTAAAAAATGTCCGGCTAATGCCTCTGGACTCATCTGGCTATGCTCCTGATCTATCCAGAAAAAGTCAACTGAGTCACCCAGTGCATCAGTGACATGTGGGTCAACCAAGGTGATTGAGGCGCCAATACAGACATGCCCCGCTAACATTCTGGCGCGAAAGTCAGCAATTGGTGATAATTTAGTCGACTTTAGTTTTGTTTTCATACTAATCTCTGCTGTCAGGAAAGACTGCTATTTTTAATGATTCATACCTTTTCTGTCTCCATCCATTATCCTTCTGGTTGCTATCGGGAAAATACGGTTGGATGCCTGATTGTCGGAACATGTGAAGTCACGACGACGTTAGTCGTAATCAAAACAATATCGTTCTGCAACTATGGAACCACCCAATCGACAGGATGTTAGTATTGAGAGGTTATATTCAGTCTTTCACGCATCTCAACCATATAGGGGACACCGGAACGAGATCCCTCTCCTGGCAACGGATAGAGCCACAAATCTAGCATGGTTGCCCCTTGAAAACCGATCTGTTTCAATGCAGACACAATTCCGTCCAGATCCAAAACACCTGTTCCTGGTGCGAAATGCAACTCGGAACTCACTTTGTCACTATCCGAGAAATGGAGAAGTTTTATTCGATGGCCTAGTTGATAAATAGCATCTATATAGCCGTTGGGTAACCCTACCCCAAAATGGCAGCAGTCGTAAGCTATACCGAAGGTGTCTGAATCCACCCGATCATAAAGTTGACAGGCCCACTCCGTATCAATACCCAGGGTATAGGGATGTACTTCGATAAACAGGCGAACATTCCTATCCATAGCGTAGGACACAGCAGAGCGAAAGATATTTACCGTCTCGTCCAGAACCCAACCGTAGATTTCGTTCTCTTTTACCCCTTCGGGCTTTCGGCCTTCCCAGGTCAACAGGTAATCTGCCTCCAGCGTCTGCACAATATCGATATCGTGCTTCAACCCGGCCAAAATTGAGTCCGCCTCGCGTGGTGAAGAGAGCGCCGAAAAATAATTAGCATCCGCCGAGTTGACTCCCATTGTTGTCAAGCCAAGGGATGAGACAAATTGAGCTAATTGTCCACGCAGCCTGTCCGTTTTGCAAATTTCGATCTGCGGAGCCCACAGTTCCACGCCCTGATAGCCGAACTCGGTCAAAATACGCAGGGCCCGGTCTAGTGGATATTGACGAAAAATCATGGGGTTACCAATAACCATAGTTAATCCCTTACGTGCACATAATAGAATCTGGCAATATGTGCGGGTTTTATGGAGGTGTGTAGCATCCAGGTTAATCTTTGCCGAACGGATATCGATTTCATTCCTGCAACACCACCATTATATATCGTGGCTAGATAATTGTTACACATGAGAGAGGGGAGCAGTGCAGATATCCTCAATTCGGTGCCAATCTACATCAATTCCTGCTGTCTGTTTCAACATAATATGGTTTGTTCACATGTTAAACTGATGATTGAGCCCCGTAATTTGGCGGGCCTCTTCTGGGGAGGCGACCTCACGTCCTACCTCACGGGCGAGGCGTACTGCGCGTTCGACCAGTTCAGCATTGCTCTCAGCATACACACCCGGTTCAATATAGGGGCAATCCTCCATACCGACGCGCACGTGGCCGCCAATCGCAATCGCGTGCGCGATGGTGGACCAGTAAACGTCGGGCGACATACAACTTGTACTCCAATCTACGTTGTCGGGCAGATGATCCACCATAAATTGCAACCCTTTGGCTGAAGGCGGGGTCCAGCTTTGGCCCGGCCAGCCGAGGAAGATGGTCAGCCATAGAGGATCAGGTAGAAGGTCTAACTCGTTGACACGATTGCGGTCAGTATCATAAAACTCACCGGAGCGAACCTTGTCGATGGCCCAGAAGGCACCGGTGGTGAAACACTCGATCTCAAGTTTCACATTACGCTCATTTGCCAGGCGGCAATATTCCCTCAATTCGGAAATAGGGTGGACTGAATAACAATAACCTGCCGGCGGGAAGCGGGGATCGGGTTGAAAGTACTCGTCGTGAGAGTTGAAGTTGATAGAACTCATGTCGGGCCGTAGTCTTTCCCACAGATCTAATTTTTGTTCCAGCCGAATACTAGCCAATCCAAACTGGACGATTACCTTTCCGCTACTCCGGATGCTCTCCGTGATCTCTTGCCACCCATCGAAGATGGGGATTTGCAACTGACGCCCATCAGGCTGGATCACAGGGTCATTTGTATAGGACCCATGGATATGGCAGATAGAGGCACCAGATCCAATGGCTCGGATATACTCTTTCGATAACCCTGTTGCATCGGTCGGCCTAGGGCCATTTGGATTATGGGGATAGGTAAGCGTGGTGTCACAAGTGACGGTAATGACTAATTTGTCCATGATGATTCACTCTTTTGGAGGCGATTTGCTACTCTATATTATAACCCAAGTTGTGACCGGTGACAGAGATTTGAGTATGACTTACTGATAACCTCAGGTCAAAAGGAATCATGTCGAAGTCATGACCCTGGCTTTTGCGGTCGGCTTCCCTCAGGCACAGCAACTTTGAAACCGGTCGCTGTTTTCGTTGGAAAAGAGCTAGATCCCAAATATCTAGATCCTACAATAGACCTCTTGCAAAAAGAGGGAAATATTAGAATTAAAGGATCAGATAGCAACAGATCAAAGATCGATCCTAGTCAGATTTCAAACGGTTAACAGCCGTTAGTAGGGGGGCGACGAATGTTGCCAACCTTATTTTCTCCAATCAACCGGGCAAGACCAGCCCAGCTAAGTTGTAGCCACCAGCGGCGGATGAGATTGATGTCTTAGAGGGAATATCCAACTCAGTACCACACGGCCCCAGCCGGTGCGGTCAGCTAGTCTACCGTTGGCCGGACCAGACAACCAGTTGAAAATAGGTTGATCCAATGTCGACAGTTCCGATGGCCGAGTAAAAAAGAGTTGCTTGCAAGCTAAACCAACATCCAAAGGGTGATAGTAGATGTTAGCGAGCAACCGATGGAACGAGCTAAAAAAACAGGCACCGCCAGCCCAACTAATCATCAATCAACAGAGCTGACAAATCATCTCCGATCGAAGGTCGGCTACCGCTTTCAGTAGAGGATCTAAACCTGATTTCCAGTTATTTAAGGATAGCCAAACGGCAATCAGCCGGCAGATTAGTTGTCTAGCCGATTCTGGCTATTGGAACTCAAACTCAAATCCTGACTTATGCAAGAGGTCTAATATATTAGTATGTCATCCGAAAGCTACTATAATCGCTGTATGTATACCATGAATCGTCAGGTAAATACAGGCTATTGGTCGCCACTTGCCCGACATTGATCACCCATGCCGGACCAACACACTTTTATAGATTGAGTTGGTCAACTGTCTCTCCCTGGTCGAAACGGCATTTGTCTAAACCCATTGGATTCGCTCTGTGGAGAGGAAGGTATGCTATTTAGCAAAAGCTGAGAGGAATGATAGAAACTTGGGGAGTCTGGCTTTTGGGCGTTCTAGTAAGCTCTTTTGTCGTTGGATTTCGTTGTATAAGACTTTCTTTTCCGCTTTTAGTTCAAAGTGCAAGTCGCTGTCCTATTTGCACTGCATGTGCATTGGATTCTACTTGTTTCTTCAGCCATTCGGTTTCGTTTGTCTTTTCTGTTTCTTCTTGTTGTCCTGTACTTGCCTTGCGTGCAAATTCGATCGCTGAGATGCTCTGTAACTTGGCTTGCTCTTGGATTTGTTCTCTTAGCTCTTGGTCGATCCGGACAGTGAAGTTGTGTTTTCGCATTGTTCTTGTCTTGCTTTTGTTATGCAATCTAACGGGTAGGATTTGTATAATGGTTTCGTCGAATTAATGCCTTGCGTATTCCCTGCATTGGTAAGTGTTACTAAATGCACATACAATCGGAAAGACACGTACAAAGGATGTGGTGCTATCTTTAAGCCAACCCTTAGTCGAGAAGACGCTGAAATTGCGGTTGGTATTTATAAACTAGCTGTCAGGGTTTCTATTGGATCAGGTTTTTTCGGTGCTATGTTTGGTTGGATAGTTATGCTTCGACATGATGCTAATTTCTATTTACATTAACAGGAGAAAAAAATGAGTCTTGATCTTCGTTCCTCTAAGCTATTAGATTTAGTCGATAGCGAGTCTCAGGTAGAGCAAATTGGAATCGGTTGTCTGTTTACGGAAGGTCCTCTTTGGAATACCGAAGGTAATTTTCTACTTTTTAGTGATATTCCTGCTGATCAGATCAAAATGTGGACACCGGGTTCTGGTATTACCACTTTCCGTCAACCTTCAGGCCAGTCCAACGGATTAACTTACGTTAAACAGAAACGCCTGCTGGCTTGTGAACATGCTAATCGTCGTGTCTCGCGCACAGAATTGGATGGTACAGTCACAACTCTTGCTTCTCACTACGAAGGCAAAAAGCTGAACAGCCCTAACGATATAGTGGTCAAGTCGGATGGTAGTATTTATTTCACTGATCCACCATACGGTTTGAAAGCTGAGTACGGAGAGGAGGGGGGAGCAGAACTCGATTTTCAGGGTGTTTATCGTTTGTCTGCCGATGGCCAGCAGTTAACGCTTTTAGCGGATGATTTTGAACGTCCGAATGGCCTCTGTTTTTCACCGGATGAATCTATCTTTTATATATTGACGACACCGCACGTATGCATGTCCGAGCCTTCGATGTTCAAGCGAATGGAAGTATAACTAAGGATCGAGTGTTCGCGGTAGAAGAGGGGGAACATGGAGCACCAGACGGGATGAAGGTCGATCAGCAAGGAAACGTCTACCTGACCGGTCCACAAGGAATCTGGATCTTTGATCCTGACGCCAGACATCTGGGTGTAATTCAAGTGCCAGAAGGTGCTGCTAATCTCGGTTGGGGGGGAGAGAACTGGCAAACACTATTCATAACCGCTAGAAGTTCAATCTACCGAATCCAGCTCAAGGTTTCTGGGATCCCTGTTCCTTAATTGAATTCAAGTTAATCGACCACCAGCATATTATTGATCATGAAGATTTGCTTGATGCCGTCTCTGATTTCTTGGAAGAAGATGAAGAGGCCGAAGGGGAAGGGGGCTACGGGTGTGGTGCTTGACCTCAGTTGTGATAATAGATAATTTCAATGAAATTTTACCTGTAATCAAGGCTAATCGATCTATGACAGAAGAGGTTGTATTTAGTGTGCTGAAAGCCATACTGCCTGAAAGATTACCCACCAGTAACCAACT
>Ga0208128_1000698_pt1 | contig 13257 bp, 7 predicted proteins | sample ETNtaG_35_FD_185758 | JGI IMG/M metagenome (GOLD analysis project Ga0208128, IMG submission 185758) | Marine microbial and viral communities from oxygen minimum zone, Eastern Pacific Ocean - ETNP201306PF51B (SPAdes) (version 2) | ecosystem: Environmental > Aquatic > Marine > Oceanic ... | reverse complement strand
TGCTTGTAGATATCCGCCCGAATTGAGTATGTATACTTTCCCGTTGTAAATGGCCGGCGCCGACTCCTCCGTCTTGTTCCCCATCCTGACCGCCCAGAGCAAATCCGTAGTTCCATCTCCGTTCCCGTTGGCATCGACACAGAAAAAATAGGAGTTGACGGTTGACCCGAAGTAAACCCGACCATTATTTCCGACCACCGGACCGGTCAGTCCTCCTCCTCCATCAAACGTCCAGATCAGTTCCCCATTGCCGGAATCAATAGCAAACACCTGAGCCGCAACCGGTATCCCGCCTAGGCCAATACCGTTCAGAGTAGAGATATAGACCTTCCCATCGTTGTAGGCCGGAGTCACGTTGAACATCTTCGACTCCAGCCCGGGCGTCCACACCACCTCTTTCGACTCCGGATCGAGACATCGGAACGTCGATCCGCCCACCGGTAGAAAGATCATCCCCTCAGCGCTGATCGGCGCCCCGGAATCAGATCCTCCAGTCAGCTGATATTTCCAGACCAGTTCCCCGCTTTGCTTATCGAACTTGTAGAGATAGTGATCCCAACCTCCGAAAAAGACGTGGTCCCCGATAACCAGCGGCTCGCTACAGGTGGAACGCTCGGTGCGATAACGCCAGACAATATGCCCCGACTCCGCATCCAGACAGTTCACATAGCCATCGACACCGGGAATAAAGACCAAACCGTCCGATACACTAGCCGATCCCCATACCCAGCCAACATCCTGCCTCCAGATCAGCTCTCCACTGCGAGCATCCAGGCAGTAAAAATCATCCTCTCCCCCCTGCTGCCCGAGATAAATCTTCTCCTGATCACAAACGGGCGCCCCAGATATCGCCGCCCCCAGTTCGAATTTCCATCTCTCCTCCCCGCTCTCGGCATCCAGCGCATACACGAACCGACTCGGTGTGCCCACATAGATCAGGCCGTTGGCAGCCGTTGGCTTCGACTGGTAGTACGCTCCTCCGGCGATCTGATCGGTAAAAATCCGATAGCCATCTCTGACGAAGTCTTTGATTAAACTGTGCCGCCACACCACCTTCCCTTCTAGATCCAAACAGTAGCAGTAGAGATCTGAATCGTTCAGTAGGATCCTGTCGCCGGCTATTTCCAGATCGGCGTAGATCCAGTGCTCGCCGATCCGCTTTTCCCAAACCACCTTTCCAGCTTGTTCCACACAATCGATTTTGGCGACCACTCCATCGACTGAAGCGACATAGATGTAGCCTCCTCTGGCCACGGGCCGAGAACGTACCCAGTCCGATCTCTCACTCTGGAACAGAAGCTCTCCAGAAGACGTATCTAGACAATACAGATTCTTATCCGCACCACCGATAAAGAGTTTACCCTCATGGACCAGCGGGGCCGAAAACTGCCTGAAGGCTTTGTTCTCCACCGCCTCTATCCGATAGGACCAGGCCAGCTTCCCATCCGCTTTATCTAGACAGTACACCAGTCCATCATTGGATCCGACGTAAACGTGTTGTTTATCTATCTCCATCCCGCGATTGATCGCTCCCTCCGCCTTGAATTCCCACGCGATCCGCTCACTGGAAGCCGACCAGTATTCACCGTCCGCCTTCAGACAGTATAGATATCCCGCCCTGGTGCCGATGAAAATGCGATCCTCTTCTAGCACTGGCTCTGCAAAAGTCGGTCCTACGTTGAAATCCCACAGCTGTTCGCCTGTAGCCACATCCTTACAGACGATCCGATTAAACGGTTGGCAGACGGGTGGAGCCCTCTCGATATCCTGCATTCCGAAGGGAACGATCAGGTACTTTTCACTCGCTGCAAATGGAGCATATCCCGCTCTATAGTCGACGTGACCGGCGTAGATTTTCTCATCGATCTCGCCAGTTTTTTTGTCGATATAGACCACGTGCTTCGTATCTCCTCTGTTGCCCCGACTACCCATCTCGCGCAGTAGAATACGATCTTTCAGAACCACCGGCGTCGATGCTAGACAGGGAACGCTATACAGCTGATCCCCCTTGATACGCGCCACCTGTCTGGTGACATCGAGCACCTGGCCGGTATCCAGCGCGAGCTTCCACATGATATTGCGCATGCCCGGCGAGGCTAGATATACTGCTTCCCCATCGACCACAGGCCTTGACTCCCATGCCAGGCCAACCGGAAACTTCCAGGCCGTCCGTCCATGTATCGGCCCATCCGCTCCGGAAAACCCGGTCCGTTGTTCGTTTCCCTTGTAAGTCGGCCAATCGATCTCCCACCCCTGAAGCTCTTGGTTTACGGGGCTCTCACCCACTGGCGGAAGAGCCGAATCGGGGTCATCCACCAACCTTTTCTGCACCTCCGCCAAAACGGCAAACCCTTCGTCGATGATCCCACTAAACGCCATCACATCCTCGTTGGAGTAGAACTGCTCCTCCCTGCCGTGGAAAACCGGATTCCACACCGACAGATTTGCCAACCCACGATCTACTTCCAGATAGCGCTCCCCCAGATCGGCACACTGCTGCTGCAACGCCACCGCCCAATTTTTCATCAACAGCACTCTGACGGCAAAATTATCACGTGTCGTGGCTACTTCTTTCAGCTCCTCTCGGATTCGATCGATTTCTTCATCTCCAGAGCTGTATTTCCAGCCGTCATTTTCCCGTTCGATGGCCTTGCTCATGGTAATATCTCTCCTTCGGTTCATGATAACGCAAGCCTGGCTTCACCATCTTACGATGAGGCCGCGGCGCCATTTTTTGCTGAATATTATCTGGATGGTTGTTATGTAAATCCAGGGCGGTGGCCAGACCTTTGTTACTGTCATCTAAATTTCTTTCGGTGCAATGCCCAACTACTAGACCAAGTACTGCAACCGGCTGCGATGGAAATGACTCGCTGGTCGGTCGATTTGGGATTGGAAAAATCTTCTGCCCACATTCTACCTAGTCACTGTGTGGAATGCGATGTAGATAAAGTTTATGATCTAGCTTGCACCATAATCGGCCGGGTCAAAAAGCCCACCTTATATCAGATTGGCCTTCGGCTATCTGGCTATAGACTTAGAGAAATCGTATATTTGTTCTCGCCAGATTTACGATTCTAGACCTCTGCGTTCCTTTCCAACCAGGTTGAGGTGCGGGATTAACCAAGTTGTCATGTACTAACCGAAGAAACTCACACAACCGTCGCTTTCTAACGGGATGGGAGAAACGTTTCCTCCCACTTTGGTTGGTAGTCGCTCTCGAATAACCAGTCGAAATTATCTGGCACGATGTGTACCCGCTCCGGCCGTAGTTTGTTTCGTAGTTTGGGAAAGAAACTCATGACGGCATCTCGCTGATTCTTGGGTAAGCCGCAGGAAACGCCTGTTGCTACCCACGAGGTTCCCATAGCTTTACGGGATATGGTGTTCTCATTCTGCCATGCCGAGTGCAGCCCGGCACTGCAAAGTATCAGAATCTGACCACGGCGTGCCACGGCTGGTACCGGTTGGTGCTCAATCCAAGGCAGTTTATCTATATCCGGTATATACTCCGGGAAAGATGGTGCGTTCTCCGAAACCGGAGCTGGCCGTAAACCGTGTACCCGTGGTAATTGGGCTTTGTGTTCAGAGGAAAGCACTCGATTCCAATGCTCCATTACCGCCCGGTGACTGCCGGGAAGAATCCGCATCGCACCACGGTCAGCAGGCACATCGTTGAGCCAGAACCACAATTCGGCCCGCATCCGGCGGGGGGTCGCTTCAAAGTCCTCTAGCGTGGCTTGAATATCTACGTGACATCCACGCGCCCACTGATCGCGGCTATTGGTGTAAGGGGGGTTAGTTGGGGGCCGTTCATGTGGCGCTAACCCCCACCACAAGTGTACCGCGTTGGCTCGGAGTAGCTTTTTAGCCACTTCTTCGAAGTAAGGGTGCTGGATCACGTCAACATAACCCGGCTCCTCGTAGGGCTCGCCGCCATTTTGTTTCAGCCGGTCCCAAGCCGCCTCTGCCCGATCCAGTTGTTCGGTGGTAAAGGGGCTGTCGATAGTCACCGCCCCTTGCTTCTCATACTGTTCCAACTGCGCATCAGTGAACACGATAGTCAATCTCCTGCTTTTACGATTTGAACTCAAACCGCAAAAAAGTTGGTGTTGCTAAAGAGGTAATAATTGATTACGGAAATAAACAACTCATTGTTGTTTTTCTAGAGCTAAGCTCAACACATCAAAACAATTATTTAAATCCTCAAAATTGTTTCCCTGCCTAATACTTATAGATACTTTGTCTATTCAATTGCTTGATGAATACGTTCGGCTAAGAAGTTGTCCAATTTTCAATCAGTGCCTAAATTGCTTGACGAAAGCGATCATTCTCAGCAATTAGTTGGGCTGAAACTGCAACTTTGAGGGCTTGAATTTCTTGTTGGGTAATTGAAATCGGAAGTGGATTGCCACCAAGTTTGATGCGATATCCCTTGGGATCTCCAATCAAACAACAAATGCGACCCAACCTTTTTAGACTATCGCCGATAGTACTTCTGGAGATCCATAGTGATTGGTTAGGTCTTTCATTCTCTACACCTTCTTATTTCTAATTTTTGGGCTAAGTCGAATGACCGCTCAATATAGTCTTCCGTTCGCATTAACACTTCAGAAAAGTTTGATGCCGAAATTCAGATCTATTTTATACTAACAGAACCGGTTAAAAAATTAAATGGATTTGGTGCATGAAAAATGGTTTTTAGCAGAGGACAACCCTTTAAATTGTATTTGATATTGAGACAGGCGCCACGCATCCGGTGAGTCGGTGTCCAGCAGGGTTTACTTCTACCGCTTGCAAGCGTACCTGAGGCTTCAGGCGGGGGATTACAGCCAAACCGAAAGATGGTGACCCTGAAGTAACGGCTGATTTTACTGCTGAGGATTGAATCGGTTTCTCCAGTCTTTGGGCCTACCAATTACCCAACCCAACCGGATTGTGCCAATCAGCCACCAAAACAGCGCGTAGGCGTTGCAGTAGCGACCGAGAACGGATCTCGGCTAACTGTTGATGTTCAGCTTGATGACGGCTTTTCGTTAATGCTTGGTGTTGCCATGCCGAAGGTGTCGATATCACAGGCTGACAGCCAAGATGTTGGGCGACTTAAATGGTGGCTTGCCCTCGAACGACTATTTTTCAGAAACTGATTGGAAGGCGTATAATGCGAAAGCTCAGTTGGGTGTCGTTTTCGATCAGACGCCTTAGGGCCAGCAGGAGCGTCTGCAGGGACTGAATCTGATGCTTGGTCGATGTGCTTTCGAAGGTCTCTTGATAGATCGGTTCAAAGGCTTCCAGACCGGCTAGAACTTTTTCCGATGTCTGGTCGGCAATCTGATTGAATTCTGATAGTATAAGAGGGTCTTCTCTTACCAAGGGATCTGGACGTTCACCTCCCGGGCGATGATGGACAGGAGGTTTTGATGGTCCCGGTTAATGGGGATGCCTTCTTTAGCCCAGGTCTGTTCGCGTTTCCATTCGCGCGAACCAGGCAGGTCGGCAGTGTCTAGGCCAGGTAGGGGATTTAATTTCAGGCTCTCGGATATGATCCGGCTGACTTCCTGGGTGAAGGTCTCCAGGTCGCCGATGTGGCCGGGGTGCACGGCAACTATGAAGAAGCCCCGAGAAGCGCCTGAAAATTGGGAGGGCGGATGATCGGAGGGCAACTGGCCAGCCATAGCACCGGCCAGGATTGTGGAAATGAAGCGGAGACCCAAGCTTTTAAAGACGGGATCGGGGAAGGTTTGCATAGCGTTTTGGACTTCATCCCGGCCTTTGAACATGGTGGCGTTCATGTCCAGGACCAGAGGAGGCCCCTGTGCGGCCGGGACTGCAAAGCACATCGGAGGCGATTGCATGGCTTCCCAGACCGTGGCATCCGCACGAGTGGGCGGGGTCCAATCACGCCCACCGGCGACGGTCCAGGTGATCAGGTTGTGTTTGAGGGCCATCCGGGCATAAATGCCACAGCTACCCACATGACCATGGTTGCGAGTAGCGGCCATTGCAACACCCTGAGAGCAGGTTTTCTGTATGACCGCTTCGGTGGCTTGTGTGGCGACCAGATAGCCTGCTCCGCCATCTCCGTCGAATACTGCATTCACGGGCGTTTCCTGGACAAGGCAGATCTGGGGGCAGGGATTGATCTGCCGGGTTTGGAATTCTTTTACATAGCGTCGGAGCTGGCGAGTGCCGTGGCTGACCACACCTCGAAGGTCGACAGCAACCAGGCAATCGGCAATACGCCTGGCATCGGCATGCGGGAGGTCGAGTCGGCAGAGGATGTCTGAGGTTAGGGTGCAGAGATCGTCGGGGAAGACACGAATGGTGTCGGGCGAAATGGTGTTCAAACTTGGCATAGTGGTCCTTATTTGTAATCTAGAACTTCGATGCTTTCTCAGTATCCTTGTACAACGCTCCCGCAGATCTCTTTCAGGCTGATGTCGTGTTGCAGCATCAAGTTGGAGACGACATATAGGCCGTCGAGCTTTTTGATTTGATCCTGGGTGATGTTTATCGCGGGCCTAATGTAACACGGGATACGGGAGACGGCAAATACGAAATGGAGAGGGAGAATGGTAATTGGAAGGGGCGACAAATGAATGAAAGTTCAAATTTTACATTTTTTCACACGTGTGGAAATTTAATTGAGGCTTTCAATCTATCTCAGATTATAGACAGATAGAGAAAGCAATTTATTGGGATGACCAGACAGAACGGGTGAGCCGGTGGGATCAGGCACTTACTTCTATCAGTTGTCATCAAGTGACTACAAAGAAACCAGAAAAATGGTAATTCTTAAACGATGGTTATTCTAATCCCTTACCCTGGCTGAAGGTTTGAAATTCATATCTGTGAATAAGCACAAAATTTCAAGTCCGATTCGACAGAGGCATGTATTGCCAAGTATGAATATAGTTGAAAGCAACCCTCACAGGGGACATTGCCCCTACTGGGTAATCAGGTGGGTATCAGTTGCCTTGGTTGGTACCCTTTTCCCTTCTGCCAATGGGTTCCTTTCTTTTCCTGACACACCCAATCCGATCGTTGCGACTACACTCTAGGAGGCAATTTCGCCTCTCCTTAATTGGTCACCATATGGCCTAGAGCCCACACCTGATAAAACCAAGCGCAGAATGCCAAATCTAGAAGTGAAAAGGCGGGAAATCGGTGCCCAAATGAGGAGGTTGTAGCAGGCTCATCAATGGTAGCTTTTACATGGATAGCACCGAGGAAACGATGGGTCAATTCAAGAAGTTCCTGAAAGAAAGTGGATACGCTTATCGGGGAACTGGAATGAAGCAGCCAAATTCTCCCCCACGTATAAACATCCGATGATTCACGTCAATTTGGTTGATGGTTCGCATCAACGGCCATAAGGGAAAAAAGAATAATGAGGCCCACCAAGCATGGCACCGAAAAGGCTCCAAAAAGTGCCGACGGCAAACTCTCCCAGCATCAACCCCAGGAAGAAGGGCACTGCTCTCATGTGAGTCCGCCGTCCCCCCCATCGCAGAACAGAGATTTTCAGTGCCCAGCCGATGAACACCGGGAACCAGGTTACATTAGCCCCCCAACTGTTGGAGACGGCAAATCCCACCGGATGGAGAGGCCACCAAAAAAATCGGTTCCGCAATCCGGCCAGAACCACATAGAGAATAGTTCCGGATGACAGGTATGCCAGGACACTGAGGTTCGGTTCTCTCGGATTGGTCAGCCTGGATTGTAACCGGTTAAAGGGCTCGAAACCAAACCATTCTAGGCGACCCCGCATTCCCACCTCATATCCATAGTGTAAAAAGGCCCAGAAAGCACCCAAAATACCAACCAAGGTGCCGACCAAAATTGCCACCATCAGCCTCCGTTGATTCAACTGCATTTTTAGGGCCATCTTAAACCCTTCCAATTGGTGAGGCATCACGTCGCTGTAATGGGCCCGATTGAAGAACCAAAAATACGCCATAATGGTAAGATTGGTCGCTCCCAGCGCCCGGGTTCCAAGAAGCTCCGGTAAGATAATGTCGGGGCCTCCATTGTGATAGTCGTGGACCGGAACTCCCATTTCGGCCCGCATGCGCGTGATGGACAGGCACAAGGCATAATAGATTATAAAGAACAGGACCGCAACCCACCATGACATCCCGGCCAAATAGCAGAACCCAATGAGAAAAAGGCTGCTCAGGCCCAGCCCGATAAATGCCGTTTGGTAGGAAACTGGCTCGCTCACCTCATCGCCTATAGGAGTTGGTCGCAGAGCGCTTTTGACCACCTCAAGCAGATGCCGCCGTGCCTGCCAGAGCGCAATTCCACACAGTCCTAAAAGCGCACCGGCTGAGAAATAAATGGAATTTCTGTCAAACCCGTAAAGTTGTTGGCTGGGCTGCCCCAATACCACTAGTAGTACGCCTCTCCCTTTCCAGACCAGGTAAAAAAACCAGAAAGAAAACGAGAGTTCAGCCGGAATCAAAAATCCAAGGCCGATAATGAACGGATAGAAGGCCACCGGCATCCACCCCAGCGCAGCGAAGGGCTTAAAATTCAGATACCGTCCGATATTTGTCATCTTCACATAGAGGTGGGGAATAGTCGGAAAAAGGAAGCTGAGCCCGTTGAGCAGGTCAATCCCTGCCGCCACGCTGAATCCGAGCCACATCAGACGGTTTTTGAAGAACACTTCCGGTTGGTGAATCATCTCGGAGGAGAGCTGGATGGTGGGATAGGCTAGCTTCTCCTTTTCGATCCATTGCCGGCGAAGAATCAGGTTGATGAAAAACATGAGGCTGATAAAGGCAAAGATGAACCCGGTCCAGGCAATCACCGGCAGGGTCCAGCCACGGAAATGTACACCGGTATACAGACTTGATTCACCCTGGTAGTAGCCTTTGAGCACTTCTATATCCCGGACAGAAATCCAGCTGGGGATGTATGGTTGAATCAGTTTGGTCCATTCATTTTCCGGAGTGGCGTACCAGAATGGAAAAGCGATAATCTGGCTCATGATCTGCATGAAGCCGTGGCCGGCGATGCCGGAGGCTAGATTTATCATCAGGTAGATGATAAGGATTTCGCTTTGACTCAAGGCATGGTACGGAAAGTATCGGCGTAGCGCTAGGTTCACCAGCACAATTACAAACAGGCAAAAAAGCGCATTGAAGAAGATAGACATCGCCGTCAGGTGCATCCCAGCCCGCCCAAAAAAGATGCCATCCACGTTGGTAACCCAAAAACTGTTTGTAAGCGCTAAAACTGACCCTAGCAGTATTGGGCGAAGAAAACGATCCGAGGCTTTGGTCAAGGAAGAACGGGTTGTATGGGTCATGGAGAAGCTCTGAATAACCAAGGGCGAATGATGAGTGGTACAATTTAAATGTGGTGTTGATTGTAGGGAATAGTGAGGCGGAAAATCAAGATAGACCAAGGATTAGGGTGGAGAGAGGTAGCCTGCTAATCTGAATAATAGTTTCTAGTGTTGGAAGCCAGTGGAAATTGGGAAAGTGGTGGGGCCGTCAGTGCTTTACAAGATTGACAGGTTGTGATACTTTCTAGAGGTGGGCTTAGTGTGGAAGTGATCGATGGCTACCTATGCTGTCCAGCCTACCGCCTCAATAACCTTCCACTGAACGTGCGCGGTGCGTCCTTTACCATTAACGGGAGCCGATTCAGCGGGCTTAGGGACTTTAGCCACCAGGACTGCTTTTAGCCGTGGCAGCAACGACCGCCCCTGCATCTCGGCTAATTGCTGGTGTTTAGCTTGATAACGGCTCTCCGTTAATGACTCGAGTTATTGGCTCTGATTTTCACCTTTACAAACGCCAAAATTCTTGTTATATTCCGTCGCCTCCGGTTATGCAAAATCCCTAGGAGGTTGACGGAAGTGGAAAGATCTCGATATTCGATCAAACCCAATTCTGGTAAGGATTTGAACGGATTTATTACAGACTTTAGGATTGCAGACGAATTCGACCCAGCATGGTTGGATTCAAACCCCGATTTAGGAATTACTGGCTGTGCTGAGAGAGTAGCACATATGATCTTCTGCGACGGTTGCCGAGGAACGGGCTGGCAGCGCCGCGCCACTTTAGCTTTCAGGCTTAAAGTTATGGATAATGCAACAGATCGAAATGTACGTTCAAAGAGGAGATGGTGATGAGACTTACACCAACACAGGTCGAATCGTTTTATCAGGATGGCTATTTGGTGGTGGAAGGTGCATTAAGCGATGAAGACCTCAATCCGTTGATCTCGGACTTTGAAGCCCTTATTACTGCTCTCGCTGATGAACTCTGCGCGGAAGGAAAAATATCGGAACGTTATGAGAAGTTACCCTTCGAGCGGCGTATCGCTTGGCTGACCAAAGCAGCTGGCAACCCCCTTCAGGGGCGAGTTTCATTTCCAGCCAATCTTCGTCACCCAATCTTCAACTTCTTGCATAACGACCATCTGCTAGATCTGCTTGAGCCGATTGTCGGGTCGGAAATTTACTGTAATCCAACGCATCATGTACGCCCCAAATTACCTGAACCACTGATGGGCAAAGGGTTTGACAATTGGATACAACAGTCGCCGTTCCATCAGGATGCTGCGGTACTGCTTCCAGAGGCGGACGCTACGCTGGTCGTAACCACGTGGATTCCCCTTGTAGACGCGACCGCAGAAAATGGAACCTTGCAGGTCTATCCAAAGTTACATCATGGCGAGATTCGCAGGCATGTGAAGTGCCCTTACGGCTGGACAATTACCCCTGAGCTGATGCCCGAAGGTGAGCCGGTGACGATTCCCGTGAAAAAAGGCGGGTTGGTTCTCATCCACGGCCGAACCCCGCACGGTTCATTACCCAATCTATCGGATCAGGTTCGCTGGAGTTTAGACCTCCGTTGGCACGATGCGCGAAAACCCGGCGGTAGACCGTTGCCCGGCCTTTTGGTGCGTAGCCGGGAGCAGCCGGGAAAAGTGACGCGAGACCATCAAGCCTGGATAGATGCCTGGGCAGCAGTACAGGCGGATCCAACACCAAGGAAGATGTATTGGTGGAAAGAGTGAAGAAGAGGTTGGGTGCGACTAGATAACGATCAAAATTGGCCGATTGAACCAGCCGAGGCCGGTGCAACTTCGAGGCTGTTGGCCAAAAATGGAAACGTCCCCATTTTCGGCAATATTGTATGTCAGGATCCGATTAACACTCAGCCGCCCGCGGCGTGGACCTTTACCCACTGGTTAGCCAGCTGCGAATACAGCCTTCATCCGTCGCATAAACAACTGGACTTCATATTTTGGACGAATGTAAGAGCTTGTTAAACTCTTAAAGTAGATGGGTCATAATACCCCGTATGGAGGTAGCTGAATTTTTCCAGGACGAAGTTCAGTTCCCCTACGGGGTAATCAGACGGGTATCAGCTATTCTGGTTGGTGTCCTTTTTCTTTCTCTCAACTAGTTTCCGATATCTAACACACACATAGATTATCCCCCTTTTCCCCTCAGTGATTGGCAGTTTCACTGACCGGGTTTTACACCTGGTGACGTCAGTTAGGGGTTGTTATCGTTTGCTTATCGCTTCAGCAGTGACAGTATGTTTTTGTGATGTCTGATTGGCTTACGCCAGCATAGCTGTAACTGCAAAGTTTCCACATTTTGAGTGGACTTACACCTGCAATGCCGCGACTGGCCATCGCTTTTCTGATCAGGCTAGTTTCCTCTTAGCTCTTGCCCACCTGGTTTATAGGGCCGATCATTTACTTGACAACTATCAAATTGTGTCGTAGGATGCATTCCTAAATCCTCCTCAATCTTTTAAACGGCAGCAGAGCCATATCTGCGGCGAGCACAAGCGCCCATGAAATGATATCTTCATCTAGGTAATAAGAGTTGGCTTGGCCGCTGCCCATGCGTGGTACAGTGTGGGTATATATTTAGCCTAAGATAGGTAGGGGAAATCATTTTATATGGCCTGAAGAGCTTCAAAGGCTTGCACCAAATTGAAAAGTTTGACATAATGCTATCCGTCCGATTGACAACGAAAAAAATCTACTACCATCTAACGCTTCAATCAGACCACTTGATCTCCTTAATATTGCTTGTCTATTAGAATGAAAGCTGTGTTGACTAAATAACTAACCTTCTCGTTATACCATGTATTTCTCGTGCTGTCGCCATTTGGGTTGCACGATGGGATCTGCCATGACTTTACCACCTATTTCCCACCCCTTTCATCTTACGGCTGAAGAAAAAGACACTGGATCAGGATGGTTGCTTTTATATTACCAGGTATAATTACTGAGCAAGCCTGTCAAGAAATGACCAGGGCTTTAGCTAAGATTCAATCTTTGCGGCAATCAAAGGATCTGGCTATTTCCCATCATAGGGAGCATGCAGGCCAATGCAACCCCTACCTGGGTCGTTTAATCGCACACCCCAAAATGATGATTAAAGTTCGTAGTAACGACATTTAAGGGTTTTTTAAAAATCAAAAACTTTAGATAATTGGGCAGGATCATAGAGTTCAAAAATATGAAAAATTCGATCAACCACCATGGGTGCATCTCCTTTCGCACGATGTCTCGCCGTAAAGCGTTGCAAGTCGGAGTACTGGGAGGGCTTGGGCTTTCTCTGGGCGACTTGCTTCGCGTACAGGCGAGGGGAGAGCAGAATCAAGCATTCAGTAAAGCGCAGGGACAAAAGAAAGCGGTGAAAGCGTTGAGTGTAATTCAGTTGCACCTCGGGGGCGGGTTTCAGCAGCAGGAGTCGTTTGATCCCAAGCCGGAAGCACCAGTGGAGATTCGCGGGCAGTTTGGGGTGACGAAGACGGAGACTGGGGATTACCTCAGCGATAATTTCCCGCGCACGGCCAGGGTGACCGACAAGCTCACAGTGATTCGCAGTGTGGTGGGCAAGGTGCCGGATCATGGTATTGCGACGTATCACCTCTTCACAGGCTACACGCCGACAGCGGTCATCGACTACCCGCAAATGGGCTCAGTGGTGTCACATGAGTTGGGCAAGCGCCAGGAAATGCCGCCGTATGTCATGATTCCGAAGAAAACCGGCTTCATGGGCGGGACGGGTTTTCTCAGCAGTGTGCATGGACCATTTGAACTAGGTTCGGATCCGGGCGGACGAAGCTACCAGGTGCGTGATTTTCAGATTCCCAATCACGTGTCGATGGAGCGTCTGGATCGGCGGCGCACGGCGCGTCAGATCATCGAGGAACGCATCCGCCAGCTGGAGTCTGATCCCAATGTGCTGAACACGATGGATCGGTTTTA
>Ga0208128_1000692_pt1 | contig 13336 bp, 6 predicted proteins | sample ETNtaG_35_FD_185758 | JGI IMG/M metagenome (GOLD analysis project Ga0208128, IMG submission 185758) | Marine microbial and viral communities from oxygen minimum zone, Eastern Pacific Ocean - ETNP201306PF51B (SPAdes) (version 2) | ecosystem: Environmental > Aquatic > Marine > Oceanic ... | reverse complement strand
GTCACACTAAAGACAGCGATATAATAGATGGGGCACGAAGATATGACTGTTGGTTAGCTTGATTAGTGACATGTCCAAGATGGAAGATGGAGCGAAGAATTTAAGACAGATCCAAAAGTCCCAGAGGCTAGCATGCAGAAACCTAGTCGGCTATTAAATTGGGGGATAGCTCATGGATAGCCTTCTACTATGGTTGGAAGAGAATACTATCCATGAACCATCATCATGTAAATGTAATGCGACCTAAGACGCTTGTCTGGTTTTGAGTGGATGGGCGTTCCGTCTTAAGCTCTTTAACTCACGAATCTGTGAACTGCCTGTCTGTGATGTGGCACGAGGCAAGGTGAATTAAGCTTGACAGGCAAATGCACTTATGGTATGATACGCTGTTCGGCTTTTGTCATTGGTCGGTTAAACAACAAGTTTTTGTTGTTTAATTAAAATAAATTACTTCAAACGTAAAGGTGAGGTCGTATGCCCAATCAGGTGGACTTTAGTGGGCGAGGTAGAATCTCGTTTGCTAAGATCCAAGAAGTTGAGGACTTGCCAGATCTAATCGCAATCCAAAAGAAATCCTACGAGGAGTTTCTCCAGAGAAACACCCCTCCCGACGAACGTAAAAATACCGGCCTCCAATCCGTCCTGAAAGAGGTCTTTCCTATCACTGACTTCGCCGAAGTTTCTAGCCTCGAATTTATTAGCTACTCTCTTGGTGATCCCAAGTATGATATCCCTGAGTGTCAATCTCGTGGGTTTAGCTACGTGGTTCCGTTAAAAATCACTTTTCAACTACGGCACCACGACTCGAAAGATCACCAAGGCCCGGGAGAGATTCTCCAATCTGAGGTCTATATGGGAGAAATCCCGTTGATGACCGAGCAAGGAACCTTTATTATCAACGGTAGTGAACGGGTGATTGTCAATCAACTTCATCGTTCGCCCAGTGCTACCTTCGGAGAGGAAGCCCATAGTAGCGGCCATAAATTGCTAAAAGCCAAGATTATTCCGTATCGCGGCGCCTGGATCGAGTTCGAATTTGATATTAAAGATCTGATTTACGTTCGGCTAGACCGGAAGAAAAAAATGTTCGCTACTGTGCTGCTGAGAGCCTTGGGTTGGGAGACCGATGAGGAGATCCTAAAGCTATTTGTCGATAAGACCGAGGTGCTACCTGTCGATGGTAACCTGGTCGATCGAGTCTTAGTCAGTTCAGTAGTGGATCAAGAGACAGGTGAAGTCCTATACGAAGCTAGTGTAGAATTGACGGAGACTGACGTTGAGGAGTTGCAGCAAGCTGGCCTACAGGAGGTGGAAGTCTTGGGTGTCGAAGATGCCGAGGCCACCCGGTTTTTACGCAACACTATCGAGAAAGATCGTCAGTCTGCCCCTTATGCCGAAGGTAGTATTAAAGATCAGGCCTTAGTGGAAATTTTCCGCAAAATTCAACCGGGTGATCCACCGACCCTGGAGAGTGCCAGAAGCCGGTTTGAGAAACTGTTCTTTGACCCACTCCGTTACGATTTAGCCGATGTTGGACGCTATAAGCTGAACCAAAAGTTCAAGCATTTGGACATTTACTATCCTCAAGAAGACCGAGTTGGTGAAATTGACCAGCGACTGGAAGAAGACCTACTCAGCAATAATGGTGTTACCTTAGCTACTAAAGGTGAGATCTTAACAACAGAGATCCTGGATAATTGGCGAGATCAGGCTAGCGAGTTGCCCACAGTCCAGTCGCTGAGAAAAGAGGATATTTGTTCGACGTTGAAGCATCTGTTGGATGTGCAAAATAGTGTGGCCACTCTGGACGATATCGACCATTTAGGGAATCGTCGAGTTCGGGCCGTCGGCGAATTGCTGATGAATCAGGTCCGGGTCGGATTACTCCGCGTCACTCGCGCGAGTCGTGAGAAGATGACGATCAAGAACAAAGAAGGAGAAACCAAGACCCCGCTGGATCTGGTCAACTCAAAGCCGTTGTCAGCTTCTTTGAAGGACTTCTTTGGCTCTAGTCAACTGTCGCAATTTATGCAACAGATCAACCCACTGGATGAGTTAACTCATAAACGTCGTTTAAGTGCTTTAGGACCAGGCGGGTTGCATCGAGAGCGTGCTACTTATGAAGTCCGGGATGTTCATCGAACTCACTACGGTCGGGTTTGTCCGATCGAAACCCCTGAAGGTCCATCGGTAGGATTGATTGTTTCGCTAGGAACATTTGCCCGAATCAATGACTACGGTTTTCTGGAGACTCCATATCGGAGGGTAGTGGATGGCAAACTGACTAGCGAGATCGAATACTTAACTGCCGATGAAGAAGATCGGTATACCATTGCTCAGGCTAATAGCCAAGTTGATGAAGCAGATCGACTCCTGCCGGACAGCAAAGGTGAGACGTTAATGACCCGAAAGAGTGGTGACTTTTTACGAGCTACTCCTGAAGATGTTGATTATATCGACGTTTCTCCTAAGCAGATCGTCGGGGTTTCGGCGGCTCTGATTCCGTTTTTGGAGCATGATGACGCCAACCGGGCTTTGATGGGAAGTAATATGCAGCGTCAATCTGTACCATTGATTAAGCCCCAAGCTCCCTGTGTCGGCACAGGCATGGAGGCGAAAGCGGCTCGTGATTCTGGTGCTGTGGTGCTAGCTAAAAATGATGGTGTTGTCGAAAGAGTCTCGGCGGCTGAGATTATCGTCCGAACAGATGACACCTTCCATGTCGAAGGTGGTGAGCTGTCCTCCTCCGAAATGGGGTACGATATCTACCAATTGCAGAACTTTAAACGTTCTAATAACGACACCTGTATTCATCAGCAACCACTCGTTAAGCCTGATCAGCGAGTTGAGGCTAACCAAGTGATAGCTGATGGGACCTCTACTGATGGTGGTGAATTGGCCCTCGGTAGTAATGCGTTGGTCGCTTTCCTCCCTTGGGAAGGATATAACTTTGAAGATGCTATCTTAGTTAGTGAACGACTGGTTCGAGAAGATGTCTATACCTCCATTCATATCAATGAATTTGAGGTGGAAGCTCGCGAGACCAAGATGGGAAAAGAGGAAATCACACGAGACATTCCCAACTTAGCAGAAGAGGCTCTCAGTCAGTTGGACGACGAGGGGATTATTCGGGTTGGTTCGACTGTTGAGCCTGGCACTATCCTGGTGGGCAAAGTTACCCCCAAAGGAGAGAGTGATTTAGGACCGGAAGAAAAGCTGTTGCGCGCTATTTTTGGGGAGAAGGTGGGAGAGTTCAAGGATGCCTCCACCTATGTCAAACCAGGTGTAGAGGGAAAGGTGATCGATGTTAAAGTCTTTTCCCGAAAAGAGACAGATAAAGACCGACAGACTCAACTCCGCGAGGACGCCAAAACTAAAGAGGCGGAGAAGATGTGTGCTCGCAAGTGCGAGTTGATTAACCAGCGAAAAAACGAAGAAATCCGTGAAATTCTACGAGGCCGGACTTTAGCCAGTAACCTTCACGATGAGACACAAGTGTTAGCAAGAGCCGGGGAATTGCTGACGGAGGAGATATTAGAACAGACAGGGTTGCTAGATCGGATTATTGTCGATGATCCGCAAGCCATGGGACGGGTTCAGCAAATTCGTCAATTGGCACAGGTCCGGGTCAACGCCCATATTATGGAACGGAACGATCGAATCGATAAGGTGCAAAAAGGCGACGAACTGAAACCCGGTGTTCTAAAGCTAGTCAAGGTTTATATTGCTACGCGGCGTAAGATCTCCGTGGGCGACAAGATGGCGGGGCGACACGGCAATAAAGGGGTGGTTTCCAAGATTTTGCCGGTTGAAGATATGCCGTACCTGGAAGATGGTACGCCAATTGACATCGCGCTTAATCCACTGGGTGTCCCTTCCCGGATGAATGTGGGTCAGATTTTAGAAACCCACCTGGGCTGGGCGGTAAAGGCGTTGGGATTGCGAATAGCGACACCGGTTTTCGATGGGGCCACAGAAGATGAGATAGGGGATCTGCTTGAAAAGGCCGGTTTGCCGAGAACCGGAAAAACTACTTTATATGATGGTCGCACAGGTGAATCGTTCCATCAAGAAGCCACCGTAGGTTACGCTTACATGTTGAAGCTGAATCACATGGTGGATGATAAACTTCACGCCCGAAGCACCGGCCCTTACTCACTGGTAACACAACAACCCTTGGGTGGGAAAGCCCAACAGGGTGGACAACGACTGGGTGAAATGGAGGTCTGGGCTCTGGAAGCCTATGGTGCAGCCTACACCTTGCAAGAGTTGCTGACGATTAAGTCGGATGATGTCAATGGCCGAAGTAAGATTTACGAAACCTTGGTTAAAGGGCAGAACTCGCCACCACCCGGCACACCGGAATCATTCAACGTTCTGGTCAAAGAGCTACAAAGCCTAGGATTGGATGTTTCCCTAGAGCAAAAACAATCACAACGCGGCAACCAATGATTCTGGTTAAAGGCCAGAAATTACCTTTTCATACATCGCTGGTTTTTAGGTCGACTTGTTAGCCGTGGCGGCCGTTGTTAGTAATCTTTAGCTTGCCTAGCCTGCACTATTTCAGACCACTGGATAGTGAACCAATATTCTCATACTCTCAATATTTCTTTAGTAAGCACAAAAATTATGTCCCCAACTCGGTTGGGGACTATAACTATCAGAGTCGGAGGCTTGCACTTTGAATACAGTTAGATCTTCTAATCTAAATGACTTCGATACAATTTCTATCAGCATCGCTTCACCAGAACTGATCAAGACATGGGCAAAGCAGTCTGCATGTCGGCATATAACAGACGGAATTATTCCAGGCACTGTGCCCGATTGCTCATGCAGTGAAGTCAAGAAACCGGAAACGATCAACTATCGTACCTTTCGTCCGGAAAAAGATGGGCTATTTTGTGAAATCATCTTCGGTACGACCAAAGATTGGGAGTGCCAATGCGGCAAATATAAGCGGATTAAACACCGAGGGACCATCTGTGACCGATGCGGCGTTGAGGTGACGCAACAGAAAGTACGACGGGAGCGCATGGGTTACATAGAACTGGCAGCGCCGGTTTCACATATTTGGTTTTTTAAGGGACTGCCTTCCCGTATTGGTCTCTTTTTGGATCTGATGCTTCGTGAGGTTGAGCGTATCCTCTACTTTGAATCCTATATTGTACTGGAAGTCGATGAGGGTTTACCCCCAATCTTGAGTGAGGAGACGGATCAACGAATTGAACCACCAACCGTCAGACAAGTTTTATCGGAAGATGAATACCAAAAATATAAGGAGTTTTATCCAACCGGTTGGCGTGCCGATATGGGAGCAGCAGCAATTCGCGAACTGTTGGAACAGATAGATCTGGATCGAGAGGCTGAGAAATTACGAGCTGAACTAGCCCAAACAGGTAGTAAGCAGAAAGCGAAGAAGCTAACTAAGCGGCTACAGTTAGTCAATGGATTCCAAAATTCGGGCAATAGACCAGAATGGCTGATTCTGACCGTTATCCCTGTGGTCCCACCAGATTTACGTCCTCTAGTAGCACTAGATGGTGGTCGTTTCGCGACAAGCGATCTAAACGACCTCTATCGACGGGTGATTAACCGCAACAATCGGCTAAAGCGATTGATGGATTTACGTGCACCGGAAATTATCATTCGCAACGAAAAGCGGATGTTACAAGAAGCCGTTGATGCACTACTAGATAATGGTAAGCACGGACGAACGGTTCGCGGCCCGGGCACTCGTCCACTCAAATCGCTGTCGGATATGCTGAAAGGGAAGGGTGGGCGTTTTCGCCAGAACCTATTAGGTAAGCGGGTCGATTATTCGGGCCGTAGCGTAGTTGTCGTCGGCCCGGAATTAGAACTCCATCAGTGCGGCCTACCTAAAGAGATGGCCATTGAGTTGTTCAAACCGTTTATTATTCATAAGTTGCAAGATCAGGGATATGCGCCAACGATCAAAAAAGCAAAAAGTATGACGGAAAAGGTTGAGCCCGAAGTTTGGGACGTGTTGGAGGAGGTAATTCAGGATCACCCGGTGTTGCTGAATCGAGCACCAACACTTCACCGATTGGGTATTCAAGCCTTTGAACCACAGTTGGTGGAAGGTAGAGCAATCCGGATTCACCCGCTAGTCTGTGGCGCATTTAACGCTGATTTTGACGGAGATCAAATGGCCGTTCACGTCCCACTTGGGCCGGAAGCCCAAGTCGAAGCCAAACTGCTAATGATGGCGACGAGTAACATCCTTAAACCGGCTCATGGTGGACCAATTGCGGTACCCGAATTGGACATCGTCCTTGGTTGCAGTTTCTTAACTAAAAGCGTGCCGGAAGCTAATCGGCCCCCGATGAATAAAGGGCCAAAATATTTTGATAACCACGATGAAGTGTTGTTAGCTCACGGTAGCGACCAACTACACCTTCATGATACAGTTGACCTTCATTTCAAGGAAACGAATGGAACACCAGTTCGCACAACAGTCGGTCGAGTAATCTTTAATCAAATTGTTCCTGACGAACTCAAGTTTGTTGATCAAGAGACCAACATCAGTGTTCCATTTATCAACCAAGAGATGCATGCCCCGGACCTATCGCAATTGGTTTCGCGTTGTTTTGAGGAATTGGGTAACCGACGGACTGTTGAATTCCTACACGAACTGAAGCAACTTGGATTTCATTATGCGACCCTATCAGGTATTTCAATTGGCATTGATGATATGATTATACCGGCAGAAAAGGAGCAGTTGATCCAGGATGCCTGGGAAGAAGTACAGGAAATTGAAAGCGATTTCAGTCGAGGGGAGATTAGTCCGGGCGAACGATATAACAAGATTATTAATGTCTGGCTAGACCGGATTGATCAGATTGAAGACGCACTCTTTAGCGAACTTGAAAAAGGTCGTGAACATGAGATTGAAGGTTTCAGTCCTATTCACATTATGGCCGATTCTGGAGCTAGAAGTAAAAAATCCTCACTCCGCCAGATTAGTGGATTAAGAGGCTTGATGGCAAAGCCGTCAGGTGAGATTATTGAGCACCCGATTGAATCCTGTTTCCGTGAAGGGCTGTCGGTACTGGAGTATTTCACTTCCACACACGGAGCTCGAAAAGGATTAGCCGATACGGCTATCAAAACTGCTAGTAGTGGCTACCTAACACGGAAATTGGTCGATGTGGCACAGGATGTCATGATTACCATGAATGATTGCTACACTAGCGGGTATATTGTCAAGTCGGCTGGTGAGGAGGCAGAAGTTAAAATTTCAGCCCAGATTGTTGGTCGAACTTTTGCAGGTGTCATTGATCAGGAAACAGACCGGGTAATCTCAACTGTTATTCACAATGAGAATGGTGAAATTTTGGTAACTCAAGACCAACTGATTAACCGAAACTTGGCCGAGCAGATTGAGCAACATGGCTACACTAGAATTGCCGTCCGCTCGCCTCTAAGTTGTGAGGCCCCTCAAGGCATTTGTGCCAAGTGTTACGGCACAGATCTATCAACGGGGCAACCCGTGGACTTGGGAGAGGCCGTCGGGATCATTGCGGCCCAATCTATCGGTGAACCCGGAACTCAATTGACAATGAGAACTTTTCATACAGGCGGAACTGCTACTGGGGATGTTATCGAATCGCAAGTGACTGCCAGCAATGCAGGTAAAGTGCGTTACTCCCGGGTAGAGTTCGTCGATCGGTCTATTATCGGTGAAGTTGGAAAGCCACTAACAGAAGATCTCCTAAATAGTGAGGGCGAGGTTATTGCCCACATAGGCGATTCGATTACTCAGGAAATTTTCGAACGTCATCAAGAACGGGTAGTACTCTCCAAGCAGAACGCTGAGTTGCAGATTGTCAATCCTGAAACAACGGTTATTTTGGAAAGACACGATTTGCCGGTTGGAACCAGACTATTCGTGGAAGAAGAGGAAATAGTTGCCGCCGGGCAAAGTCTATCGGAATTTGACCCTTACCGAATTCCAATTTTGACTAAGCAACCAGGAACCGTAGTCTTCCAAAATATTGTTGAAGGCCGAACTGTTCGTGAAGACAAAACCAGCGGCTTGGCCGAGCGGGTGATCATCGAGTATAAAGGGGATGCTCCACCTCGAATTGACATTCAGGCTAATGACGGCGAAATTATTGGGAGTTACCTGATGCCAGTTGGCGCTCACCTTTCTATCGCCGATGGCGAAAAAGTAAAGGAGGGTTTCACCCTGGCCCGGTTGCCGAAAGAAGCCGCCAAGAGTAGCGATATTGTGAGCGGGTTACCTCGAATCACAGAACTATTTGAAGCTCGGAAGCCGAAAGACGCCGCCTTCATCGCTGAGATCGACGGTCTGGTTCAGTTACAGGGCATCAGTCGTGGCATGCACATTCTAAAGATTGTCAACCCGGAGACGGGGGTAGAGAGTAAATCTGCGCGTATTCCGGTGGGCAAATACCTTCTGGTTGATGAAGGTGACGAGGTCAAAACAGGCGATGCTCTCACAGATGGCCCTATTAACCCGCACGATATTTTGGAATCCAAAGGTTTAGAAGATGTTCAGGCTTATCTGATCGACGAAGTTCAAACCGTCTACCGATCGCAAGGTGAACGGATCAACGACAAACACGTTGAGGTTATTATTCATCAGATGCTGGATAAAGTGACGATTACCGACACCGGCGAAACTGAATTGCTGGAAGAAGAAGAGATCAGTCGGACTCGCTTCGAAGCAATTAACGAGCGAGCGAGGTCGGGTTATATCGTCAAGTCGTCTGGTATTGAAGTTGGGGACCAACCAACGGAAGATCTCCGAAATAGTGAAGGTGAGGTTATTGCTCCGGCTGGCGACACAATTACTCAAGAACATCTTGATCAGATCGCAGGACTAGAAGATGAAGGCACAATTGCAACTCAAATTGATGGCCGAACCTTTGTTGGTGCTGTCAATCAAGATGGCGAACAAGAGCTTGTGTTGCAACTTGAGAGTCCAGATGGTGACGTTCTACTGAGCCAAGGGGAACTAATCGAGCGAGAGATGGCCATGCAGATTGAGCAGATGGGATATACCAAGATAGCCGTGCGTCCTGCCTTGGCCCAGGCTAAACCCTTATTGCAAGGGATTACCAAGGCCTCGTTAAGTACTGATAGTTTTATTTCTGCAGCCTCTTTTCAGCAGACCACCAGCGTATTAACCAAAGCCGCTATTGTTGGCAAAAGTGATTATCTGAAAGGCTTGAAAGAAAATGTGATAATGGGGCATTTGATTCCAGCTGGAACAGGAGTTACTAACCACCGAATGGTTGAAACCTATGTTGAAGGTGAAGACGCGGAGTCGGTTGAATTGGCAGATGACCTTTCGACTATCATCAGGTCAGTTGAAAGTATCGAAACTGATGAAGTCCCCGCGAAAATAGGGGTAAGTGAGGAAGGCTCATAAAAGGTCTTTAAACTTTTCCTAAAAGTCTGTATTTATGGATGATATTCGTCTTCGTGCCTATGCCAAAATCAACCTTTTTTTGGAGATCATTGGTAAGCGTCGAGATGGGTACCACAACTTGGAGACAGTTTTCCAATCGGTGGATTTGCATGATCTGCTTGTCATTCGCCCTACACATCGACGGCCGGAGCAGAACTACATACAGTGTGACCATCCTACTGTTCCGACCGATGTTAACAACTTAGCTTGGAAGGCGGCAACACTGTTGCAAACTCATTATCCACAGATCAATGGAATCGAGATTAGGATCCAGAAACGGATTCCGGTGGCCGCAGGTTTAGGAGGTGGTAGTGCAAATGCAGCCGCCGTTCTACTCGGCCTGAATCATCTTTACGATCTAAGACTTTCAGATGATGACTTGCGCCGATTTAGCTCCCAACTAGGCGCGGACGTGCCGTTCTTTTTTATGGGTGGAACGGTACTCGGCGAAGGTATCGGCAACCAGTTGACCCCATTAAATCCGTTGCCAGAAGTAGAGGTAGTACTGGCTAACTCCGGGGTTCATATCTCGACACCTTGGGTCTACCAACAGTTGAAATTACCATTGACAGTTAAGAATAGGGATGTTAGAATCGTGAGCCAATTCATTGAGCATGGTGATCTTCGGAATCTCGGAGCTAACATGTTCAACCGGCTAGAAACCCCTGTTTTTGCGAATTATCCGGAATTGGAGCGTCTCAAACAGGTGTTGGTTCGGGGATGCGCCTATGGTGCATTGATGTCGGGAAGTGGTGCGACCCTATTTGCACTGGCAGCAGATAAATCACAAGCCCAGCAACTTGCCAGCAGTTTGCAGTGCGGATCAGTGCTTTGCACCCGAACTACCTCAGCAGGTCTTGAAGTCGCTTGATGGGCGGTCGCCAAGTGGTTAAGGCACCGGGTTTTGGGTCCGGCATACGTAGGTTCGAATCCTACCCGCCCAGCATACATTTAGCAGCATACTGACAAGCCGTAGCAGAAGCTACGGCTTGTTTATTTTTCACCTACATTTTTAAAATACCAGTTTAAGAACTAGAGGAATTGATCTATGCAGCAAACCAGATTGGATGCTCAAATCCGTGGTACATCAGGGAAAGGTCCCGCGCGTTCTTTGCGTCGGGACGGTAAAGTGCCAGCTGTTCTGTACGGACGAAACCAAGAGGTACTATCCCTACAAATTGACGACCATGTTTTTCAGTCGCTTCTGAGATCTCATGGGGCAAATGCTCTGATCAATCTCGATGTAATCGGGAACGGAGAAGAAACAGTTATCATTAAAGACCTGCAACATCATCCGGTCAAAAGAAATATACTGCACGCCGATTTTCAGCGGGTTTCGCTAGATGAAAAAATTACGACTCTGGTGGATGTAAAGATTGTTGGCTCAGCAGTAGGTGTTCGTGACGGCGGTATCTTAACTATGGTACGTCGCCAGTTGAATGTTAGCTGCTTGCCACTCGATACGCCGGAATCGATTCAGGTCAACGTGGACGATATAAACATTGGTCAAAGTATCCAAGTGTCAGATTTGGAAATTGATGATGACAACATCGAGATTTTAGATGACCCCATCTTACAAATAGTTTCTGTTATCGAACCCAAAGTGGTTCTGGAAACGGTTACAACAGAAGAGGACGAAGAGGAGATTGAGGGCGAAGAAGGTGTCGAAGGTGAAGAAACTACTGAAACTGACGCTGAGTCTGCTGAGGAACCAACCGAAGAATAGCACTTGCCACACATCCCAGAATTATCGGTCTATTTGGCTTGGTAGATCGAGATTCGCCCTTTGTTTCATCTACCTGATTCTGCCACTGTCAGGGCAAGGGCAGTTGAAGTCAATCCGCTTTGTCGATACTAACGGAGCTTTAATCTCCACGGTAGATGCGGCAACGTTTCAAGGGGAAATCTATTTTCCCCTTGAAACGTTGCGTTCCGTTTTTGATACCAACCTGACTCATAAATACGCCTCTCTTACCCGGCAATTGGTCTTAAATCTACGCGGAAAGCAGATTGTACTCCGTATCGGATCTTCAGTTGCTACACTCCAACCACAAGCTACCGAAATCAAACTGGACACTACTGTTACACTGATTAACGGTGACCCATATCTCCCCCTCACCTTTTTTACCCGGTTGATCCCCCAGATCTATGGTCACCAAGCAACCTTTAATTCATCGCTGGCACAAATTGAGTTTTCAAAGCGACAACAGGTACAACATCTTCAGCCAGATCGCCAGCAGTATCAGAACAGACAACAAAAAGTGGTCATCATCAATCCTGGACACGGTGGCAACGATACTGGCGGTGAGAGTCTAAACGGAATTCGGGAAAAAGATATCACCTTAGATCTAGCCAAACGAATTCGACGGCTCTGCCAAGAACAGAAAATTTCGGTTATTCTAACACGAATCGATGACAGTGATCTTCGCCCCAGCCAACGCATTCGAATTGCGACTCAACATCAGGGCTCATTTTTTCTTAGCCTTCACTGTAACATGTCTTTCTCTACAGCAGTCTCAGGGATGGAGATCTGGATTAACAACTTGAAAGGGCAAATGCGAACCCAAAGCCAGAAAGTCGAAAAAGTTGACATTTTCCGACCTCTGCTGCAAGATGACTATTTAGAACAAAGCCGACAGGTCGCTAAAATTATACAGGGTCGGTTAGGGCTACTTTCAAATGACGTTGTGCAAATCCGAGAAAATCCGCTAGCGATTCTATCAGGAATTTATATGCCAGCACTGCTGTTGGAGTTGGGATACCTATCTAATTTAAAAGACGAAGCTAAACTCCAGAATGAGAAAACCCGTGAAACTATTGCAGGTGCGATTGCCGATGCGATCGGTCAATTTTTGGAACAGTCTGAGCTATAAGGCTGAGGAATGTCTCTGACACGACTCCCATTGAGACTTATCATTTGGGGAGTCGTGGTGCTAACCTTATTAGTGGTATTGGTCTGGTGGCTTAAACCTGGCTCAAAGCAAACGGTAACAGCCTTATCACCCCGTCGACAAGAACTGGTACCAAAGGCAGATCCGATGATTGAACCAACTTCCCAGGCCAAACAAATTGGTCTTTTTGTACTGGGCGATAGCACCACCTATCTGGTGCGACGGACATCGACTGTCGAATTATCCGCTGCTTTAGATGTTGCCTTGGGACAGGTGACGACAACCTTGTTAGATCTACCGGAAGGTACCTCAGCGATTCCAGCCGGCACCTACCTCAACGAAGCATACGTCGATCAACATGCCACCGGTTATCTCGACTTCTCAAACCATCTGGTTAAAAATCACATCGGTGGCTCAAGTGCCGAGTATTTAACCCTGAAAACCATCCTCGAAACAGTACACTTGAACTTTCCTGAGCAGATCAAGAAAGTTCAGATTCTAATCGAAGGTCGGGAGGTCGAAAGTATTGCCGGTCATTTCGATACTTCTCAGCCCTTAGACGTACAGGTTAAGGATTATGTCTTTCAGTAACCTGATTGTCGGGCTGGGCAACCCCGGTCAAGAATACCGGCACACACGCCATAATATCGGTTTCCGCGTTATCGATCATCTATTAGATCGACATTCTAACTCGCTGGCCCAGAATCTGTGCCGGTCGATTGTATGGTGTCAGGACTTATACCGACAGAGCGTAGTTCTCGCTAAGCCGCTGACCTTTATGAACCATAGTGGCCAGGCTGTGGGCCAACTGATTGATCAGTATGAGGTGCCGCCAGAGCAGACGTTAGTCATTTATGACGATCTGAATTTGGCCTTCGGTACCTTCCGTATCAGGCGGTCAGGCAGCGCGGGAGGACAAAACGGGATGAAGTCGATTATCCAGCATTTGAAGACTACGGACTTTCCCCGTCTCCGGGTGGGTATTGGG
>Ga0208128_1000690_pt1 | contig 13352 bp, 11 predicted proteins | sample ETNtaG_35_FD_185758 | JGI IMG/M metagenome (GOLD analysis project Ga0208128, IMG submission 185758) | Marine microbial and viral communities from oxygen minimum zone, Eastern Pacific Ocean - ETNP201306PF51B (SPAdes) (version 2) | ecosystem: Environmental > Aquatic > Marine > Oceanic ... | reverse complement strand
CGTTGTACTGCTCAATGGAATGAGAATTTTAGGCCAATACAACTGTATTCAGTTAGACTGTCACGGAGTCAAAGGATACACCGATCAGGAAGTTCTGTCCAGATATTTTTCACTTTACTAAGTTGACCTAGACAATAGAATCGGTGAAGATACATTGATACTTTCAAATCAATAAAATGTCAGTATATTTGACGATTAACCATCGGTCTAAAATCTATTTTAATATCAGTCGATTGCTGGTTTTCTGTTTTCTTTGTTTGATATCTGGCGTTGGATATAGCTTGTCGCTGGTCACATCGGGTGTGTCCAAGGCCGCCATCTGGATTGACCAAGATGCCAGTCAAACAGAGGTGTTAGCGGCTCGCGAGATTCAGTATTATGTCTATCTGATGAGCCAGGTTGAATTGCCGATTCACCGTTTCTCTCGACCAACAGATCAGGCGGTGTACATCATTATCAAACCCGCCCCATTATTACCAACTCAACCAGTACTGACCGAAAAAGATCTGTTTTTTTTGGACTCAACCAACGATGGATACGTAATTCAGTCGAATCCAGAAGCCGTCCTGATTATATCAAAAACCGGAAGCGGACTAATCTATGGTAGTTATGCCTTAATTGAATCGGTGGTGAGACAACTTAGTGGTTTGTCCGGTGTAGACCTCGATTTTCTGATGCCACAATCGGATGACATTGAACTTCCTCTTTTCGATATACGGGAAGGTCCCTTTTATCCGGTTCGGGCCACATTGGAGGTAATGGACCCCGATTGGTTGGTGCGTCACCGGTTAAATATGAGTGGCGGTGAAGGAGTTTGGACCGGTACCGGCAACGACGATGGTTTAGGTACTGCATTCAAGTATGTAGCCGACTTTGAGCCTTACCAGGATGAACCGTTGCCTGAACGCCAAGGGCGGATTGCGAGACTCCGTAACCGCTTTGGCCAACTAAAATCCCGTGGGATAGATTCGTACCTATTTATGTATGTAACTGGCGAATCTACCCAGGCTTTAATCGAGCGACGGCCAGATTTATTTGAACCGGCCGTCGCTTATGGCGGAGCCAGAAATGGGGTCAGCTACCGTCCCTTCTGTTGGTCAAATCCCCATTTTTTGCAGTTGGTTCGTCAATTAATACAGGAGATTGTCACAACATATCCGGATCTGGCGGGATTTCACTTGCGGGCCTGGGGGTATGAAACACGTGCCTGTAACTGCCCTAAATGTGGCGACCGTTCTGACGTTGGGCAGAAACATCTCTGGCATCTCTTTTTTACCATTGTCGAGGCCGCCCGGCAGGTTCGACCTGACTTTAAGTTCTACCTATCAGGATACAACCAATCTTGGTTGCGTGACCCGGACGGTAGTTATGCGCGCCAATTGCCGAGCGGAACGATTTTTTCCAAAAAATGGGGTTATGATGGAGAGCCAGTCACCGATCCTAACATTCCACCGGCACTATTGAAAAAATTGGGTCAATCGGGACATCAGTTGATTGTCCTTTCCCACGACGTAGAGGAGGTGATGCCGCTGTGGATGGTGGAAGGAGATCTCTTTGTGGAGGGCGTGCGACAGTTTAGCACTGACCACCTGACACCTGGGCTGGGTGGATTTACCGTTCAGGGGGCAACGGTTGGTTTAGGTTGGCTCGATCAGATCTTAAGCGCCAGGATGAATTTTGATCCCACCATCGACCATTTTCAACTGATGCAAGACTATCTATCCAACGGGTATGGTCGGCAAATCTCTCCGCTGATCTTGTCAGCCGTGCGAATTAACACCTGGGTGATGTCGAGCTACTTTTCCGATTATGCGGGCTCCTCCTCGGTGAGTGGCGATTACGGGAAAGGGTCTGCTATGTTCGCCACCCGTTTTTGGGATATTATCGGAGGCGAAGCGGTTGACGATACGTTGGCCATTCCAAATTTCAAGCAAGCCGAATATGCTAGAGATCGGCTGGATTCACTGCTAAATCAGCAACAGCAAGCAACCGAGAAGATTGCACAGGCAGTTGAGTTAATGTCAGATCAGATTGATGATAATCGTCGCCGGAATTTGCTCGACACAGCAGAGATTTTCGAGCTTTGGCAGCAGTTATTTGCCAGTCGACTCAGCCTGGTCCAAGCCATAGTGGTGGGTTATACACCTGCGGTGGAAAAGCCGCAAATCCAGGTTCACATTCAGCGAGCAATCCAGCATAGTAAGGCTATGACCGGTAATGTCTATCGAATCAAGGGCTATGTCCCTGTTTTTGGTTATTCCCGGGCAGTTATTATTACCAGTCTAATTAAAAAACTGGAGCAAGAGGCAAAATGGTTACACCAGTTTCCGGCTCAAACGCTGATTCGAGAACTCGAAAGCTCAGAACAACAGGCGCCGGAGTTGATGATCGCTGAACCACACAACCATCCGAACCCATTTTATCAGCGCACAACTTTTGTCTATGAACTGAACCGGTATGTAGATCAGGTTGAAATCCACATTTATACTCAATCAGGTCGCTTAATTCGCCGATTAGATGACGTACCGACTCGTCACGGGTACAATGAAACTATCTGGGATGGGCGGGACCAAGAAGGGCGAATTTTACCGAATGGGATCTACTTTTATACAGTTTCGGCGGAGGATCGAAACGAAAGTTTTCAAGTCTATAGTCGGTTAGCAATTCTTCGCTGAATCGTTTACCTTCGGACTTGTAGCACAATAATTCAGAAAGCCAGTAATCACAGGAATTCTGACGGGTTTTCTTTAGAATACACCTACATTTCATCCGAAATAGGAAGTGAAGTCTAGTGATCCCAGAAAGAGGTATAAATGCCCATTAATGCTGGGGAAGTTAGCGCAAAAACCATAGCAATGGTATGAGTCTCTGGTAAAGTAGCTTCCAACAGCGAGTGGTTTTGTCGATGGCATGTCAGTATTCAAACCGTTTTTACCAGAATGGGAAGAAACAACGGAGGAGGAATTTCGGCAAACACTGACCAAGGAGGAGTTAGAGGTGAGGGAGTGGGTAATGAGTTGAGTGAGATCGATAAACCGGCTGGGTGTTTTTCGCGTTGAGGAGCGAAGACTTCGGAGTGAGTACCCAACAAAGCAAATTGTCGGCAGCTCATTGCATCCGCTTTTAATCGGAGGGAGAAACAGTACTAGATACTGTTTCTCTATTTCTGGGATAAGATTTGTTCCAGAGGTCGGACTCGTGTTGTTTGAGTCGCACGTTGACGACGAAGCGCTTTCTGGTCTGCCAGATAATCGGTTGTCTGACGAAGTTCTTGCTGGCGTTTCTCTCCAGCCCGGCGTTGACCGCTTTTCTGGTCGGTATAGTTGATTTGCCACGTCCCTTTTTGCTTGGCGGTCAAAACAAACTCACCGTCCATTCGGCCATTGATATAACGGAGTAGATCTCTAATCACCCAGTAGACGTCAGAGGCTGAATAGGACAACGTGTTATGATGAGACTGTTTACCGATATAACCAGCGATCTGTTGAACGACCTCGGAAATCTCTTTGGCGGTGTAACTCTTCTCTTCGATTTGTATCATTAGCTAGCGGCCTGAATCGTCGGCATTCGTTTTGGTTTGCTTTCAAGGCGGTTAACGGATTTGGCCGAATTACGAACTTGAATGAGCTGGCTGGCAATAGAAACTGCAATTTCTGGAACAGTCTTAGAACTGATGTCCAATCCAATCGGTGCATAAATTTGTGCCAGTCGTTCAGGCGAAATCCCCATTTCGATTAGATCGTCGAAGATCAGCTTAATCTTACGCCGACTTCCAATGAGGCCAATGTAACAGGCTTTAGAATTAATCACAGCGTGCAGTGCTTCTTCATCATGGTTATGACCCCTGGTGACAATTACCACGTAAGTTAGGTGATCTATCGGATATTGGCTGAGTTCAGTAGCAATGTCCCCAACAATGATCTGCTTGGCATCGGGCAAATAGCGTTCAGAAGCTAAATCTACCCGATCGTCAATCACCGTTACATCAAAGTCAGTCCAGTTGCCCAGATGGCACAAAGCTTGACCGATATGTCCAGCCCCAGCAATCAACAGGGTGGAACGTGATTGGATGGGTTCAATAAAGACTGAAATTTGTCCTGTTTCATTCCCCGAATTCCATTTGAATAGTAGTGGCTCGCTAGTCCGTAAGACGTCAGAAGCAACTTGATGCACCTCGGTTTCCAGTGCGGTGCGACCCAGATTGCCAATGGTTTCTCCATTAGTAGCGACCAATCGTTTTTGTCCTACTTGAACCTCGGTGTCTTCACTCTCAACTACGGTTGCTACATAAAGGGAGATTTTATGTACTGATAGGCGTTGCAAAGAATTGAATAGATTTTGTTCGGTTTTGGAGGTGGGTAGGTCGATAAAGATCTTCATCTGTCCGCCACAAATCAGTCCATCATCCCAACCGTAATCGTTATCAAGCTGAAACTCCAGCAAGCGGGTCGTTCGTTCCCGAATCAGGTCGATAGCCTGCTGACGGGTTTCAGCCTCGACACAGCCACCACCTAGGGTACCGATATTTTGTAGATCGGGTAGAATTAGCAATTTGGCACCCGATTTTTGCGGCGTTGATCCTTTGGTTTCAACAACCGTGCAGTAAGCACTCGTCTCGCCATTCTCAATCAGCTCTGGAATCTTTTGGTAGATCTCTTGCACTATCTATCCTTTCAAATACCTGTAATATTTCATCCACACTACGCCTTGTAGAATTCGACGTTTTGACCAGCTATATCTGCTACCCGCTCCACCAGAGTTTGACGAGTTGATTCATCCATACCGCTAAACAATTCGGCAAGATCTATCTTTTCTTGCATCTGAATTGCATCGTCTGGTCCAGAAATAAGGGTCGAAATCGGAAATGACCAAACAAAGTTGATCGCTTCTGCAATGCTAATTCGATTGGGCACCACTTTGGGTCGGTTCCCGTGTTCCCCGTGTTCCGAACCACCAAAGAAGCCGCCGTTAGCGAGCGTTTTCATAGCCAGTACGCCAATACCTCGATCAACCAGTTTAGGCAGTATGTCCCCGACAAAGCTCTTGTAGCTCAAGTCGGCAACATTGACCGGCATCTGACAGACATCAAAAATACTAGATTGATCCAGTAGGCGTAGGTGAGCCGAGGGTTGGGTGTGCCCGGTGAAACCAATATACCGAGTCTTACCGGCCGCTTTAGCCTCCTGCATAACATCGAAAACACCATTCTGGATGCATTGATCGACATCTTGAGCGCTGGTGATATTATGAACTTGCCATAGATCCAATTGATCGGTTTTGAGCCGCTTCCGCGAGGCATCCAAATGTTGCTGGGCTGTCTTGGCATCACGTGCCGCACTTTTGGTCATGATAAAGATCTGGTCACGGTATTTGGGGATCAGCAACTTTCCCAATCGACTTTCACTGCCACCATCCTGGTAGCTTTCAGCGGAATCAAAAAATCGAACACCGCCTTCAATTGCGACCTCAATTGTTTTTTGCGCCTCGTTTTCGCCCATCCGACCAATGTGCCATCCACCAATGCCTAACATTGTTACCGTTTCGCCAGTTTCTCCCAGCCTACGCGTCGGCAAAAGTTTCCCTAGTTTGTCGCTAAGCTGAACCGCCTGTTGTGCCGAATCCAAGGAATTAGTTAGCATTACACCAGCGGTTAAACCAGTAAGGGATTTCATGAAAACTCTTCGATCCATCGACTCTTCAATTAGGGCTAGTTGGTCTCTATGTAGTAAAGTTTGTTGGATTGAGTAGTGTTCATACTCAATGAAAACGTGTGTGTTTGTGACTGATAATTCAAGACCAAACCGTGCAAATGCTTATCCATTTAGCTCGGCGAGAAAATAACATTAGAAATAGAGTATCACAAATTACATTGATCTACCAATCAAAATCGATTATACTGCCCAATAGGTTTTGAAAACCCTTTCAGGAAAGGCAGGTATGGGAACACTAAGCGGGATAGAATTAAAACAGTTAGTTTGTAATAATCAATTTGAACCTCGTTGGGAGCCGTATAAGTTAGCAGATCTAGATCCAAAGGAGGTTCGTGTTAAGAGTGAATTAACAGCGGCTAAACACGGCACTGAACATTCGGAGCTATTGGGTAAATCGATCTACTCTAAAGTACCCTATTTAGGGGATAAAAAAGTCTTTGATCGCTCACAAGAGCAAGAACACGACCCGTCACAGTGGCGTGGTGTTGGCAATACGACTGTTGGTAGAGTAATTGAAGTTGGCTCTGAGGTGACAGATCTAAAAGAGGGAGATCTGGTTTGGGGCTACGGCAACTTTCGAACCGTTCATCAAGGGAGTCATTTTCGACTGATGCCAGACGGTTTTAGCCCGGAAGCCGCCTGCTGTATGGACCCAGCTAATTTCGCGCTGGCTGCCGTTCGAGATGGTAATATCCGTGCAGGTGAAAAAGTAATTGTTTTTGGCATGGGGGCCATTGGGCTTTTCACCGTGCAGCTAGCCCGGTTTTCAGGCGCTATCGACGTAGTTGCCGTGGATCCGCTTCCTAATCGACGAGAACTGGCTCTGAAACACGGTGCCACTGTGGCCGTTGACCCGAATGAAGTTGGCGACTTTGGGATGGCTTCACGGGAGTGGTTCGATGATGGAGCCGATGTCACCGTTGAAGCCAGCGGTAATTACCATGCGCTGAATCAGGCGATTCGCGCCACCCGCTACGCCGGAAATGTAGTTCTACTGGCATTCTACACCGGGGAATCGCAAGGGCTGTTTCTAGGCGAGGAATTTCACTTTAATCAGACCAACATTATTTCAGCCCGGGCCTGTAGCCATCCGCAACGCGATCTTTACTGGAGTGAAGAGCGAATTTTTGAGATTCTAATCCAGCTCTTTTGTCAGAGAGATTTAATTCCTCATGGACTCCCTTCACCAATTGTCAATCCGGACGAGTTGCCAGTGGCCTATGGGCAGATCTTACATCACCCGGCTGAAGTGATTAAAGTCGGCGTTCGTTGGTAAACAACGCTTACATAAAATATTTGAAAAGGGGAAATATTGATGGATTACCAGAAAGTATTGACTGAACTCGAAGACCTGGTTCTTGAAACCTACAGTCTATGGGATCATAACCGCATCGGTTTTCAGTGGCGACACTATACTTGGAACCACACCAAACGGGTACGAGCAATGGGGATGGAACTTGGCCGCAAAGTCGGCGGTGATGTCAAGAAACTAGAGTTGGCCGGGACACTACACGACATTACGAAAAAGTACGATGGGGAAATCTTGACCGACAAGGAGGGTAAGCGGGTTACCAGTTCCCAAGGCTTTTGGCTAAATGAGAAGTTGAAGCCTAGCCAACAGAACGTGGTTACCGAACTCTACGACCGGTACGACCTCTATAATACTGTACATCACGACTCTGGAGCGGTGATTACGGAGAAAATCCTAGTTGATTTTGGTTTTGATACCGATTTTGTTGAAGCGGTACGTTCTATCGTCTTTGCTCATCTCAAACCGATCAACATAACTGATGACGATTTCAAGATCCTCTACAAAAACATCGAGAATCAGATTTTGTACGACGCCGATACGATGGATCCAAATATAGGGTATACGGCCTTTTTCCGCAATATTCATATTCACGCCCATTTCGCCATTCAGCGGAACGGCAAGTTTGAACTTCAAGGATACGTTGAAGGATTACCGAAATTTGTCGATTCTAAAGACAGTTTCGTCAATCATCTGTTGACCGACGTCGCAAGAGAGGTAGCGGCTAATCGTCAAACTAGGAGTCGTAACTTGGTAACGGAGATGAATCAGGAATTGGAAAATCTGGAAATCAATCGCAAGTATGGATTGCTGGGTGTAATCGAGTATTTTGTCAGTGAGGTTGAAGATCCAGATTTCGCCTATCAACTCAACTATTTGCAAAATGAGTGGATTCCTCAACGCCAGAAACAGTTGACGAACGGCAATCTGTCGTCAGCCGAGCGAGATGATGCGCAAGCCGCTATCGATCGGGTGACAACCTTTACCAACGACCTGGAAGCTGAATATAAAGGGCTAATCTAAATCAACCTATAAATTTTATGCAACCAGATACCAGGATTAGGCCTAATCTCGTCTACCTCTTTGCCGACCAGCTTCGGTACCACGCCTGTGGGTTTGCTGGGGACCCGTGGGCACAGACCTCGAACATAGATTCACTGGCTAAGCAAGGCGTCGACTTTACCAACGCCACCTCCTGTACCCCGGTATGTGCGGCGCATCGAGCTTCTCTTTTTACGGGCAAGTACCAGAGCAGTCACGGCATGGTCATCAACGAACTCCGCCTAAGTCCTGAGCATCGCTGTTTTGGCCATGTCTTGACGCAAAACGGCTACGATACCGCTTACATCGGTAAGTGGCATCTGTGGGCCAATGAACTCGGCAATCACCGGGCCGTACGTAATGGCTTTGTGCCGCCCGGCCCCTATCGACTCGGATTCGACGGCTATTGGGCCGGTTCTAATTTCAACCACAATTCCTACGATGCCTACTACTTCGAGAACACCTGCGACCCAATTCCCTATCAGGGGTATGAGGCCGACATCCAAACCGAGATGGCACTAGACTATATCCAGCAGGCCGCAGTAAAGGATAATCCATTTTCCCTCTTCCTCTCTTGGGGGCCACCACACGATCCATGGGGAGCAGATAATACCCCAGCTGAATATTGGGAGATGTTTCAAGAGACCGATATTCAGCCACGCCCCAATTTCTCAGCTCAACCGGACCCTTATGCGGATCAGTGGGGGCAACTGGATGATCAATACCTGAGCAATTTGCAATCCTCGATGCGAGGTTACTACGCTCAAACGGCTAATATTGACTGGAACTTAGGACGGGTGATGGACTGCCTGGATCGACTCGGCTTGGCTGAAAGTACGATTTTGGTTTTCACCTCTGATCATGGTGAAATGTTTGGCTCTCAAGGGCGACGAGCCAAAAACATCTTCTATGACGAGGCCTGCCACGTTCCATTTTTGCTACGTCAGTCGGGGCGTACGCCTGCAGGATCTACAACCGAGGTTTGTCTCAATACGGTCGATATTATGCCGACACTTCTATCGATGATGGATCTTCCCGTGCCAACGACTGTAGAAGGTGTAGATCTCAGTCACTGGGTAGAGGGGCGTTCGGGACCGGAGCCTACCGCCGCTTTTATGCAGGGAATGGGAACCACCGCCGCCTGGGTTGACGGATCGGAGTGGCGGGGGTTGAAGGATCGACAATTCACATATGCCATCTATCGACGTGATCGCGAAGAACTTCTTTTCGATAATCTGGCTGATCCTTACCAAACCCGAAACCTGGTTGAAGATGCAAATTGGGCATCGACGCTACGTCATTATAGAGAGATGTTATTGGGATGGATGCAGTCGCAAAACGATACCTTTGAAGCCTGCACCTGGTACCAGGATCAATGGATGAATAATCGTAACATTATGCAAGGGGCAAAGGGTGGAACACACGATCTCGCCCTCCTGCAAGAGATTGTCCAGACGCACTTTCACGATGCTGATCGTATCTTAGGGTAGTTAACTGGACAAATCCTAACCTGCACTTCAGTCAAGATCTATACCGTACCTGTAAGCTAGAGGGCTATGTCGATTTCGCTCCAGTTACTGTGTTTTTTGTTCACTTTGATTGTCTTCGGCTTAACGGCGCAAGAGAATCAGACTACCGACCATTTTCAAAATGGGATGGGGGCCTTTAAAGCCCGCAATTTTGATCAAGCTATAGCCTCCTTCCAGTCAGCGATAACATTAAATCCGCTTCACACTGAAGCCTATAATTATCTGGGGGAAGCTTTGTATGAACAGGGAGGTTACTTCGAAGCGGCTGAGGCTTTTCGGCAAGCTCTAAAGTTGAAGCCTGATTATGGGCGCGCACAGGTCAATCTTGAGGTTGTTCGGTGGAAGTTGCCACCTGAAATTCTGCCGCCCCCCATCGAGGGCTGGCCGGAGGTTCGACTGCAACTTTTCGGTAGCTACTTAATGGCTTTTGGGGCGGCGATGATGACTTATTTGGGCGGTAATTTAATCAGTGCTAAAACGGAGGAAGGGATTGTCCCTTACGAAATTGGAGCAATTGGCTTTGCCATCGGAGGAATTGAGCAGGTCTATCTAGTAGGTGAAGAGTTTGGCTACGGTGGCGGGAGACGCATTAATGTCATCGCCGGTGCCTTGCTTTGCCCTTTGATCGGGGGAATTATTGCGGATCAACGACCGAACGCCGATCAAGCAGATCAATTTCGTGGTGCAGCTTATGGGGCTTTACTATCGCCAATCGGTGCTATTATCGGTTACCATCTATCCAAGAAAAGTGTTTTTTGAGTTAGGGTAGCTGGGGTAATGTGGCTAATAGTCAAAAAAATGAAAAAAAACAATTTTAGCCGAACAATCAGTCTGGAAACTTGTCTAATTGAGTATATGCAAGTACAACAGATTTTTTCAATTGGCACCATCTTTGCCAAAGATCACGATCAGTCCACAACCGCACATGAAGACAACCTGATTAAACGCTGTCGGGACGGAGACCAACGGGCGATGGAGCAGATTGTGAAACTATACGAAAAGCAGGTCTATAATACAGCATTCGGTATCGTTGGCAATCAGGAAGATGCTCAGGACATCACACAGGATGTTTTCCTGACGATCTGGAATAAAATTGGCCAGTTTAAGTTCCGTTCTAAATTTTCAACCTGGATTTATCAAATTGCCAAGAACCAGTCGCTCAACCTGAAAAACCTGAAGAAACGGCGCCGAACAGACGCCACAGAAATCGATGATTCTCAAACCTGGGTCCCCGTCGATGAAAAAACACCAGAAACGACACTGTTAGTCAATGAGCAACAAAAACTGTTGCTTCGAGCACTCGATAATCTAAAAGAGAAGCATCGCACGATTTTAGTCTTGCGGGAGATGGAGGCCTTATCTTACGATGATATTTCGAAAGTTCTCGGCTGCTCCATTGGCAGAGTCAAATCTCGACTCCACGAAGCTCGGCTGTCTCTCCGAAAAGCCTTCTTAACAATTTGAGGTATAGTGTTTAGACTCTAAACAGGATAATTAAAGATGAACAATCACCAAATAATTCAGCGACAGTTATCCGCTTATCTTGACGACGAACTAGAACTTTCAGAAACAATCCAGGTGGAAAAACACCTTGATAACTGTGATCAATGCCGCCAGATTTTAACCGACCTTCAAACTCAGAAGAACCTGATTTCTAACCTCAGGCACGATGTTCCCGTCGATATCTGGAGTCAAATTCAAGGCCAAATTGGCGAACCCATTGACGAAAAAATCTCACCACCGTTGTGGCAACGATTGTGGTTGCCAATACCGACTGCTGGTCTAGCAGCCTTATTAGTTATCGGTATCATCTTTCTCTTCCCAACTTCTGAAGATCCAGTGTTTGATCCTATCAACAATTACCTGTTGGCTCACGCTAAATATACAATGGATTACCCAGCTTTGGATGGCATATCTTTGGATGAAACCGCTGTTTCAAGCACTGCAACCAGCGAAGCAGAGCCGTTCGAAGACGCGGATGCACTACTTAGCGCCTACTATGATTATGAGTAGAATGGATTATGAGTAAAATTAAACTAAATTTAATCATTATCAGTTGCCTGTTGATTCAAGCAACATACTCAATGGCGGTTACTGACGAAAGTCAGTTTTTTGACCTTGTCAGCCGGGGAAATCAGATGGATTGGATAGGAAAAAGGTTGACCGTTGGATGGACAAAAGATAGATGTATAGCCTTTGAGTCGATGGTGATTAATAAAGTGCCAGACATTCGTTATTCTCGTCTAGTTTTACCATACAGAAAAGAGGCCAATCGACCACAAACCGGTAAGCGAAGTCACCGTAGAAGAGGTGAGCGAAAAGAGCAACCAGGCCGTCAGAAAGAACCGTTCGACCCACGTAGTATTAAGATTGTTACTGCGGATATTCTCCTTCAGCATCAAAAGTTAATTCGAGATAACTATCAACTTCAATTGGTCGAGGAAAATGAAACGATCTGCTGGCGAGACTCAAAACTCTGGTCAATTAAGCCCCGTAACCCGAACCGCAACCGGCTGTTCAAAGTCTGGATCGATTCAGAAACTGGGATTTTGCTGCGAGTAGAGATCAAAGGCCAGCGAAACCAATGGCTGTCGTTTTTAACCCAGATTCAGTTTGATCCTCAATCAATATTGGAGGAGATAACACAATTCAAAGCACTTGAAGCCGGTGACAAAAAACAGGAATCCCGCTTTGTTTCCAGATCAGAAGCCGAGAAAGCACTCAAGCGCGAACTTATTCTACCGGAGCGATTCCCTTCCGGTTTCAAGATCAGCCAGATAGAGCTAATGGACTTATCGCCTACACCTGTCGCCCATATTCGTTATACAGATGGACTGGAGACGATTTCAGTCTTTCAAAACCAAGGTCGACGACTTTCTAGACGAGATCGACGTGATAGGGATCTGGATTCACATGACAAGGATGGTAATACCGTGGTTCCAGACAAGAAACGTGGTCGGCGAAATAACATTAGAAAGGAGAAAATCTCAGACGTCCAAGTGACCATTATGGATCGCACTGATGTACATATTTACCGATGGACCCGCGATTCCGTTAATTTCACCTTAATCGGATCTTTACCGGAATCCGAGATGGCCCAAATTGTTGAATCATTCATCAATAACCCTTAAACCTCAACAAAATAGTTTCGTCTGAAGGATCAATTGCGGAAAACCGCAGTCGCAAACTAACCTTAACTTACAAGATAGCATAGAAAATGGAGTAAATTATGAAACGGAAAGATTTTTTGGTATCCGCTACCGCAGGGCTTCTTACCCTCAGTCAGGTTTCTGAGGCCCAACGCCCTGACCGTCCAGAAAGAGGAGGTCGTCGCGGGCGAGAGAGAGAAGGAAGACCAGGTGGAAACCGCGGCGGCGGTATGGCTAGCATGATTACGGGAATGATGGGGACTTCTTGGATTGGCTTAACGTTTGAAGTCAATGTTGATGACAAAACATTGTTGGCCGCACGCCCGATTTACCAGAAGACGATGGACAAATCCAAAAAATTGATGGCCGAAGCTATGGAAAATCGTGATTGGCAGAGTATACGCCCCAAAATGGAAGCCATCCGCAACTCTCACAAGGATGGACTCAAGAAAATCCTGAGTGAAGAGCAGATGACCAAGCTGGAAAAATACGAACAGGAGCAGATGCAGCGACAGGCGCAACGCTTCGGCGGCGGTGGTCGCGGTGGCGGTGGTCGCGGTGGCGGTGAACGTCGCGGTGGCGGTGAACGTCGCGGTGGCGGTGAACGTCGCGG
>Ga0208128_1000688_pt1 | contig 13364 bp, 16 predicted proteins | sample ETNtaG_35_FD_185758 | JGI IMG/M metagenome (GOLD analysis project Ga0208128, IMG submission 185758) | Marine microbial and viral communities from oxygen minimum zone, Eastern Pacific Ocean - ETNP201306PF51B (SPAdes) (version 2) | ecosystem: Environmental > Aquatic > Marine > Oceanic ... | reverse complement strand
AAGGTGGGCCGGGTTGGATTTGAACCAACGTAGGCAGAGCCAGCGGATTTACAGTCCGCCCCCATTAACCACTCGGGCACCGACCCGAACCACACCAACAGAACATACCAGTAGATCGCACCTTTTTGGTTGAATTCCTGGGAAGGTCTTGTGGGGATCGATACGATCGATGCAAATCATTCATGCACCAGGGCCATGCGTTTGCTGTTGCTTAACGGCCCCAACCTCAATCTTCTAGGCCAACGAGAGCCTGGCCTTTATGGAGCAATCACTTTGCAGGCCATTGAGGCTGACCTGTTGGCTCAAGCTGAGTCAGAAGCTGTTCAGCTTGATTGCTTTCAGAGCAATTTCGAAGGCGCCTTGGTGGATCGAATTCATCAAGCAATGGGTCAGGTGCAGGGCATCTTGATCAATGCTGGGGCCTATACCCATACCTCCATTGCCTTGCGGGATGCTCTACTTGGAGCGGCTATTCCATACGTGGAGTTGCATCTCAGCAATACCCATGCCCGTGAGGGTTTTCGTCATAGCTCCTATCTCGCTGATCGGGCTGTGGGTGTAGTTAGTGGCTTTGGGGCGATGAGTTATCGCCTCGCTATGGAAGGTTTGCTGGCCCATTTGCGTCAGCCTCAGCAGGCCCCATGAGCGCCTCGACTGGTCTTCAGAAGGCCTCTGCCACGATTAAATGGTTAGCAGCTCCCACTAGTGATACCTGGTTAGAGCAGGCGATCGCTCATCCCATCGAGCTGCTGATTGATCACGCTCATTGCGAGCGCAAGGCGGCAGGTGCTGTCGTGCAATTGATGTTTCGCTACCTATGTGAGCCGGGGCTAGGGGAAGTCCTCAGCCCTTTGGCACGAGAAGAGCTAGAGCATTTCGAGCGCGTGCTTACGTTGATCAAGGCGAGAGGACGCTACCTAGAGCCTCTGCCAGCTCCCCCTTATGGAGCAGCGTTGGCAAAACAGATCCGTCGGGATGAACCCGAGCGCATGCTCGATAGCTTTCTTGTCGCGGGCCTAATCGAAGCACGTAGTCATGAACGCATGTCATTGCTTGCGGCCCATATGCCCGATCAGGAGCTTCGTCATTTATATGCAGACCTTTTGGCTAGTGAGGCTCGTCATTTTGGGCTTTATTGGCTTCTTGCCATAGAGCGTCATCCCAGGGAGGTTGTTGAGGCTCGCCTGAAGGAGCTATCGGCAGTAGAAACCCTCGCTTTAACTGGAGTTCTAGATAAGCCTGATGACATCAGGTTTCATTCTTACGGTGTCATTGCTAATTGATTTATGGCTTAGAACTGGGCCGTAAATCTTTATTTGAAACTGGTAGCAGTACTGGGGAGTAATCAGCCTGCCTGCTCTGTGGTTCTGAATGGCTCTATGAGTACATCACCACGCAATATTGCCGGTTTGCATTCTTAGCCGTTTATGCACAACTGAAGTTGATCAAGCTCATTGGAGCTTGGCGAACCTTTCGGCGATCGGATCTCCAGTGAAGGTTGCAAGCCAGCCTTCACTGTTATTGAAGAATCGCATTGCGCAGAACTGCGGTTTGCTACCCATATCGAACCAATGGCGTGTTCCTGCTGGCACGCGGATCCAGTCGTTTTTTTCGCAGAGCACTTGCAGCACTTCATCGTTGATGTGCAAGCAGAACAATCCATGGCCTTCAACAAAGAAGCGAACCTCATCTTCTGCATGGGTGTGTTCGGCTATGAATTTTTGGCGCAGCTGCTCACGCTGGGGGTGGTCAGGCTTCATTCGAATCGCATCCACCGTGGGATAGCGCCCATTGGTCTGCACCCGGGCAATCTCTGCTGTGTAGGCGGCAAGAATGTCGGCCTCAATTGCTTGCGCACTGAGCTCGACTTTGGCTGGCCAACGTTGGAATTCGATTCCTCGTGTTTCCAGCTCGGTTTTGATTACCGCAGGATTTGTACTCTCTAGCAAAGGCAGTGAGGGAATTGTGTTGCTAGCGCTGCCTTCGGGGTGGATGCTGAGGCGAGTCATTCCCAGAGGTTAAGAGGGGGACTGAAGTCATCTTGAGCGTGCCGTCGTAGAACGACGGTTTAATACCTCGTTCGGCTTTGTCGAGCCCCATTGATTCAGCCAAAGCTCTCACCTTGGTAGGGGTAGGTCCTGGTGATCCTGCTTTGTTGACGTTGGCTGCCATCGAAGCGATTGAGGCTGCCACTGTTGTGGCCTATCCCGTGGCTCGAGCAGGGGGCAAGGGGATGGCTGTGAGCATTGCGGCCAGATGGATTCGTGTTCAACAACGTCAACTGCCGCTGATCTTTCCCATGGTGGCGGCAGCTGAACCACGCCAGCAGGCCTGGCGAGAAGCCAGTGATCAACTTGCTGCGGCAGTAGCCGCTGGTGAGCTGGTGGTTTTTCTTTGCCAGGGGGATGCTTCTCTGTTTGCAACCAGTTCTTACCTATTGCTGGCACTAAAAACTCATCACCCTGAGTGTCCAGTTCGGATTGTTCCAGGGGTAACGGCAGTTGCTGCTGCTGCTGCTGCTGGTGCCTGGCCCTTAGCAATGCAGCAGGAACAACTTTTGGTTTTGCCGACGCCAGATCAAGCCAGCCAGCTCGAGATTTTGCTTGATGAGGCAGCTGCTTCGGCGAGGGTGCTTGCTTTGCTCAAGTTGGCCCACCGCTGGACATGGGTGAGGCCAATACTTGAGCAGCGGCAGTTGTTGCCGGCAGCACTATTTGCTCAGCGGCTCGGATGGCCCGATCAGCAGGTAATGCAGGCCACTCAGGTGCCAGCACAAGCCAAGCCCTACTTTTCACTATTGCTGGTGCGTCAAGGTTGGCCGCAGGTGATGCCCTGATGTCTAGTGCTCTCTCGCTAACCCCCATGCAATGGCTTGGCTTATTGCATCCTGTGCTGATCATTTTGTTTGTTTATCCGGTGGTGGGTGCCACGATTCGGCTTGGCACCTTGGCTCGTGAGCGGCGCTTGCAGATCAATCCTCTGCCTGCATCGGTGCCAGTGGAACATGCAGACCATGGTCGCTGGGTTGCCGGTGGGGTGTTAGTGGCGGTATTGATCGCCTTTGCTCATAGCTATTTGGCTGCCTGGTTAAAAGCTGATCCTGGGGGTTGGGATGGGGTCGGTCGATTGGTGATGGTGGTGCTTGCAGAGTTGGGCACGTTGGCGATCTATCTCTTGCTTCTCAAGGTGAGGCGTCCACCCTCACGCGCGGTTTTGGCTTTGGCTTGCTGGTTAGCACTGCTGGTGCTTGGGGCTCAACCGGAGATCAATCGACTCACGGACAATCCATTCAATGGTGACTTTTGGCGTTCCCACTATTGGAGTGGTGTTTTGCTCACCGGGTTGTTATTAGCTTCCGTAGCAGCGAAACCTGAGATCGCTCGTCATCTCTCGATGAGGCGATTGCATGTTTACGCCAACGTCTTGGTTGCCGTTTTGCTTGCAGTTCAGGCGATTACAGGCACGCGGAATCTATTGGTTTTCTAGTGCATTGGTCTTTTCTGCGGGCTTTCAGTTCTAGGGGGATTAAGCAGCAGCAGATTTAGCTCAGCAACTTCAGCTGATGGTCAAGCAGAGCCATGGCATCTGTAGGGCTTGGCGCACGCATCAAGGCATGGCGTAGTTTCGCGGCATCGGCGAAGCCGGTACATGTCCAGCCCATGTGCTTACGGGCAATCAACAGGCCATGGTCTCCTTTAGCTTGCACCAGCGCTTTAAGTTGCTCACGGGCAAGCATCAGTCGCTCTGCGGGGCCAGGTGTGGCTGGTACTGGTAGGCCCGATAGTGCAGCATCTATTTGACCTACAAGCCAGGGCGATCCCATCGAGCCCCTGCCCACCATCACGCCATCGGCTCCTGTGATTTTTAGGCAACGCATTGCATCGCTGCAGCTATAGACATCACCATTGGCGATCACGGGGATTTGCAGTGCTTTTTTCACAGCAGCGATGGCCGGCCAATCGGCGGAGCCTTTGAAGCCTTGCTCTCGAGTTCGACCATGCAACGTCAACAATTGGCTGCCGGCATCTTCTAGTAGTCGACACCAGCTCACTGGCCTTGCATCGCTATTACTCCAGCCCAGTCTCGTTTTTACGGTGACAGGGATCTTGACTGCAGCAGCAACAGTGCTCACGATCTTGGCAGCCAGCTTTGGGTCACGGATCAGACCAGAGCCGCCACCTTTACGTGCAATTTTGCGAACTGGGCAGCCCATATTGATGTCGATCAGGAAAGCACCAGCGGCCTCTGCTCGCTGAGCAGCGTCGGCCATGGCTTCTGGTCGGTGGTCGAACAGCTGCACGCCAATAGGTCCAGGTTCATTGGCAAGTTCATCGAGTTTCTGTAGTCCGTGGCCTAGTTCAAGGCTGGTGGCGTTAACCATTTCGGTGAACAGCAATGCATCTGGAGCCCAACGCCTTACCAAACTGCGGAAGATCTGATCTGAGACCCCTGCAAGGGGTGATTGCAGCACCCTGCAGCGCAATGCTCTTGCCTTTCCCTTGCCAGGTAAAGTGAGTTCAGGCGCAGCTTGGTTGATTGCATTCATTTGATGAATAGCTTAGAGAGCTTGCGCTGGTCTTTAGTTGCAAGAACGGGTTCGCCATAGAAGACAACATTGCCTGGCTTTCTTGTCTCTAATGGTGAGTTATATGAGCAGTAAAGTGAGTTAGCGAAGTTTTCGTTTGAGCAAGTTAGTGTAGACCTATTGATTAATGCTGATGGCGAGATACTTAGCAAATTGCTTGATGTTGATAAGTTTGAGTTTCAAGCTGCTGGAGTGATTGATTCTATTTGAGCATCTACGTGATCATGTTGATTACAATTGATGTGGCTTGCTTGCTGCATCAAGGTATCCAGTGCGTATTTAATTTGCCATGATCTTGGATCTAAGTGCAGCGTTCAGTCAGTTTCTTGTTATCCATCACAAGCGCTACTGCGCTTGTGATAACTAGCTCTCTAATCCCTTCGGCTGATGCACAAAGAAGCAGTGGAGCTGATCAGGAGGCGAGACATCGAAAATGTTTAGAAGCAAATGATTATCAAGGCTGCATGAACTTTGACATTGATAATAATTCACAAGTGCCACTACCGGAGCAGGGAGAAGATTGCGATTTCGATGGTATTTGGTGCACAGCATTACCTGGGAGGGATGTCCTTGGAGAGCCCAAGCTAAAAGGTTGGCGGTATAGAGAGCGCTCAGAAGAAGTTTGGTATATTAATCCCACTATATATAAGGTTAAGGTTCGCGGATCATATGGGAGATACATCTCCTCAGAAGATTTGCTGAGAACTTACCATCCCGCCCAGCCGGCTAAGCCTGGGCATTGGGACTATACATATGAAGAGATTAAATATGATTGCAAAACAGGATCTAAAACCATTTGGGGCGATTGCTCTAGAACGGAGCAACATAGTAAATGGATACCAGGTGAGCCAGCAAAGTCAGCATGGGTTGGGGATGAATTACGTACGGCAATTATTGATTGTGATGAAAAAACAATCGGCTGGCATAGTGGTTTAAGGCTCAAGGGAAAGTGGAAGTCTCTCTCTACAAGAGATGGCGTTAGATCTGGTAACTATCGTCAGATTGCCAAGGATTACTGTGGAAAGATCTTGTCTTTGCCGGAGTCAACATTCATGAAATATGTAAAGTAATGGCTGCATTATTGTGAAGAGAAATCTGATCCCTTGCTGCTAGAATCTAACTCATATTGAGATGAAATTTGCTATACAATTTCAGTAATAACAACATTCATATATGCACATGCTTATTGCTAGCAAAATGATGGCAGTCATTAACAGTAATTTATTCGAACTAAGTGCCCAGCTGAGTCCAGAAAAGGTTCACTTTGCCTATTATTGTGATTGAGTTACGCGCCCTAGGCTAATTCTGCGTTCTGTCTTGATTAGATCCACAATAATAGTGATTTCTATATCATCATTGTGGTCTGCCTGATTTCTTGCACTGGTGTCGGAATTCTCTTCTGTGTTTGAGCCTTCCTTGGAAAGGGTGCCTCCTGTTTGGCCCCTTAGTCGGGATCTGCTGCAGCAGATTATCGATGACCGTATTAGTGATTGCTTTGTAGCTGAGTTGATCTGGGAGCGGCTTGGTTATCAACCCAGTGGGGAGCAAGGTGCAGCTTGGTTGGCTGGTCCTACAACTCCGCAGGCCTGGAAGCAAGTCTTCCCTAAAGCACCGCCGGTGATTGCTCAGCGTCCTGCCTGTGTACAGCTCACCCGTTCGATTGAGAAACCCTATAAACAGCTGTTGAAAGAACAGTTGAAATTTGGCGGCTATCGCATTTCTGAGCTCAACCCACGCCGTACTCGTCGTGCTACCGCGGTGAACTGGTTATTGGCCTGGTTGGCGCATCGTGGAGAAGAGCTACTTGATCATGGCCCCATGCCGCAGCTTCTTGAACCTCCTGTTGATCCACTGCGAGGTCACCCAGGTGATCCGATGGTTGAGTGAATTGGGCTTTTAGGCCTAAATCATCTGATTGGGGCCCTGTCAGTAGTTGTTGATGCTAAGGGTATGGTCGAATCAGTTCATTTAAGTATCGATATTTGCGATCTATTTGGTTATCTAAATCATCGAAACAGTGGATGATTCTGCTCATGGCTATTCTTAGTTATTAAATCAGCTATAGCAATAGTTCATTAATTGCCTTATTGACTTATAGCTAGTTCGTTCTCCTTCTAGAAGGCATATCGATAGCTACTTGGTTTTTCGGCGGCTTCTATGTGATTTTACGGCTTTGTCTTTGGCAGGGATTTTGTGCTTTTTGCGATGCAGCTTAGAGCTAAGCTTAAATAGCAGCCCACATTAAATAAAAAATGCAAGCAAAGTACTGGTATGGCTTGAGTCTTCTCAAGGTAACTTCTCGATCTAGTTGTTGAATATTGCTAGGTCATGGAGATGATCTGCTGGCGAGTCTTTTGCCAAGAATATCAATAGATAGGCTAAGTTTTTTGGCTTTTATTTTGCTCTTCTGGTCGATTGAATGAGGCCAAAGCGCTCTCTACTGCACTCAGGCGACTTACTAGCTCGTGACGGATTCTTAGCAATTCCATTCTTCTGAGTTTGCGCCATTGACGCCTGTGCTCGCTCTCTGTGCTGACCGAATAGCTGGGCGGTGCAGGCATTGGCCTGGAGCTTCAGGTATAACGTCATAATTGTAGCATGGTTGCGCATGAGCGGTGCTGGCTCGTTGGCTGCTTTGGCTTGAGTTCGTATTCCTAGGTATTTTGATTTTTTGCTCGCTTCGCTGAATTACTTACAGGTGTCGTTGAAATCTTTTTCTTTAGAGGCCAATTGAAAAGCGAAATATCAAGGCCGTTTCAAAGCAGTTTTGATAAATGCCTTTGTTTTTTGGCGCGTTGGTTTCGATGCCTATGTAGGGTCTGAGAATAATTGCAAGGATCCAGTTCAGTGGTGCGTCCGGTTGTGGCCATCATCGGTCGCCCCAACGTCGGCAAGTCCACGCTGGTAAACCGTCTCTGCCGTAGTCGTGAGGCGATCGTCCATGACCAGCCTGGTGTGACTCGTGATCGCACCTACCAGGATGGTTTTTGGGGTGATCGTGAGTTCAAGGTGGTCGACACCGGAGGCTTGGTGTTCGATGACGACAGTGAGTTTTTGCCGGAGATTCGTGAACAGGCCAACTTGGCCTTAGCAGAAGCAACCGTGGCAGTAGTGATTGTTGATGGTCAGCAGGGTGTTACGGCTGCAGACGAATCGATTGCTGAATGGTTACGTAGCCAGCCCTGTCACACCTTGGTAGCGGTGAATAAATGTGAGTCGCCAGATCAGGGCTTGGCGATGGCGGCCGACTTCTGGCGCCTTGGACTGGGGGAGCCTTATCCGATCTCTGCCATTCATGGTGCTGGTACGGGTGATTTGCTTGATCGTGTTCTCGCCCTGCTGCCGCCGAAAGATGAGGAGGACGACGAGGCTGAACCGATTCAGATGGCGATTATCGGTAGGCCCAATGTGGGTAAATCGAGCCTCTTAAATGCTATTTGCGGTGAACCGCGCGCAATTGTTAGCCCTATTCGTGGCACTACGCGCGACACCATTGACACTCGCATTGAACGAGAAGGCCAGTCTTGGAGATTGATCGATACAGCTGGTATTCGACGTCGTCGCAGTGTGAATTACGGCCCGGAGTTCTTTGGCATCAACCGTAGTTTCAAGGCGATTGAACGCAGCGATGTCTGTGTTTTGGTGATCGATGCCCTTGATGGGGTTACAGAGCAAGATCAGCGGTTGGCTGGCAGGGTTGAGGAAGATGGTCGCGCTTGCGTGCTGGTGGTGAATAAATGGGATGCGATCGAGAAAGATAGTCACACCATGTCGATGATGGAAAAGGAGTTGCGCGCCAAGCTCTATTTCCTTGATTGGGCAACGATGTTGTTCACCTCAGCACTCACTGGTCAGCGCTTAGAAAGTATCTTCGCTTTAGCAGCCTTAGCCGTTGAGCAGCATCGCCGTCGGGTGAGTACATCGGTGGTCAATGAGGTGTTGAAGGAAGCGTTGAGTTGGCGCAGTCCACCTACCACCCGTGGTGGTCGTCAAGGACGCCTTTATTACGGAACTCAAGTGGCGAGCCGGCCGCCTAGTTTCACTCTGTTTGTTAATGACCCCAAGCTGTTCGGTGATACATATCGCCGTTATGTGGAGCGGCAGTTGCGAGAAGGACTTGGTTTTGATGGCACGCCTTTGAAGTTGTTTTGGCGTGGTAAGCAACAACGGGACGCTGAGCGAGATATGGCTCGCAATCAAAACCGGATGGGCTAAGCCATGGATTGGTTGCGTCAGCTTCCGATTGGACAGTACGTAGCCGGAAGTTCCGGATGGTTGCGTCGTCTCGACCCTCGCTTAAAGCTGGCTTGGGTGTTGATGTTCCTGTTGACGCCCGTACTGGCTGGTCCTTTGTGGCGTCTTGCTCTGGTCGTTGCTCTTTTGTTGATCACATTCGCAAGTCGTCTGCCGCTGCGGATTTGGTGGCGATCTTTGCTCTTTGTGCTGCTTTTGGGTGCTGTTTTGGGCTTTTTGGCGATGCTTTTGCCTACTGGTGAGCCCGCTTCCATCCTTGCGGTGCGCTCGCCGCAGGAAGTCCCAGGGGCGAGTGCGACTAGCCCATCCTGGGAGTTGCTGCGACTTGGCCCTCTGCGCATTGGATCTTTGACATTGGGAGGCCCCTTGGTGGTTGGCCGTCGTTCCGCTGAGTTGGGCCTCAATACCGCAACGCTGATTGTCACGGTTTTGCATAGCGTCAATCTGATGTTGCTGACTACACAACCAGAGGATTTGGTTTGGGCGCTTAGCTGGTACCTAGCGCCATTGGCTGTGTTTGGAGTTCCTGTTGATCGGCTCAGTTTTCAGTTGTTGCTTGCCTTGCGGTTTCTGCCCCTAGTGCAGGAGGAGTTACAGAATCTTTTGCGGGCTCTGGCCAGTCGGGCTATCAACATGCGACAGCTGGGATTCAAAGCCTCCTTTGCTTTGATCCTTTCAGTGGGCGAGCGTTTGTTGGCCAATATCCTCTTGCGAGCAGAGCAAGGAGCAGAAGCTTTGCTTGCGCGTGGTGGTCTATGGCTGCCACCCGAGCAGTTCCGCCCTCAGTTGGTGTTGGCGGGAGCTTCGCCTTTGCTCAACATCGCTTCTGCCATGTTGCTGATATTGGTGCTTGGTTTACGTGGGAAGTACGGTGGTTTGTAGATGATTAACAGCTGCAAGTGGGTGTAGAGCGCTATCTCAATCACCCCACGTTCGGAATGCTTTATCTCGTGGCACCTGCAGGAGATGGTCGAGACGTTTACGCCACCTTGTATGCCCAGAGGATGTTTTTCCTGGTCACTCTTCAGCCTCGAGGTGCACAGTTTGAGGTGATTCCCTATCAGGACGCCCGTCACTACGCCGAACTCCATTTGTCGCGTTGTCGGCGTGATCGCTCCCCTGAAGCTGAAGGTTGGCAGCAGCTGTTCGCTCAGACCTTTATCTGAAGCTGTTGTGACGATGTCTGCTCGCTGGCGGGACTTGGTCGACCGCCTTCCCGTTGGAGTTCATTTACTGGCTGTCAGTAAGGGGCATCCCGCTGCCTTGATACGCCAGCTTGCTGAGCTTGGTCAGCAGGATTTTGCTGAGAGTCGCTTGCAGGAGGCGTTGCCCAAGCTGAAGGCACTAGCTGATTTAAAAGGCCTGCGTTGGCATTTTATTGGCCGCTTACAAGCCAATAAGGTGCGGGGCGTGGTGAGATCCTTTGCCGTGATCCACTCGGTGGATTCCCAGTCTTTAGCAGAACGCATCTCAAGGATTGCTGCTGAGGAGCAGTGCTGCCCAGAGGTGATGTTGCAGGTAAAGCTGCGGGATGATCCAACTAAAGGTGGCTTTTCTCAAGAGCAGCTCAAGCAGGTCATGCCTGATTTGATTGAGTTAGCTCATTTGAAGATTATTGGTTTGATGACAATGGCTCCCTTAGAGCTTTCACTCGAGCAACGAGGTGAGTTGTTTCGGGAGTGTCGTGATCTAGCTGATCAGTTTGATTTGCCGGATTGCTCGATGGGAATGAGCAGTGATTGGCCTGTGGCCATAAAGGCAGGGGCCACCTGGTTGCGACTGGGTTCAATTCTCTTTGGCGCACGTTTATCGGCTACTCGTTCTTCCGTAGATGAAATTAATACTGTCTAAACCCTTGCCACGGCCTACTTGGAGCGCTATTTAGGTGTCAGGTTTCGTAGTCTCCCGAAGGGAAGCTCGATTCAAGTCGGTTTAAAACCGATTTACGTTCACATCAGCCCAAGAGGATTTCAACGGTGTCGATTATTTCCCGCCTTCGTGCTGTTGTTGCTGGTGATGACTATCTCGACGGCGAGTACGACGAGCTTGATTACGACACCGATGATCAGATGGAGATGGATCACAGCAGTGACCATGCCAGGGGTGGTGCGTTGGCCCCACCATCTGATTCCAGTCCTTTTGATCTAGGCGGAGGTTTCTCCTCTTCCAATGTGATTGGCATGCCAGGTATTGCTTCGGCTTCTGCTGAGGTGAACCTGATGGAGCCAAGGAGTTTTGATGAAATGCCTCGTGCGATTCAGGCCTTGCGTGAACGTAAGACCGTGATTTTGAATCTCACGATGATGGAGCCTGATCAGGCTCAGCGCGCGGTTGATTTTGTCGCTGGTGGCACCTTTGCCATTGATGGTCATCAAGAGCGTGTAGGAGAAAGCATTTTTCTCTTTGCTCCTAGCTGTGTCACGGTTTCTAATGTCAGTCATGACGATGCTTCTTCACCCACAGTGGTGAATCAGGATCTCGATTCGACAACGGCATCGTCATCGTCTCAAGTTGCTAGTGCAGCGCCAGTTCCGGCTTGGGAGGTCACTAGCGCTGCAGGCCTCTAGTCCCTATAGAACCTGTTCTTTGGGTGTAATTGGCCTGGGCCGAATGGCCCAGGCTCTTGTTTTGCCGTTGCTTCAGCAAGGAGAATTATCTCCTCAGGACGTTGTTGCAGTAGTGGGTAGTACTGCAAGTGTTGAACGTCTTGCAGCTCAGCTGCCAAAAGGTTTGCGCTTGAAAGCTTCTGGTGATCCCAGTGCTGTGGATGCCTGGATGGCACCGATTCAATTGCTTGCTGTCAAACCGCAGCAGTTAGATGCTGTAGCGGCCTTGGCGACTCGCCCTGAGTTAGATGTTGATTCGCCACCGCTGTTGATTTCTGTACTTGCAGGTGTGACCTTGGCGCGTCTGCAGCGGACTTTCCCTAGGCACAATTGTGTGCGTGCTGTGCCAAACACTCCAGCGTTGGTGGGAGCTGGGCTCACAGGATTGGCATGGGGAGAGGGTGTTACCGCTGAGCAGCGTTTATCTGTAAAAGGTATGTTTTTGCCGGTTAGCGAGGTGCTGGAGCTGCCGGAGTCCCAGTTAGATGCCTTTTTGGCGCTTACTTCCTCTGGCCCTGCTTATGTTGCTCTAGTGGCTGAGGCGATGGCTGATGGAGCGGTAGCAGCAGGGCTGCCACGGGCTTTGGCTCACCATCTTGCCCATCGCACCTTGGCGGGTACTGCAGCACTACTTAAAGAGCAGAAGCTGCATCCAGGAGAACTCAAGGACATGGTGACCTCCCCAGGTGGCACCACAATTGCAGCGCTGCGTCAGCTTGAGCGCTCTGGAGTTCGCTCTGCCTTGATTGAGGCCGTTGTTGCCGCCGCTGAACGTAGTCGTGAACTGGCTTGAATTAGGCAGCTATAGGTTTTACCCCTAGCAACTTTCCATAGAGGCTTTCCAGGTCATCGATGTTGCGGGTGATGGTGTAGCGCTCCAGCACGCGCGCGCGCGCAAGGCGTCCTAGCTCGGCTGTAAGGACTGGCTGATCGCGTAGTACTGGCAGCAGGGTGCGCAATTGGGTGGTGACACCTTGCGTGCTTAACACGATGCCAGCACCACCCTCGAGTACTTCCCCATCAGCTCCGGCATTTGTGGCCACGCAGGCAGTGCCTGTTGCCATTGCCTCTAGTAATGCCAGAGAGAGGCCTTCCACGAGGCTGGGCAGTACAAAAACCTCGGCGCATTGGAGTAGGGCCACCTTGGTGCTCAGGTCGGACTCATAGCCCCACCAGAGCACATCGCCTTCTTTTGTGGTGGTTGAGCTGTTTTGCAGGGTTGAACGCAGCGGGCCATCGCCAACGATCACCAGTCGGCAGCCAGTGGTATCCACTAGCCGCCAAGCGCGTAGTAGTGCCTCCACATTTTTTTCTGCTGCGATGCGTCCCATGTAGAGGAAGATCCTTTTGCTGCCAAGGCGCTTGCGTACTTCCTGTTGCTTTGGGGTGATGTATTGCGTAGTTGCTGGCGTCCAACATTCAGGATCTACGCCGTTGGGAATTACCGCGAGTCGTTCTTCTGATACTCCAAGTTTGATTAGAACTTCTGCTTGCAACTCAGAGAAGACGATCACCTTGTCATAACGAGCTAGGGCAGGTGCGTAGAGCTGATAGGTGAGCTGCTGTGTGCCTGCTGTGAGGTGGCGCATGCCGCTATCAAATGGCGGATGAAAAGTTGCCACCAAAGGCACACTGAGTTGCTCGCAGAGTTCAGGTAGCCGGAAGTCAAGGGGAGAAAGCGTGAGGCTGGCGTGGACCAGATCAGGTTGCAGCCTTTCGAATGATTCCTTTAGTTCCCTCTGCGCTCCTGGAAAGGGAATGGTGTAAACCTGAGATTTCACCAGGTATGGCAGGCTCACTTCTGGGTCGTTCTCCACCAGGGCGCTTTCGCCGTTGCTCAGACCGCCTGGATTGTCGAAGTGAATGAAACTGGTCTGATGGCCGCGTTCCTTTAGGGCCTCTGTGGTGTTGAGACCGTA
>Ga0208128_1000687_pt1 | contig 13365 bp, 18 predicted proteins | sample ETNtaG_35_FD_185758 | JGI IMG/M metagenome (GOLD analysis project Ga0208128, IMG submission 185758) | Marine microbial and viral communities from oxygen minimum zone, Eastern Pacific Ocean - ETNP201306PF51B (SPAdes) (version 2) | ecosystem: Environmental > Aquatic > Marine > Oceanic ... | reverse complement strand
CTGAGCAAAAACGCCTCACAGGGGCTCAGAATGCGTCTGATGCGTGTCAAGCGTTATTTGTTATTATTTGGTAAATAATTAACAACCCACTCTGGATATCATCGTTCCGGCTGACGGTCTAGAATTGGCCTACCAATAAATGAGGGCGTGACATGGCACCCAAAAAACTAACACCCAAACAGCTGCACTTTGCACGGTGTGTGGCCAGTGGACAGACACAGGCAGATGCATACCGGGAGGCGTACAACCCAAGGGACTCAACCACCAGCGCCAGCATCCATACGCTGGCGTCAAGGGTAGCAACTAAGGTTGAGGTAAGGGCGAGGGTGGAAGCCTTGGTGGCTGCTAGGGAGAGGGCGGTTGCAGCTTCCGCTGTCACGGACAGGCAGAAAGTGACAGAACATCTGAGAGATGCACTTGCCGGGGGAGAGACTGACCAGTTCAGACTTCGAGCAGCTGAGCTGTTAGGCAAGAGCGCTGGGCTGTTTGTCGCTGAGATGAACGTGAACACCAGCAATCAGAGAGATCCAACAGAGGTAGCAGCTGCGATCCAGCAGCGCCTGAGCCAGCTCACCGGACAACCAGTCAGTGAGGATGGCCCCGGACAGACAGGAGATCCCCTAGATGTTGAATCCCCGGAGATTCACTAACAGTTCTACTAAGGGGCGGGATCTGGTATCGGCGCACCCCCGACCCCCCTGAGACTTGGCCGCGCATCAATTTATTGTTACATAGTAATCCGCTCAAATAATCAGGAGATTTTGCGGGTTTTTTTACGAAAAAAATTTCGGCGAAAATCCGGCTAAAAATTTTCCTGCAATTTTTGCAAATATTTTTATTGCATATCTTGTCAAGGGGGGTAATATGTTAAAATCAAAATATTTCTATGTACTAGGAATACTACTAGCCTAGTAGTATTTCTCTAGCTAGAAATACCACTAATTCTTTTTAAGAAGAATTTCTAGCCACTAAAAATACTGCTAGTAATAGTAGTACTACTAGTAACAAGAGGGTTTTCCGTGGAACATAATAAGGAACGCGAAAGCGAACAGGAATGCGAAAACGGCTGCCTGTTCGATGAAACTGAAACTTGCTTTGAATGTGGCAGACCGAAACCGACTTGGCAGAAGGAACTGGCAGATGGTGAGGATATTATTGGAAAGAGACTCGACATCTGGGGGATCTCCTTCTAGGCGTTATTTATGCCATATAAAAACAAAAAGGATCGGAAGAAGCAGACCAACAAGCCTGTTGGGAGTAAGCCGTTTAAAGCACGGATGGAGCGACAACGTGCCAGACGAAGGGTAGACAAAACGGGCACAGATAGGAACAGGAACGGCAAGGCAGATATCAGAGAAGGCAAAGATGTAAGCCACAACAAGATGTTGAGCCGTGGTGGAACCAACAAAGATGGTTATAAAATTGAAAGTTCCAGTAAAAACCGCAGTCGTAATGGCAAGGTTTCCAAGAGAAAGCCCAGACCCAAGAAAAGGAAATAATGTCGCTTGAAAAAAGAATAGACCCGGATCTGCTGGGAAAGGTAAACAGCCTCCCCCTTAACGAACAGGCAGAAATTCTCGATCTGTTTGAAGAACTGGAAGAGGCTGAAAGAAAAGAAAGAGCCAGAGACAGCTTTCTGGGATTTATTGACAGTGCATGGCCTGCTTTTATAGAAGGCAGGCACCACAGCGTTATGGCAGATGCCTTTGAGCGTGTCGCCAAGGGCGAGCTAAAACGGCTGATCATCAATATGCCACCACGGCATACCAAGTCAGAATTTGCATCGTATCTGCTGCCAGCTTGGTTTCTGGGGCTGTATCCTGAAAAAAAGATTATTCAGACAGCACACACCGCCGAGCTGTCTGTTGGCTTTGGCAGAAAGGTTCGTAACCTTGTAGACAGTGCCGACTATAAAGACATTTTCCCGGCTGTTTCATTAAGGGCCGACTCCAAGGCCGCTGGCCGGTGGAGCACCAATAAAGGGGGAGAGTACTTTGCAATTGGTGTTGGTGGTGCCGTTACAGGTAAAGGTGCCGATCTTTTAATTATTGATGACCCGCACAGTGAGCAGGAGGGTCAAAGCCTAGATCCCTCGGTGTTTAATAAGGCCCACGAATGGTATACCTCTGGCCCAAGACAGCGATTACAGCCCGGAGGGGCTATCGTTATTGTCATGACCCGATGGCACAAAAAGGACTTAACCGGCCAGATACTTAAATCCTCCCTGCAAAGAAAAGGGGTCGATGAGTGGGAACTGATTGAGTTCCCGGCGATTATGCCATCTGAAGAGCCGTTGTGGCCTGAGTTCTGGCCGAAAGATGAACTTGTCGCGCTTAGAAACGAACTCCCTGCCAGCAAGTGGAACGCCCAATACCAGCAGAATCCGACCTCAGAAGAAGGCGCACTGGTTAAAAGAGAATGGTGGCGGCACTGGGAAAAAGAAAAACCACCCCAATGTGAATTTATTATTCAGTCTTGGGACACAGCGTTCTTAAAAACACAAAGGGCGGATTACTCTGCGTGTACAACGTGGGGTGTATTTTACATGCCCGACGATGCAGGCTTGGATCAACCTAATATCATTCTCTTGGATGCACATAAAGAGCGGCTGGAATTCCCAGACCTAAAGCGTACCGCCTATGAGTTCTGGACAGAGTGGCAACCCGATGCGTTTGTTGTTGAAGCAAAGGCAGCGGGGACACCGCTTATATTTGAGTTAAGGGCAATGGGAATCCCGGTCAGTGAGTATACCCCGTCCCGTGGCAACGATAAGATTTCCAGAGTTAATGCAATATCAGACATGTTTGCATCTGGAATTGTGTGGGTTCCCGAGAGACGGTTTGCAGAAGAAGTGATCGAAGAGTTTGCTTCTTTCCCCTCTGGAGAGCATGATGACTTGGTTGACTCATCGACACAGGCACTCCTGCGCTTCAGGCAGGGCGGCTTTTTGAGATTAACCTCAGATGAAGAAGACGAGCCTTTCTATCCGAAAAGGGCTGAATATTATTAACGCAGGGGTTCTAGTGTGACCAGTAATGTACCTCAAAATATTAAGAATCTTGTCAAAGGGGAAGAGAATAAACCTTTACATTTAGGTAAAGTGAAAGAAGCCGAAGTTTATGCTGATGGGGATGGATGGTCAGCAGGATTTGGGCATTATCTAGGTAGAAAGGTAAAGGAAGGCGATCTATGGATCAATACTGATGACAACAAGCGCTATAGAGCCGCAGTTGATGATGCAGATAAAATCGCCGCTGGTGCATGGATACTAGTAGACGATGCAGCAGCAGCGAATAGCAAGATTGTTACGCAGGCAGAGTATGACGAGCTGGACGAAGCTAACCGCCTAGACGCCTACATAGCCGCCTTTGTTCAGCCCGACACTCCTGCTACCGCCGAAGAACTTAAAAAATATCCTCCGGGGTCAATAGTACCTCAAGACCAAGTAAATGATTGGTTTGAAGTGGACATATCTAAAAGCTATAACGCGGCTGTAGCTCAAAATAACCAATTACCTAAAGACGTAGAGATTGGCCGCCTTACTTCTGTAAATTATCAACTAGGTACAAGTTGGAATAATGACTTTGTAGACACTTGGGACTTTATGCAATCAGGTCTCTGGCCAGAAGCGTCCCAAGAGGCTTTAAATTCACTATGGGCTAGAGAACAAAGTCCTGCAAGAGCTCAAGAGTTTTCTAATGCTTTAATTGATAACGATCTAAGCACTGAAGAAGTTACACTGTTTCCAAGACGACAGAACCTAGCGGCACAAGGTGTGGACACACCAACCGAGATGCCTGAAGGGTTCAATGCAGGTGGACGCACAAGACTAATTTAGAGGTTAGATTATGGCGACAGAAAAAGGGCTGAATATTATTAACGCAGGGGTTCTAATGGCAGAATATTATCGTCGGCAGGATTTCCATTATTTAGAAATATATTGATACCGGAGAAGGCAATGCCTAGTTATTACGACAGCAAAAAGAGCAACCCGAAAAAATCCAAGAAGGTTGCCGGTTATAAGAAAGGCGGGAAAACCGTTGCCAGAGGCAGTGGTGCCGCAAGAACCCAGTACTTCAGAAAAAACGGGTAATGAATGGGTGAATAATCGTGGCTATTGATAAGGCTTTGTATGGGTCGCCTTTCCCCGCAGGGGGGGAGGAAGTCCAGATTGAAATCGCTAACCCGGATTCTGTTTCTATAGAGACAGAAGATAGTGAAGGCGGTGTAATAATTGATTTTGACCCGGATATGGGAGGTCTTGGCGGTGAAGGCCACGACGATAATCTGGCAGAAGTTCTCTCGGAAAAAGAACTCAATATTATCTCTCTCGATCTTATCGGGTTGTATACCTCAGACAAAGAAAGCAGGTCAGACTGGGAAAGGGCTTATATCGACGGCTTGGATCTTCTTGGTTTAAAGCATGAAGACAGAACTGTCCCTTGGGATGGTGCCTGTGGTGTCTTCCATCCCCTCCTGACTGAGTCTGTTATTAAATTTCAGTCTCAGGCAATACAGGAAATTTTCCCGGCTAGTGGCCCCGTTAAGACATCTATTATTGGGCAAATAGATGGCGAGAAGGAAAAGCAGGCCCACCGAGTTCAGAACTACCTGAACTATCTCCTGACAGAAAAAATGACGGAATATCGCAGCGAAACAGAGAAGATGTTGTTTTCTCTGCCGCTGGCGGGGAGTGCGTTTAGAAAGGTTTACTATGATTCGAGTATGGGTAGACCTTGCAGCATGTTTGTTCCTGCCGAGGATTTTGTTGTTAGCTACGGGGCATCCGATCTTGTTACCTGTGAACGTGCAACCCATGTTATGCGGAGAAGTGTTAACGAGGTAAGGAAGTTGCAGGTCTCCGGGTTCTATCGAGACATGGATTTGCCTGCTTCAAGCCCAAATATTGACCGTATTGAGGAAAAATACAACAAGCTTACTGGTGATTCCAGCAGCTATGACTACGACTCAAGGCATACAATCCTTGAGATACAGGTTAATCTGGATCTTCCCGGCTTTGAAGACAAAGACGAGGGTGGGCCAACAGGAATTCAGCTGCCTTATGTTGTCAGCATAGATTTATCTTCTCGTCTTGTTTTGGCTGTTCGCCGTAATTGGTATGAAGGCGACGAGCTTAAATTAAAACGCGAGCATTTTGTCCATTACCAGTACATGCCCGGGCTGGGCTTCTATGGATTTGGGTTAATCCACATGATTGGAGGGCTTGCCAAGTCGGCAACCTCATTATTAAGACAACTGGTGGATGCTGGCACCTTATCTAACCTCCCCGGAGGACTAAAAGCCAGAGGATTAAGGATTAAGGGCGACGATACCCCGATTATGCCCGGAGAATTCCGGGATGTAGACGTCCCCGGCGGTACAATCAAGGATAATATCTCATTTTTGCCTTATAAAGAGCCGAGCAACGTCCTTTATCAGCTAATGGGAGACATTGTAGAGGAAGGCAGGCGATTTGCGTCTGCTGCCGACGTAAAGGCTGCGGATATGAACGCAGAAGCGCCTGTTGGCACCACTTTGGCAATTTTAGAGCGCTCAATGAAGGTTATGAGCGCGGTTCAGGCCCGATTACACTCCTCTATGAGGGTGGAATTACGCATTTTAAGCCAAGTTGTTCATGATTTTGGGCCAGAGGAGTACCCCTACGCGACCAAAGGGGAGCAAGTCGTTAGTTCTGACTTTGATGACTCGGTAGATATCATTCCTGTCAGTGATCCCAACGCCGGAACGATGGCACAGAGGATTATGCAGTACCAAGCGGCGTTACAATTGGCCGCCCAAGCCCCGGAAATGTACGATATGCCGCTATTACACCGGCAAATGCTGGATATTCTGGGCATTCAGGACGCAGAGAAGATTGTTCCCAACGAGTCTGACGTTAAACCAACAGATCCGGTCAGTGAGAACATGAATATCATTAACGGCAAGCCTGTTAAGGCGTTTATTTATCAGGATCATGAGGCCCACATCCAGACTCATATGGCATTACCTGAAAATCCGAAAGTTATGGAGGTCATGCAGAAAAGCCCGAACGCAAAAACCGCAGTGGCCGAAATGGCAGCACATGTTCAGGAACACTTGGCCTTTCAATACAGAATGCAGATTGAAAAAGAACTGGGTGTCCCGTTACCTGCCCCAGATGAAGCACTGCCAGAAGATATTGAATACAGAATATCAAGGCTTGTTGCCCCCGCAGCGGCCCAGCTCTCTGGGAAAGCGGCCCAAGAACAACAGATGGCGCAACAGCAAGAGCAGATGCAAGATCCTATTATTCAAATGCGCCAGAAGGAACTTGAGCTGAAGCAGGCAGACATACAGCGCAAAGCAGAAGCGGAGATGGCTAAAATCCAGCTTGATATGCAAAAAGCAATGGCTAAAGCGCAGCTTGACCAACAGAAGCTGGAGCAGGATGGTCAGCTAGAAGTAGCCAAGCTTGGGGTGAGGGTAGCAGAAACAAATACTAAAGAAGAACTAGAAGCGGCCCGTATAGCCTCCCACAAACAAGTGGCCGGCGCCAAGATAGGAATTGATATCGCAAAACAGATGACAGATAAATGACAAAAGAATTAGATATACTTGCTGTTAATGGTATTTTTGACTATTTAAGGTCAAATATTCGTGATCAGATGAACGAGCTAAGTGATCATCTCAGCGATGGGGGTTGCAAAGACTATTCGGATTATACAAAATGCTGCGGAATTATACAGGGTTTGGCCCTAGCTGAGAGAGAAATACTCGATGCAAAAGATAAATATGAGAAGCTTTAATAGTAAAGCAGCTAGATTTTTTAGATGTGTGAAATGACTCTGGGCATTTTCCCAGTGCAATGACTCTAGGCATTACCTAGTGCAAAACGACTTTGGGCGTTTCCCAATGCAAGGAGGAAAAATGGGCGAACTAGCTAAGCTTCCAGAGCAAAGCGAAGAAGATGATGCTCAATACGCGAACCAATTACCAAGCCCTCGGGGCTATAAGATATTGATCGCGCTTCCAGACCCAGACAGGGCGTATGATGGTGGCATACTGAAAACTACCAAGACTGTTCAGGATGAAGAAGTTGGGTCGATTGTGGGGATGGTTCTCGAAATGGGAGCCGATTGCTACAACGACCTAAAACGATTCCCCTCTGGGCCTTTCTGTAAAAAAGGCGACTGGATACTTATGAGGTCTTATTCTGGAACCAGATTCAGGGTTCAGGGAAAAGAGTTTAGGCTTATCAACGATGATAGCGTTGAGGCCGTAGTGGAAGACCCAAGGGGGGTTGTTAGAGCATGAATGAAGCAGAAGAAAGAGATAGCGATCTTTACCAAAAACCCGCCAGCGCAGAAGATAAGTTTTTTGGCGTTAAAACGGTTGTAGAAAAGAAAAAGAAAAAGCCTGTTGTTGAAGAAGATTCAGATATTGAGGTAGAGGTTATTGAGGAGCGCCCTGCAAAAAAGAAGGGGCCATCAAGAGCTAGAGGCTCAGATCCTGATGAAGCTGAAGACGAAGAACTTGGCCGGTATTCTGAAAGAGTTCAAAAAAGGCTAAATAAGTTAAAGTTTGACTATCATGAAGAGAGAAGGCAAAAAGAAACCGCCGAGCAAATGCGCGAAGAGGCGGTTGCTGTTGCTCAGCAATTTGCGACTAAAACCAAAGAACAGGAAGCTCTTATTGCAAGAGGTGAATCGGCTTTAGTTGACCAGATAAAAGAGCGAGCCCAAGTGTCTTTGCAAAGTGCCGAGAACGCCTATCGTCAAGCTTACGAAGAAGGCGACACTGATATGATTATCAGCACCCAGCAAAAGATGAACAAGTCTCAGGCAGAGCTTCATGATATAGATCGCTATAAAACCAGCATGGATCAGCAGGCTCAAAATCAGCGGGCTTATCAGGAGCAAAACTACCAGCAGGAGATTGCCAGAAGGGCGGCTCAAAATGTAGCCTACCAACAACAGCAAGCCCCGCAGGTAACCCCACAGGCACAAGAGTGGGCAGAAAAGAATGAGTGGTTCATGAAAGAGGGTCATGAGGAAATGACGGCCCTTGCTTATGGATCACATACAGCAGCGGTGAGACAGGGCATGGCCCCGTCCACCGAGGAATACTTTTCTTATATAGATGATAGTATGAGAAATGCTTTTCCAGATTACGGCTGGGTGGATAATGGCGGCCAAAATAGCCGTGGTGAATCCGTGACACACAGTCGGCCTTCGTCGGTGGTGGCACCCTCCTCTAGGAGCAATGGTGCTAAACCGCGCTCAGTACGGTTAGAACCGTCCGAAGTCTCTCTCGCTAAGAGGCTTGGGATAACTAATAAGCAATATGCCGATCAACGGATCTTACTTGAAAGGAGAACGAATGATGGCTGAAGAGCGCACTCCAAGAGAAAACGAAATGCGAGAAATGGGAGAGTGGTTGCCTAGCGACGACTGGGTGCCTGCCTCTATCTTGCCAGTCCCCCATAAAATAGAGGGTTGGGAGCATAGGTGGGTCAGGACTAGAGTGTTAGGTCACTCTGACAACATTAATGTCTCAAAGATGATGAGAGAGGGTTGGGAGCCATGTAAGTTTGACGACTACCCCGAAATGAAGCTACTAAGCTCAGATATCGATTCAAAATTTGTAGGTAATGTTGAGATTGGCGGCTTGTTACTCTGTAAAGCACCAGAAGAGAAAATTGCCGCTAGAACGAGACACTTCCAAAAAGTTGCAGCAGATCAAATGGAATCTGTAGACAACAATTTCTTGCGTGAAAATGACCCTCGTATGCCTCTCATGAAACCCGAGAGAAATACGAGAACAACCTTTGGCAGAAATTAACTTTGTTTTTACGGGGTTGATTTCTAATTAGTAAGGAGGCCAATTATGGCTACCACTGCGACCCCAACGGGGGCAGAACCTACTGATACTCTTAGCGCGAGCGGTTCCTTTACAGGCAAGGTTCGTCATATTAAGATTGCAAGTGCTTATGATACTGCAATATTTTACGGAGATTTCGTACAAATAGTTTCATCAGGCACAGTAGAGAAAGCAGCAGTAACAACATCTGTTGCTGCTGGCATTGTTGGTATCTTTGTAGGTTGTACCTACACCGATCCAAACTCTAGCCAAATGACGTTTAGTCAACAATGGACAGCCAGTACAGTGGCTTCAGACGCTTATGCGTATGTTGTTGATGATCCTAAACTGTTATTTCGCATGCAAGCTGACGAAGCAATTGCCCAAACTGGACTTGGAAACAACGTTTCAGCGATAAGCACAGCAGGTTCAACATCCATCGGTCGAAGCAAAAACGCCCTTGACGGGAGTTCTGTTGCTACGACTAACTCACTACCACTCCGTATCGTTGATTTCGTAGACGGGCCGACCAGCACTGTAGGTGATACCTACACCGACTGTATCGTAACCTATCTTCCGTTAAGTCACGCTTACGAAACTAAACTCGGTGTTTAAGGAGCAATAGGCAATGGCTATCTCAAGAGCACAAATGCTGAAAGAACTCCTGCCGGGACTTAACGCCCTGTTTGGTTTGGAGTATGAAAAATATCAGGACGAACATGAGCTTATTTATGAAACAGAAAGCTCTGATCGTTCCTTTGAGGAAGAAGTGAAGCTGTCTGGTTTTGCTGCTGCCCCTGTCAAAAACGAAGGCGCTGCCATTAGTTATGACTCGGCACAGGAATCCTTCACGGCTAGGTATAATCACGAGACAATCGCGATGGGCTTTAGTATCACCGAGGAAGCTATGGAAGATAATTTGTACGACTCATTGTCTGCACGTTATACCAAAGCGCTTGCCCGGGCTATGGCATATACCAAGCAAGTTAAAGCGGCTTACCCCCTTAACAATGGTTTCACCAATTCTTATCAGTCTGGTGACGGAGTAAATCTGTTCACTGCATCTGGTGATGGTGTGACTGGCGGGGATGGACACCCGTTAGTTAATGGTGGTAAAAATGACAACCGTCCTGCTACAGCAGCAGACTTAAACGAGACATCTTTAGAGAATGCAATTATTGCAATTGCTGCCTTCACTGATGAGCGTGGTTTGCTGATTGCGGCCCAGCCAACTCGGCTGATTGTCCCCCCTGCGTTGATGTTTACGGCAGATCGTCTGCTTGAGACTACCCAACGTGTAGGGACAGCAGATAATGACATTAACGCTATCCGAAACATGGGAGCAATCCCGGAAGGATATTCGGTTAACCATTATCTGACAGATAGTAACGCTTTCTATCTGATGACCGATGTGCCTAACGGGCTCAAGCACTTTGATAGAACTCCTTTGGAGACTTCTATGGATGGAGACTTTGATACTGGAAACGTGCGCTATAAAGCGCGAGAGCGTTACAGTTTTGGTGTTTCTGATCCTCTGGGAATCTACGGATCGCCCGGATCTAGCTAGGTGCTAAATATTTAAAGGGGGCTCTGCCCCCTTTTTATTTATTTAAAGTTCAATTAAACTCAAAAACCTGAGACTAACTAGCCCTAGCGACTGGCTCAGCAGACGCTTACGGAGACTCTGGGGCGAAACCTTTCGTAAGGAGGAACCACAATGGCTCAGTCAACTTTCGCTGGCCCCATCAGATCGCTTGCCGGTCTCATCAGCGCAGGATATAGCGGTGTTGTTAGTTTAACAGCTGACACTACAATCACTGTCGCTGCTCACGCGGGTAGACCGCTTCTTTGCAATGATGCCGATGGCGTATTTACGCTCCCCAGTATTGTTGTTACAGAACCCACCGATAAAGGTGACCCTAACCAGTTAGCAAACTTAGGTGCTCAGTTCACTTTTATAGTAGTTACTGCGGCAACTGATATGGACATCAAAACAGATGGCACTGATAAATTTGTTGGTGGTTCATACACCGGCATTGATGACAGCGCAGCCGGGAAAACTTTTATCTCCGGCGCGGCCAATGATGTGATTACCCAGAACGGAACTACCCAAGGTGGTTTGGCTGGGAGCATTATCCGTATTACCGCTATCGCCAGTGCTAAATATCATGTTGAAGGACAACTGCTAGGTTCAGGCACTTTAGTGACTCCTTTTGCTGACGCTTAATATCAGTTAACCAAGGAGATGAATCATGGCAGACGCAGTAGCAACTCAGGTTATTCAGCAAGACGGGAAAACCGCTATTTACAGATTTACTAATGTAAGTGACGGAACCGGAGAATCGGCGGTTGTAAAAATAGATGTATCTGGCTTAGCTAAAGATCCAATGACAGGCAAGTCATGTTCGTCGGTAGTCATTCAAAAAATTTATTACGCCACTATTGGTATGGGTGTAAAGATATTATTTGATGCAACTACTGATGTTCTGGCTTGGCAGTTAAATGCGGATTGGGCGGATACATTAGATTTTACTGACTTCACGGGCATTCCAAACAATGCAGGCTCCGGTGTTACAGGCGATGTATCTTTTACAACGGTTGGGCATACAAGCGGTGATGTCTATACGATTATCATGCAAGTAAGTAAGAGCTACAGCTAATCATGGTGTAGTGATTGTAAATAGAAATATTAGGAGGCAGAAATGGGAGATAGATTTTCCACAGGCAAAAAAAATATAATGAAGATTTTTGATCCCATGTATGCTTTAGATCTTCCTTTGAACCCAACTTGGGTTACGGAAAAAATAATCCCTGCCGAAAGTCCAATACATCCTCATTCTAAATATCTTGTAAAGGAGCAGCAGAAGAAGGCAAAGAAAAAAAGAGAGAGAAGAGATGCTCTTGATCTTGAGAAGACAAAGAAGAGAATGCTTCAGCAAGCTTATACTTCTCAGAATATGCGCCGTGGGGGGAGGGTTAAATTGATTGATGGTTGTGCCGTTAGTGGGAAAACTAGAGGTCGCACTGTTTAATGGCTACAAGCGAAACATTTGATTTTAATTTAGATCTTAGTGACGCGATTGAGGAAGCCTTTGAAAGGGCGGGCCTAGAGCTTCGTAGTGGTTATGATTATCGGACGGCAAGAAGAAGTATTGATTTGCTTATGTTGGAATGGCAAAACAAGGGCTTGAACCTTTGGACTGTTAAATTCGATACTCAAACTTTAACCCCTAGTGTTTCCTCTTATACGTTAGATGGCAAAGTATTTGACATTGTTGAGGGATTTCTAAGGACAGATTCCGGGGATACTACTAGTCAGTTTGATCAAAGCATGTCCAGAATTTCTGTTAGCCAATACGCACATTTGGCTAACAAGCTTACGGAGTCGAAACCCTTAGAGTACTATGTAGCAAGATCGCCAACAGGGATTACTATAAACTTTTGGCCTGCCCCAGACAGCCAAGAAACGTATACCTTTGGTTATTACTATATGGAAAGGGTTGAAGATAGCGGCAAACCTGCATCTAACAACATGGATATCCCGGCCAGATTTTTACCTTGTCTGGTGGCAGGGCTGGCTTATCGGTTGGCTATAAAATATCCAGAAGCTTCCGAAAGAGCTTCTTTGCTGAAGGTGGATTATGACGAACAGTGGGACTTGGCAGCTGACGCGGCCAGAGAAAAAGCCTCCTTGTTTGTCTCTCCGGGAGGATATCAATTTTGAGTTATGCGAGCGGAAAGCATGCTATTGGAATTTGCGACAGAACTGGATTTCAATACCCAAAAAAAGACCTTGTTCCTCAAATAGTTAATCAAAGACCAACTGGCTTGCTTGTTGGCAAAGATGTTGTTGACGAAGATCAGCCCCAGTTGCAGCTTGGTAAGGTAAGAACAGATGACCCCCAAGCGATTAGGAATCCGAGACCTGACAGAGGTTTGGATGAAAGCAGGCGAATGTTTGCTTGGAATCCTGTTGGCGGAGGGAACACACAAATGGGGAGCAGGACTGTTGGGTTGGATATAACAGCTGAATGTGGCAGCGTAACTGTGGTGACGGGATAATGGCTTGGACTTATACGACATTAAAAACTGCTATTCAGGGTTATCTTCAGACAACAGACTCAGATTTTGTTAGCACCCTTCCTACAATAATAACTCAGGCAGAAGACAGGATATTAAAATCTGTTCAGTTACCTGATTTTAGAAAGAACCAGACAGGGACTATTACCCAGTACAATAAATACCTATCACTTCCTACTAGTTTCTTGTCGCCGTATTCTCTCGCTATAGATAATTCGGGCTACGAGTTTCTGTTATTTAAGGATGTTAATTTTATTAGAGAGGCTTACCCCGTTGCTACGACCTATGGAGTCCCGAAAGTTTATGCGCTCTTTGATAACGACAGTATTATTTTAGGGCCAACACCAACAGCCAGCTACACCGCTGAGTTGCATTATTTTTGTAAGCCGGAATCTATAACGACCGCCGCATCAGAGACTAGCTGGCTTGGGGATAACGCAGAGAGCA
>Ga0208128_1000683_pt1 | contig 13379 bp, 10 predicted proteins | sample ETNtaG_35_FD_185758 | JGI IMG/M metagenome (GOLD analysis project Ga0208128, IMG submission 185758) | Marine microbial and viral communities from oxygen minimum zone, Eastern Pacific Ocean - ETNP201306PF51B (SPAdes) (version 2) | ecosystem: Environmental > Aquatic > Marine > Oceanic ... | reverse complement strand
CGCCTGTTGTTAGTACATACATTAGCTGAAATACCGGGTGCTGGCCATTGTCTACAAACACTTTCAAGAATCTATATTAAGTTAAATGAAACCCGTAAGTTCAGTTCAAGTGGCCATCGTTGGTTGTGGTGGAATCTCTAGAGTACATGCCGATGCTTGGCAGGATATAGAGCAGATTGAGTTAGTTGCAGCCTGTGATACCAATGTTGAGTCACTGAAAACCTTCGTCGAACAATACCAAGTTGCAGATAGTTATCTCGATCTCCGGGCCATGCTGGAGAATCACACGCCGGACGTATTGGTGATCGCTACCTGGCCTTCGTCCCACCTCAAGAATTTGCTGGAAGCGGTTCGCGGTAGGGTTAAAAAAGTACTCTGTGAAAAGCCACTGGCGGTCAACGCCAAGCAGATTAAGCAGATGATTCAGATCACTGACAATAGCCAGACGCTATTAACGGAAGCCTTCATGTACCGCCATCATCCGGTAACACAAACGGTTAAGCAAAAAATATCAGCCGGCGAAATTGGAGACCTGCGGTCGGTCAATGCCGTTTTCACGACAGGCTTGACCGACTATACCAACTGGCGCTTGCGAGGCGATTTAGGTGGTGGTACGATAATGGATCTTGGTTGCTACTGTGTGGATTTGATCGGCTACTTGACCGATATATCACCGGTTTCTGTTTTTGGAACCGGGAAATACGCTCACGGCATTAATGTTTGGGAGACCATGTACGCTACTATCCGCTATAGCGAAAATGTGGTGGCACAGATAGACACCGGATTCGGTATGATCTGGCGAGAATCCTACGAAATTGTGGGTGCCAAAGGGTCTATCAAAGTTGAACCGGCTTGGAGCAATAACGTTGGAGAGTACCGGTTTATACTAAACGGCGAACCTATCGCGGTAAAAGGCGTTAACCCCTACGCAGCCGAGATGCTCAACCTGTGTCAAGCAGACAGTCAAGATGACCTAATAGTACCCTTGAAAGACTCGCTTCGAAACATGCGTCTGATTGATGCGCTACACGAATCTGCCCATTCTGGAAAAGTCGTTCGGTTATAAGATGATCTGACGACGCCATCAGTGGGCGGCAATGATGTTTTGAAATCAAAAAATACTGAACCCAACACTGTATAAAGACAATAAGGGTTCTTCTGGAAATATAGGAGTTTGGTTATGAGACAGAAACACTATCGAGCGGCGGCCATCGGTCACACCGGCGCTGGCAATTATGGTCATGGGCTTCATCTTGCCTATCGTCACCTGGAAAATGTTGAGTTTATAGCAGTCTCGGATCCCAATCCGGAGGGTCGAGAAAAAGCATCAACGGAAACCAACGCCCAGCGTAGTTATACCGACTACAGAGAGATGTTAGAGAAGGAAGATCTGGACATCGTTAGTGTTTGCCCTCGATGGGTAACAGATCATGTGGAGATGGTATTGGCCTGCTTGGAAGCGGGTTGTCACGTTTATTGCGAGAAACCGATGACGGCAACTCTAGCAGACGGCGACCTGATTGTTGAAACAGCGGCACAAAAAGGGTTGAAGGTGGCAGTTTCTCATCAGGGGGTCTATTTCCCATCTACCCATGCCCTGAAACAACTTTTGCAGGATGGAAAAATCGGCCAAGTCGAGTCGATTCGGGCACATGGGAAGCAGGATGGACGTGGTGGTGGCGAAGATATGATAACCCTTGGCACACACACTTTCAATACGATGCGCTTTCTGGTGGGTGATGTTGGTTGGATGACGGCCCATATTACTCAGACTGGAGAAGAGGTTGGGGTCGATCATGTTCGGACGCCAACTGAACCCGTTGGACCTGTAGCTGGTGATTGTATTGAAAGCTACTTTGCTTTCAAGAATGGGGTTTCTGGTTTCTATGATTCACGCCAGGATCGATTTGGACGAGGAGGGATGGAGATCTACGGTAGCCAGGGCATAATTTCACTGAATGCGGGCCAATCTCATCAGGTGGCGATCTGTTCAAATCCGACCTGGAAAATTGGTGACCCGTCTCAACCGTGGAAAATAATCGACATTTGCCCACCGACGTCGGCCAGCCAAAACTCGCTGGATCATGGTAATCATCTGGCCATTATCGACTTAATTGCGGCGATTGAACAGGATCGAAAACCACTCTCCAGTGCCAGCGACGCAGTAGCCGCCCTGGAGATGATTGTCGGTGCGTATCAGGCACAACTGACCGGAGCCCGTGTTAGTTTCCCGATGGAAAATCGTCAACATCCACTGGCTGGTTAACGGTTTCCGAAGGAGAGATCTTATGAGAGTAGGCGTTGTAGGTTGTGGCGGAATCAGCGGTAGTCACCTATCGGGATATGCAAATTTGAGCCAAACCGAAATTGTGGCCGTCAGCGATATTAATGAGACGGCTCTGCATAAACGGGCTGATGAATTCGAGGTCAAGGGTCGCTACACCAATTACCAGCAAATGCTGGATCAGGAGGGGCTAGATCTGGTTAGTATCTGCACTCATGCCCCGTTGCACATGCCTATTGCGGTGGCCGCAGCCAAGCGTGGAATCAACGTTTTGTCCGAAAAGCCTTTGGCTGTAGATCTAGTACAGGCCGACAGAATGTTTTCGGCCTGCACCCGAGCAGGCGTTCACTTAGCTGTTAGCCATCAATTTCGGTTCACACCGATTTTCCGACAGGTCAAACAGTGGGTTGATGACGGAAGAATTGGTCAATTACGCTCTATCCGCGAGGTGGGAAAGGGACGAGAGGCCGGTTTTGAACTGATGGAGATGGGGGTTCATTACTTCGACGAAATCGATTTTTTCCTTGGCGGTATCGAATGGGTTCATGCCCAGATCTCCTATCAAGGCCATAGCGCAACTATCGAAGATATTATGCACAGTAGCCAACTCTGCCAAACTGACCAGCGGGACAACGGCACCGTTGCTGGTGACACAATGTTAGTACACGTCGGTGGTAAAAACGGCACCTATGGTGAAATTGAACTCTATTGTCGTCCGGAGCGGCACGGTTGGATGATGGGGCCTCACCTGCTCGGCAGTCGAGGACAAATGATGGTTAAACCTAACGCTAAAACGGGAATCGACGAAATCTGGTACTGCCCTTTTGACGTCTCCTTTGCCAATCAGACACCTGATTGGGAACTGGTACCGTTCGATGAGGCACTGTTTTTAATTGAAGGAAAAGCGTGGCCGAGCCGCCATACCATCTGGAGTATTCAGAATGTAGTGACAGCGATTCGAGAAGGACAGCAACCTGAGTTGAGCGGGAAACAAGCACTGGTTTCCTTGGAATGTGTTAGTGCAACTTATGAATCGCACTTTACAGCCGCTAGGGTTAATTTGCCGATGACCGACCGACAGCACCCGTTAGAGAAACGGCAGAATACCAAAATAGAAAAAGAGAACGGTGAGCAATATTAGGAGGGGGAGTTATAGAGGCAAACCAAGACCAACAGGCTTGTGCTACGACCAGGTTTGGAAGGACCAACTTAATTGTTGAATTTACCTGCTATGCCTCATATCGTACATCTGATCTCTCAGTCTTGATCCCCTTTGTCTAAATCTTTTTTGAACTGCTTATGGTACATGTCCGCATATAATCCGTTAGCAGTGAGTAATTCGTCATGCGTGCCCATTTCAACCAGCCGTCCATTTTCCATAGTGATAATGGCGTCAGCGTCCAAAATGGTGGAAAGTCTGTGAGCGATGACAAAGGAGGTTCTCCCTTTCATTAACCGACCGAGTGCTTGCTGAATTTGTGATTCAGATTCAGTGTCCAGTGCAGAAGTTGCCTCATCCAGTACCAGAATCCTGGGGTTACGTAGGATAGTACGAGCAATGGAGATCCGTTGCTTCTGCCCGCCGGATAAGCGTGCGCCCCTTTCACCGACTTCGGTTTGGTAGCCCTCGGAGAGATCGTCGACGATGAACTGATGTGCATTAGCCGCAACGGCGGCTTGTACCACCTCTTCGTCTGTGGCACCGAGTTTGCCAAAGCGGATGTTATCGGCCACCGATCCTTGAAATAGATAGTTATCCTGTAAGACAACCCCCATCTGGTCACGTAAAGATTTGATCGTTACCGATACTAAATCATGACCATCAATGGTAATCTGACCTTCTGTTGGGTCGTAGAAGCGGGAGATCAGGTTGGCAATGGTAGTTTTCCCCGATCCCGACGGACCAATCAGTGCAATCATCGAATCGGGCGCAACCTCAAATGTAACCTCCTGCAAGACAGGACTTTCCGGTTCATAGCTAAAGGAAACATTGTTAAACCCAACCTGCCCTTGGATCGGTGGCATTTCAGTTGCATTCGGAGCTTCAGGCACAGTTGGTTCTGAATCCAGCAAACCAAAGACGCGTTCTGCTGAAATCAAGGCTTCTTGAATGGTTGCGTTAATGTTAATCAACTTCATCATTGGGCCATATAATCGTCCTAAAAATTGATAGAACGCCACCATTGTTCCAATTGACATTTCTTCCATTACGACCAGGTATCCACCGTAGCAGAGTACGACACCACTGCCCAAAGATTGAAAAAATCCCGATAATCGACCCATAGTGGTACGTTGCTTAGCTAAATCGAGTTCGACATCCAGCATATCGCGCATACCGTGAGAGATCTTTTGTTCCTGGTGCTGTTCACGGTGAAACGCCTTAATTACTTTAGCCCCTGCCACCGATTCGTACATTTCAGTTGAAAGGTCTGCCCGTTTGTTTCGTAAGCCACGCCACATATGACGCATCCGACCAATGAAAAAAAAGTAGTTACCAACTACCAAGGGCAAGATGAACAGTGACAATAAGGTCAGTTTCCAGTTCCATCTGAACATAACTGTCACCATGGTAATCAGCATCATGGCGTCGGTCAGGATATCGATTGAGGTGTCGGTGACCAGAGACCGGAGGGAACTGACGTCCTCTCTTACCCGGGATAAGATCTGTCCTGTCCCGTGAACATCGTAGAAGCGCATCGACATGCGTTGTAGGTGGCTAAATGCTTCCTTGCGCAAATCAAACAGGATCTTTTGGCTAACCCAGGTCATCACGTAGGTCCGGGCGTAAGATAGCAGACCGACTAAAGTATAAAACCCGATAATCGTTCCCAGAATAATTCCTAACCAGGCAACAGGGGTTCGTTCTATTTCGAAATTGAGTATACGGACAGAGACTAGTTCTTCCCGAGCGTTGGTGAGGATCTGATCAATCACAAACCGTTGAACCAATGGCATAAACAGTTGGGATTGGGCCAAGATCATAATTAGACCAAATCCCAGTATCAACCAACCAAGATAGGGCCGTCCGTATTTGATAATCCGAATAAAGTTTTTCACCGGCTGATCCTAATCAGTAGCACCGATTTTTGAAAGGGAGAATCTTAATAAGAGAAAACCTTTTGCCCTTACAAACAGGTGAATGTAAAGGCAAAAAGGTCAGGTGCGACAGCTGAAGGTCTATTAGATCTTCAACTTTTCACTGAGTCGAACAATTGACGTAAACTTGTCAATGGCATTGGTTTCTATAGTAGAGATCGCTAGAACTAGTTTTTGGCAGGCTTTTAGGCTTTGGAGAAATCGTCTTTGGCGAAATCTCCTGGAAATAGATTGGCTGAAACTGGGCGAATCAGTTTCAGATTCAGAGAGGGTTTGTAGGAGGTTAGTTGAAAATTGGAAATTGATTTTCAACGTTCGCAAGAGACTAATCATTTGTTGGTAGATCAAGATGGCATCATCAAATAGTGCCAACTCCCGATCCTCAAAGGTGTTGCGAATGGATTGAAGGTATTCGATGACCATCTCTTTACCTTCCAAGATTTGGCTCAGTGGAATCTGTCCCCACTTAAGGATACGGTCGAAGTCCTGCTGAGCGTCATCCCACTCCTTTTTTAGGCTGTTCTGGATATGGCCGGCCAATGCGAAATAGGCTTCAGTACCCATCGCTCCGCCACTAACCTTACGTCGAAGGTGCATCAACTTCCGGGCCAGTCGAAAAACACCGTAGGCGGTTTCTCGGTGATCCGGTAACCGATTTCGATCCTCAATTAGGAACTGGTAGTAACCGTCCAATCCTAACTCATAAAACCCATCAACGGACAACCATTTATGGCTCAGTTGGCTCTTATCAAAAGTAATAGTATAGCCATTTTGGCCAATCACCTGACCTGGTGTTTCACTGGCAGCGAAAAACGGGTGTCCGCTGTCAAAGGGTATCAACGCAACCTTGCCTTCGTTCAGGTTTTGATACAACCGATTCCAGGCCGTTTGGTAATCCTCATCATAATAGAGTTGATGTTTCAACCCTAACACACGGCAAACGGTGCGTAGTGGATTATGAAAAACTGTATGTGGACTATGCTCGGGATTATCCGGATTATAGGAGATGCGGAAGGGCTCACCTGAAACCACCATCAGATGCGAGAGCGGAATATTCAGGCCTTGATGGGTGAGTGCTTCGTGTACGGAATGGATGAATTCCATTGGCGCGGCATATTTAGGTAGGGGGTCTGTATCCTGGCGCATTGTTAAACCTCGTTTATGGACAGTTATTTGTCTCTAAATTATCTGAACGATATCGATCGCCCATATAGCTTGTTGTTTTGAATGTTCTTTCTCATTCAAGACAACGACCGCTAATAGACGATCCCCACCGATGAAAGTTTATTTCGAAATGTAAAAAATGCGAAAACCATCACCTGGTTTTGTCATCTATCGCAACTTTCAGATCCAAGCAAACTTAGCGATACTTGACAATACGATACATTCTTCTACGCGTTTCAAATAGATCAGCCATAAATCAACTAAAGTCTTGAACCTAGAATTGCTTGTGCTGCTTTCCTCCCAGAAACCATTGCTCCTTGAATCGAAGGACTTTCCATATAATCACCACATAGATAGATTCCTTCTTGATACTTGTAAGAGAGCTGTTGAGGTGGTATCTGCTCGGCAGAGGGTAGCGCATGAGAAATATGATAGGTTTTTAAGTGTTTCCAGTTTTCGACTTGCGTTCCAAACCATTGCCTCAACTCAGACTTAACCACTTGAGGTTCCACTTCTGTTGTGTGTTTGCTATCTCCCAGGACCGTAGCTGAAATAAGGGCGGCACCGGTTGGAGTAGGGGAAATGTTGCTCGGCACACACAAGTTATTAACCAAGCCGGATTTCGTTCCATTCAGGACCAGAATCGGTTCTGTAATCGGTGGGAGTTCGCTAACAAAGTAAAAACAGCTTACGACTCGGCTTTTCGGTTTCTTTTTTTCCGACAGTAGATTATCCAATCCGTTTGTAGCAAGAACGGCTGTTTGGGTCTCGATTTTCTCTCCACTCGCTAGCGTCACAATCAATTCAGTCGAATCTGTCTTGATTTCTTTTACTTTTGCATCGGTGATAATACTATCGCCGGGCAACATACTTAACAGTTGACGAGGAATTGCTTCCATTCCTTTTTCAGGGATTGCCGTCTCTCCAATTGAAAACATTCGAAATACGAAGTCCAGCATTCGACTTGAGGTAGTCAGGTCGGCGTCCAGAAACACGCCACCCAAAAACGGTTGAAAGAAAGAATCAATGATTTTCGGTGAAAAACCTAATTTTTCTAATCGCTGCTGGGTGGTCGATTCCTCACCCGCCATCAAATTTTCCAGACTTAAATCTAATACTTGTCGCCGAAGCCAGGCGATCCTAAGTTTATCGGCCAAGCTGCCAACCGGCGACAAGATAGATTTGATGCTATCTCGTGTTTTTCGCCATGGATCTGCCACCCGATGAAACCTTGAACCGTCATAGACTAAGGCTCCCGGGTAAAACGGCTTCAGTCGAAGTGCTGAATAGTCTAAGACTCGTTGTGCCTCGGGATAGGCCGTCAAAAGTACTTGAAATCCCCGGTCCAGCAGAAACCCGTCACATTGGTCTGTCTTTACACGTCCGCCAACACGGTCAGTGGCTTCGATAAGAAGAAAAGAGACCCCGTTTCGGTATAACTCCAATGCGCAACAGAGACCTGACAATCCACCACCGACGATTACAACTTCGTGAGCCATTTTTTAACCACTCCAAATTTTTATTGTTGATACGGTTCCTAACATCCCATATGAGCTATTTGCCACCTATAAAAATGGCTTATTACTCCTTAGGTCTATTCGAGATTCATAGGTGCTGATGGATTGCACGTTTGAGTAGTACTTTAAGAGTCTGTTTGAAATAAGTTGAACTTGCAATTGGAAGGGTGCCACGTCAGAGTCATTGATTGATGAAGAAGGGGAATGTCGGTTTGGCTATAGGAAGGTGAGTTTATCTGAGGACCTATTCAGTTCGAGGGAAAATCAATCTGGCTCAGCCTGCCTATCGCATAGACTCAACTAAAGAAGTGATATCGTCTGCTTCTACTTCAGAAGTGACGTTTAGCGAAAGGTAGATGCCCTTGCTGCCGAAAGTATCGAAAGTACGTTTTGCTTCTCCGGCGCTGAGAATTTGCTCGTACAGGTTGAACCACTTACTATTGCCAGCACCAGGTTGGCTTACGCTAGGGGCCCATTGCACGGCATCCAGTTCCGCTATGGCGAGAAGGTGATCTATGTGACAAATGCAGTTTGGCCCATCTAGACGAAACAGGGAGTGGTCGAGCCACCTACACTGTCGCCGCAGCGCAGGCACGACGAATTCAGCAAACATCGAAGGAGAGATCATTGCAGCAAAATCACACTGCACCGGAGAAACCTTTCCAGGCTCCCAAATGCGAAAGTATGCATAGGCCGAAGAACCATCGGAATCCGGATGTGTTCATAATAGTCATCGAAGGCTGTGAAGAACGCTTGATTAATTTCCTCCAGTTTCTGACGTACCCAATCTGGTCGGTCAAAGAGGTCATACAACAGATTCTGTGTTCCCCGTAGTTCGGTGAGCACATCCAAGTTCGATCTTTGTCAGGGATCGCACCGGGGATTTTTCGGGATTACTAATGTCGTCCATGTACCACACGGTACTATCGTCAGACTTCGGCTCGGATCTCAAGCACGCCGCCAGTTGCACGCAACTATATTCCGTATGTGCAATGGGTAGCGTGTCGGCGGCAAACCTACCTTGTGCTCGTTGCTGTCGTGCAAAAAAAGGGGATCAGTATGATTTCTCACGTGCGGTTCTCGGCTTCGAGGGTGGTGGTATCTGGTCTCTTGGCTGATCCAATGGCGGAAGGCCTGTGATAGTAAGTACAGGACCTTCGTGATTCCACCACTGCCGATAGCGTTTTTTTTGTTATTTCCCAGTTCTCTTTCCACCCCGGTTTGTCATATAGCATTAGTTATATCCCTTGGCGAATAGACTGGACAAAATCCGTGTGATCACCAAGCGGGCGCATGCTCCTTACCAGCATACCAATTTGATAAACTGATATCCGTATGTTTGGCGATTTCTGTCAGAGAAAAGCGGTTCATATTAGGACGTTGTCAGCCTGATCTGGTGCAATTCGAGTGTTTTTTCAACGGGTGTAACTATTCGCTTTCCTCTCACGCCTTATGTATACTCAGTTATTCTGTGTATCTTCCTGTATCTCGTTTCAAGTACTCTTCCTACATTGCATCTTGACAGGCAGACAGAATGTTTTCCCAAGGAACTTTGGGACCAATGGAACTGCTTGTGAAGGAGAATAGACCACGGCCCCTGTCTGTGCAATCTAATACCGTAGTCAATTTCTTCTAAAACCGCATCTATATTACCAAATAGCGAGGTTTTCATCACATACAGACCAGAAAAGAAGTTCAGGTCCTCTCCAATTAAGCCATTTCGCTCCGCGATATTATACGTATCAATAACATCCGGACGGCCGGTCGCATCTCCCGCGACCATGTAAGCGAACCAGAGGCTCTGAAGCGCTTCATGAAATGTCTCAGCTGGTTGGGCCGGCACCTTCTCGCAGGTGCGAGCAATTTCCAGAAGCTCATCGGCTCGTTCAGGGCTGGCCGATTTCGCACGCTCCCAGCAGGCGGGCACATAGGAGTGGGCGTGTTCGATCATCGTGTCGTGGCCCATAGCGAAGAAATTGCGAAGTCACGTTCATCGCCATCCTTGGCTGCCGCCAATTTACGGGCGCGTTGGGCAAGAACTGCGGAGCCCTTACGGACAAAGCCAGCGTAATCAACAACTTTATGATTCAACGACCCCTGCAGCGAGATGAGTCCCCGTTGTGCCATGGCCTAGACGTCGGGACAATCGGCCGGTGCGTTCCGCGCGAACCTTTCTATGTAATGGACTGAGCCGTCGGGTAACCAACCCCTTCCGGCCCGGCCACCGGTGCCTCGAATCTTGGCGCCGACGATGAGTTCGCCTTCGCGTATTACCGGGCTCAAACGCGGATGGACATGGGCAAATGTGTGCGCATCTTTTAGGATGGATGATAGCCCCTCAGGAGGCGTGTAGCTGCAAATATCTGAAACTCACGATTCGCGGCATCCGTCGCTAGTAGATGGTATGCGGCGTGGAACCACGAAGAGGTTGAGTTTCAGATGTAGCTGTTAAAAGAGAAGTTGTCATGGCAGTCTCCTGGATTTATTGGAATAGATGATGCGGGCGTTATCGATATTATCCCGTATTTCTCACAAACTTTACTGATCTTATATACTATCTCTTCCCCTAATCCTCCCATCACGTTTTACCTCTTCCGCAGAAAGGTTTATATCACTCAGAACGGGCCTTTACTGCTAACCTAACAGTTAAGGTTTAGTGGTCTTGATGCTGGCCCATATTGTACTTAGCTTACGCGAAACCTCTACAGCTAGTGTTGCCTCTTCTTTTATCTCTTTAGCTGTTAGCCCTCGATTCCATAGTTTAACCTCATCCATCATACCGTCAAAATATCGCTCGTTGTCAACCCAACCAATGGAAAGGATATTATTTTTGGATGTAATTTTGCCTTTCTTACTAACATTGGCTTCTTCCTGACCATTGATATAGAGTAAATGCTTATTGCCATTGTAGACTGTTGCTACATGGACCCATTGGCCAATAAATTTCCGCATGTCGGTTTTCCCACTAAGCCACTCTTGTGGTTGGACACCGTAAAGGTAACTGGACAGATTTCCTTTTTCGTTGATATCAAGGTAATAGGCCTGGCGTTTAGCCAATATAGATGGGCGTTGTTTCCAGTCATTGCCAATATAAAGTGATTTCGGTTGAATCCAAGCCTCCATCGTAATTGCTTCTACTAGATCCAGTGTCTTAGTGGCGGGAATCTCAACTTTTGTTTTTTTCTTATTGTCAAAGATAAGGGCTTGACCTTCAACCCCACCGTTGCGATTATTTGAGCCCACAATGTTTCCATTGTTTCTATTTCCACTGCTGTCTAGCGCAGCGTTGCCAACCTGATCAAATCGCCAATATCCTACCAATCCAGTTGGGGCCGCCTGACAAACAGATGTGACCATGACCAAAATTAGGAACCGACCGAGAAAGTAATAATGAGCAGAAAACTTCATCATAGTGACCTCTTTAATTTTATTAGTTTTCATTTGAAATTTACTAGCATTGCCGGATAAGTGAAACTTGTCGTGAATAAATCTTTGACAATAGCAGTTTAACTTTACTAGCTAGTGGTAATCAAGAGGATTTATATCGGTACAATGATCAATCAATTGACCAACCAATAAATGGAAAGGCTCTCCGGTTGTAGCAAAAGAGCACATCTTGGTTTGACAACATGACAGTGTAGCGCAAGGCCAAAGGAGAATATTCGGTGCGAATAGACTTGGAGCAGCAGTAGAACAGCAAGTACCTCGACTAACCCTTAGGGGCTTTACAGTTGAGTTACTCAAGTCCAGTCCGGGCAACGGTTTTTGCGGTTTTAGTTGGTCAAACCTGGCAACGTTGGGAATAGATCCTCGGTACAAGTGGGATCCTCAACGATGGTTCCATATCTTTCCGAGTATGACGGGTCACATACGATCAATGGAATTCCAATAGATTCCTCGTAAGGCCATTGTTTGGCGCGCAAGCCGTGGCTTCCATTTAATTCTCCATGTGGCGTGGTCGAGCAGTTTGTTACAAGCCAGTTAAGCCGCTTGTTTCATTTCCAGTAATCGTTGCTCAAAATCATTGGGATTTATGTAGACCAGATTACTAGCGCCAGATAACAAGTAACCTTCCCGGCGACAGATGTAGGTCATATCTGCCGCATAAGCCCAGCCTAGCAGCGTAACATCAAATTCACGCTGAAGCCGGTGATCGAAGACCGGTTACTTGTGGCTGCTGTTTGTTGTGACCTGGTACTTCCTGCACTGACCTGCCTGCAGATTGACTTCACGCATTAACTTACTGGTCCGATTACGGCCCAGAGGATAACCTCGTACATTCAAGGTTGTTTTCACCCGGCGGCCATAGGTGATAGTCACTGCTTTTGGCTAGATCTTGGATCCATTCCAGAATTTCCTGATGTGTCAGATCATCCGGCCTGTTCTTTAAGCTCTTCCGAGAACTGGTATAGTCATTCCAAAAATAAGCCGTATGATTTAATAATTGGATCAATAATTGTTCCCTTAGCAGCCAAACATGGTTTCTTTTTCAAGATAGCAAAGACTTTTTCTAGAGGGTGCATATGTATAGATAGGTATGTGGTGTAATGTTATTATTTAAAGTGTATCTGGAGTCATGCAATGATTCAATGCGAGGAATGCCAAACTGACACCATCGTCAAAAACGGGATTGGGCCGGAGAAACAACGCCATCAGTGCAAGTCATGCAGCGGCAATTTTATTGTCGCGGACTTTGTCATCAACCCCGCAACCTGGATTAGTGGTGAAAAAGGGCACAACGATCTCAATGGACAGGTCACCCGGTCGAAGTCGATTTCGACATTGACCGGGTGACCTTCAAGCCAGTGGTAACGTGTTACTTTATCGCTGTGGTGACGGCGGTGAGTACGACTACGCTAATCTCTACTTTGATAACGCGACCATGAAAAGAGTCAAGATTTTCCCCACCAAAGCAGCTAAAACGCAAGACGACTTCCTTAATCAGGCTCGAGCAGCATTACTAGCTGTTGGTCCAGCTAGTAAACTACCAGTGACCTAGGGGGACATCAAAGCCCACGAATGGTAGACCATTTCCTTAAAACTTGATCTGAAGCAACTGATTCTATCGGTTACGGAACGGTACCCGCCAGATAGCGAGGTGCCGTTTTTTGTGACGGTGTTTCAATGGACAATTTATCTAATGGACATCCAGAGCAAACAACCTTCGTTGTGCCTTGGGGTAATCCTGCCCAATAATTATCTCCATTAATTAACGGTGACTAGGGCTAGTTAACACGATCTAAGCGAATCGACAATCAGCACCAAGAACCCGAAAGCAGAAAACATCCGATCCAGCTGGTCCCAGCCAGAGAAGATCC
>Ga0208128_1000678_pt1 | contig 13492 bp, 6 predicted proteins | sample ETNtaG_35_FD_185758 | JGI IMG/M metagenome (GOLD analysis project Ga0208128, IMG submission 185758) | Marine microbial and viral communities from oxygen minimum zone, Eastern Pacific Ocean - ETNP201306PF51B (SPAdes) (version 2) | ecosystem: Environmental > Aquatic > Marine > Oceanic ... | reverse complement strand
TACTTCTATCGCTGGCCCCATAAACCGAATTTCAATATCGCCGGTTCCACTCCCCGTGATCACCTCTAATTTTTTGGCTGTAACAACTGCAGCATTCCCGCCTTGAAAAGTGACCGTACTATCTGACGCATCGTCCGGGATAGCCAGGCTAAGTGTTCCACCAGCACAGTTTAAGGTATTGTCGTTTAGCTGGATCTCCGCCAGATTTCCCAAGCCGCCAAGCGTAATGTTGCCTTCCAGTGTTACTATCCCTGCGCCCGCAAAAGTCAGTTGAACATCAGCTGCGCCTGGTATTAGGGTTAGTTCATTGATAGTAATGTCTGTTGGCAATTCAACCAGAGTCGGGTTTTCGGTATCAGCTTTTGAAGTAATTGCGATATCGACGCCAACTGGAACGTTAGTTGGTTGTGCTGGCGCGCCCGGTGATGTATAGTTTCGCGCGTCAAAAGTTGCCAGCTGCCCTTCCTGTGGAGGAGTGACGGGGGTGTTGTTTTCGTCTCCTCCATCTTCAAGCTTCCAGTTGCCTATTGTCTCCCACTTCCCGCCATCATCTGCTTTGCCTGTCCAAAAAGCCTCGTCCGCAAGTAGAAATTGCGAACAGAACACAAGGAATACAAGGGTTAAGGAAAATTGTGTGAACCACCTGTTGTAAGTACGTCTCATTGTCATCAGTCCTTTCTCCATATTTTCTACGGGTAACCTTTAAAATTGTGTGCGGTTATCTTGCATTATTGCGGTTATAATCTATCTATTCAACTCAGTTATCGAGAAACCTTCGGGGTGTTGAAATATTCCCGCACGTTAGTCACCTGATCGTCTACTTAATCAGACACTCTATTGTTTTGTTAGTTTGGATTATACAACAGCCTTGACCCCAGTGCAACTTGATTTATTCACTGTAGATGATTTTAAATTCTAGCCTATTTTCACTATTTTCAGTGATTAGTGTGAAACATTTTGAAAATTGCAATAGCTAAATGCTATTCTCTCGCCAAGCACCAATTGGAGGCAATGTTAGAAACGCTCGCAAATAACGTGCCACAGAGGCAAGGCCGTTAATTATTTTGAATTTTCGTGGGTTAGTTGCTTTTTTAATTCTTAGCTTGCTGTCGCGTCCTAACGCCGGTCTTTTACGGCAAACACACTATGGCCATCAAGGGCGTGTATTGGCGTTAGCAATTAATCCAGAACAGTCGTTTTTGGCTTCTGCCGGAGATGGTCGTCAAGTACTGGTCTGGGATCTGGAGACGAAAACAATCCAGAAAAAGCTAGTCGGTCATTCAGCTAAAGTCCAAGATCTGCATTTTTTATCCGATAATCGTCTGGTTTCCGTCTCCGAAAATAGCCAGATTATTATTTGGAATCCTAAAACGGGCGAAGACCTGTTTCAGTTAGCGGTATCCGATAATCGGATTGCGACCTCGCTGGATGTGCACCCAAACGGGCAACTTTTGGTTATTGGAATGGGCAGTGGTCAGATCCGGCTTTTCGACTTAAAGCAGCGTCAACACTTGGGAGATTTTCAGGTTCATACAGGGATTGTATGGACGGTCGTCTTCAGTCCCGATGGGAAATATATTGCCACCGGCTCAGAAGACAGAACGATTTGTCTTTGGCAAGTAGATCTGCAAAAGGTAGTAGCAACCAATGCAGATCATTCCAGCCGAGTCTGGACGCTTGATTTTCACCCTACGGACGGTACAATTGTGTCCGGGGACTGGTCGGGTGCTGTATGTTTTTGGACACCTTTTGTCGCCCTAAATCAGTTTGAGCGGAAAGAATTTCTCTACGATCGCCCAATCCTCGAAACCAGATTCAGTCCAAGTGGCAATTTAGTAGCCGTTGGAACCGCCGGGACAACCAGTCAAACACAGCTGATGCCGACCATTCGGTTGTTGGACTTTGCTTCGCAGAAGGAGATCTACACGTTTTACAATCAAACCGTCCACAATCTGGAAATTACAAGCGATGGTACAACCTTATTTGCTGCGGGGCAGCAGGATGGAGGAATTATCTCTTGGTCTGTGAGCAACGATACGCCTAAGCTAATCCAGCCCGAAAACAATCAAATACTAGAACTGACTAAAAATGTGCAACTCGCTTGGCAGACATCAGACACCAACCTTTATTCAATAGTGCAGGTTGGATTGGATGTAGGATTTTCAAATCGCTACCAATCAGCAATTCAGACTTCACCCGCTGGCTTACGAATTGTACCAACTCCACAAGGAATAGATGCCTCGCCGACATTGAGAAACGAAATTGTGGTACCGCCTTCATCTACCTACTGGTGGCGAGTGCAGAGCGGAAATTTCAACCATCTAAGCCGCTGGTCGCCAGCCTGGAAATTTCGTTTCAAACAGGCACTCAGAGGCCAAGTTCGCATCTCTCCTGGTAAGCAGCAGGTAAAACTCAGAGAGGATTTTAGTTTTTCAGTCTGGATAGAGAAGGTCAAAAACTTAGCCAGCTTTCAATTCGATGTAAAGTGGAGTAATCCAGAGGCCATTCACTTTATTACCACGACCCGTTTTAACGAGGTGTTTCCCGAAAATGCGGAGGTTTTAGGCCCAATCAGGTCTCAACTACTGGATAAAGAAATGATCGAGGAACCGTTCTTCCAAGTTGATCGTCAATCGGGTCGGTATAAAAATATCGTTGCGGTTAAGAGTGGCGAAGATGATCCCGAGGAAACCGGACTGCTGATTCAGATCCTATGTCGAGCTAACCAAACTGGCAATTACCAGATTTCGGTTGAAAACCTGGTTTTTCTGGACGACTCTTTGGTCGAAATACCGGTTGAAATTACCCAGGCCAAGATTATTATCCGAGAAGAGGTGAGGCCTTGGGATGTAAATTTCGATGGAGTTGTTGATATCTTTGACCTCAGCAGTGTTGCTCGATATTATGGACAAAACGTCGCTTGGGATTACAATCCTGATGTTAACCGTGATGGACAAGTTGACCTATTTGATTTTGTATTAATTGCAGCACATTTTGGCGAATCAGGCAACGCCTCTGAGCCGATTGCAGAACATGCGGCGCCTTTATCCTCGACTCAAGACGGTGGATTGTATCAGACATCCCTATCCACAGATTCTTCGCCGCCACCTGTCACTAGACTTCTTCCCAATTACCCCAATCCAACTAACCCAGAAACTTGGATTCCATTCCAACTGGCTCAACCATCGAAAGCCTCAGTTTACATTCATACGGTTTCAGGGCAGCGTATCCGAGTCCTAGATTTAGGATACCTATCCGCCGGTCATTATGCCGGTAGATCTCGGGCTGCCTACTGGGATGGAAAAAACTCTGCCGGGGAGCCGGTTCCATCGGGTATCTATTTTTATACACTTGAAATTAGCGATTTCCTGCAGACACAAAAAATGATAGTTGTGCAATGATCAATTGCATCGGGAATGACCGAAGGCCAGTTGACTCAGCACAGAGAATAGCGATGCACTTTTCCACAGGCACACGGACCTCTGTTCTAAGGTTAATCTTATTTGGTTGGATTCTAATTTTTTCCTCAGTCGCCCTTGCCAACTACAATTACCAATGGAGGAATTTCACCCGTTATAAGGATGGTCTAACTAGCAATACTATCCGTAAAATCGTCGTTGGAAAAACAGGCCAAGTTTGGGTTGCGACCGACCAGGGATTACTCCGATTTGATGGTTTTTGGCATCAGGTGCCGTTGGCAGTACCTTCCTCAGAAAACTTGGAGGTACCACCGGCTCAAATCTCGATTTTAGATCTACTGGTTGATCACAGAGGAAATCTGTGGATAGCGACCAATATCGGTATCTTCATTGGTCAATGGCCAAGCGACCGGCAGAAAATGGTCTGGACCTCCTTCCAGACACAGAAAACCGGTCTTTCAGCAGACTACATTTCCGTGATAACAGAACGACGCAACGGGGAAGTTTGGGTTGGAACACCAGTAGGGGTTTGTTGGCAGCGGCCAGGTGATAAGAGTTGGCAGAAAGCCCAAACCCCATATGTTACTGGGATCTATGAAGATTTACAGAACCAACTCTGGTTAGCACATCAGCCGGCAAATAGAGTCTCTGATAGCCTAGCACTGCTGACACTGATTAAGCCTGATGGAAAAAATTGGCAACTATTCGGTACTCAAGACGGGTTACCCAATGGCCAAATTCAAGCTATGGTTACCGATAGGCAAAATCGGCTTTGGGTTGGTACAACTAAAGGCCTTGTTATCTACAATGAACAGAAGTGGAGTGCCGACTTTCGCTCACTGGATCTAATTGGACATAATGTGCAGACACTACATTTAGATCAAAATCAAACTCTCTGGGTTGGTACCAATCAAGGAATCAGATTACTAATTGATTTCAATTCCGGTAATGAAGTGGCCTTCCAGCATTTAACCAAATCGAATGGGATCGCCGGGAACAATATCACCGCACTTTGCGAGTCTCCGTCAGGAAATATCTGGGTGGGAACCCGTGATAACGGAATTAGTTTTTCAGACCGATCTTGGCGAACCTTTCAGATAGCTCAACCTGAGACCTCGCGCGTCACTAGCTTTGCTACTGATGCGCGAGGGAGTGTCTGGATTGGGATGCAGAACGGAATCGGTCGGATTATACCAGACCCTCAACACAATCAACTCTCTCGTTTGGATCTGGTGCCGCAAAGCATTGCGCCAAATACCGAGGTTCGATCACTAGCCTATGCGGCCAATGGCGAGGTATGGGCCGGTACAGCAGCGGGAGTATTGATTTTCGATGGCCGGACTTGGAGACGGTTACACCTGCCAAGTGGAACAGGTGATACACAAGCGCTGATCATTGACGATGGCCAACAGGTTTGGCTATCCACCGCCTTATTGTTACCAGGTGACGCGGTCGGTTTTCTTCCTACTCTACTGAAATATCAACTGGGAACACCGCCCCAAAAGGTTGAGGTTTTAAGGCTGGCGCAAGACCAAATTGGACGGGCAGTTACCAACCTATTTATCGATAGTCGAAGACGTCTTCTCTTGGGTACGGTTGGGAACATGCTAATTCCGAGCGATTTATGGATCTACGATCTGACCACCGACCAGTTGTCCGAGATCTCCAGACGTCAATTTGGACAAATACAGGCCATCTTGGAAATAGGGCAACGCATCTGGGTTGGTACCAATCAAGGGATCTATATTCTAAACCTGGGATTGAAGGAAAAGATTGAACGTCATTACACGACCAATGTAGGCTTGATTGATAATAATGTCCAAGCTCTATTTCAGGATCGTCAGGGACGCATCTGGGTTGGAACCTCTGAGGGGGTTAGCGTTTTTGAAAGTGATCGTGTCGTCCGCCAATTAACTGTTGCCGACGGCCTTGGGAGTAACAACATTTTAGCCATAACCCAAACGGATACTGACGAGATGTTATTTGGCACAGCCGGCAATGGAATTAGCTATTTCAAACAGGAACTGGTTCCACCTGTCACTCGTATCGTTGAAGGTCCGAACAACAATGAGATAATTGGAGAAACTAGCGTAACTTTCAAGTTTGAAGGTGGCGACGCCAGCAGTCAGGTTTTTCATTACCATTACCAAATTGACCAGGGTGGTTTTCGCTTAACCGGGGAAGATGGCAACGAAAATCGGGTTGTCTTGTCAGGACTGAGCGAAGGCCAACATCATTTTGAGGTACAAGCGATCGATCGAGAGAATAATGTCGATCCAGTTGGTGCAACAGCTACATTTATTATCGATTCTCTGCCGCCTATGGCACAGATCCTTTCACCTGTGGATGGGCAGGTAGTCGGTGGCAGGATCAATATTCAAGGCACCGCCACAGACAGTAGCGATTTTTCAAACTATACAGTCCAGATTTTTTCCGATGCTGGAGACCGAAAAATCATTCATCATGTCATCCAGCCGGTCGATCGAGGAACACTTTTTTTGTGGCATACAAATGGGTTGGCCGATGGAGCATACAGCGTACAATTAACTGTTAAGGATACTTTAAATAGCCTGTCTGATTTTCAACATACGGCTCAAGCTACTGTTGATCTTATCGTCGATAATACTGCGCCGGAGGTTAACATCCAATCTCCTAGATCTGGTGAACAACTATCGGGAACTGTTCGTCTCAATTTTGAACTGCGAGAAACGCACTCTAACACCATTCAGCTACGCTATCGGCGGCGGACGGTCAGCAGTTGGCTCTCGTCCTCCTCTTTGGCACTCTCCGATCCATTGGTTCAAAGCAGTCAGCCGGGTTTGTATTCCTATTTGTGGGAGACAACGGGTCTAGATGGTCAGATAGACCTCCAGATCCAAGCTGTAGATTTAGCCGGTAACCTGGCACAATCATCAGTAGTCTACTTGACGCTGGACAACCCCTCCACCAGACCCGATATCCACCTGGAGCCGATAGCGAAGATCGTTTCGGGTACCGTGGATATATTTGCTACCATTCGGGTCGGTTTAGCCAATGAGGCACAGATTCAGACGGCCTTACTCCAATTTCGCCCCTTGAATAAGAATGCATCAATTCCCCCATCTAGTTGGCAGACGATCTGGTTTGGTAATGATGAGATCGAAGGTCAAAAAATTGCTATCTGGGACACTACAAATCTTGACGATGGACAGTACCAAATCCAACTGCAGGCAGTTGACAACTATCAATATCACACGGTAAAACAACAGAAACTGACGGTTGATAATCAGCCACCTGTGGTGGCGATCCAAACCCCCTCAAACGGTCAAGTCGTTGGACAGCAGAATACTCAGATCTCAGGTGTAGTGAAAGACGACCACCTGGATCAATATACGCTTTCGTATCGACCGATCTCTCCACCAACCGAATGGGTCACTTTTTGGAACCACTCAGAGCAGGTGACGACTGCTATAATCCTGACCGATTGGAACACCTTTAACCTGGCCGGTGGTCGCTACCGGCTTCGGTTGCGCGCTCATGACCTTGCAGGCTTATCGGCTGAAACAGTAGTAGACCTGGTCATTGATGCATCTGAAGTTAAGGCACAAATTATCTCGCCGCAACCTAACCAGATGGTCAGTGACACAATTGAGATTATTGGTACTGCTAGTGATGAGAATCTACAGCGTTTTCAAATCGAGTATCGGGCAGTGGACGCCCTGTCGTGGCAACCTATTTTAGCCACTGCTTCTGAAGGGGTCTCTTCGTCCCATCCCTTCGACATGTCGTCAACCCGGCTCGAAGGGACAACCTCCAAAGTCAATCAGTCGTTAGCTACTTGGATTACCCCACCAACCGACGGTTCGTACCAGATTCGACTAACGGTGATCGATCTGGCGGGAAAATCGAAGACTGTTGTCGTACCTGTTTTGGTCGACAATCTACCACCCAAAGCCGAGATTCTAGCGCCTCGTCCAGAAGCCATACTAGGCGAGGAGACTCCAATCACCGGATCGGTAAAAGACACCCATTTCTCTAGTTTTCAGCTCGACTATCGCGCTCTCTCTAACGATGCTGACTGGCAGCCAATTTCAGTCATTGAGCCAACAGTGCCAAAGGAAGAAAATCTACTGGGAATCTGGCAACTTCCCAGAGTTGACGGCCAATACCAAGTCCGATTACAAGCTAAAGACCAATATGGTCGAGTTACAACCCGGACCGTTTCTATCATGACCGATAATCGAGCCCCGGTAGTTGAAATCACCACACCGGCTCCAGGAACTATCATTTCAGGGCAAACGCCGATTTCGGGCAGTATCACCGACCTACATCTGGATCAATTTGAGCTGAAAGTCCGACCTGTGGAAAATTCACCATCGATCCCAGCCGTGGGTAATTCCGCTGATTGGCGATTGATCCAGAGAGGTACCACCCCCCTCTATCAGAGTCAGTTGGCTCAGTGGGCGACACCAGATGGGGAAGGCGTTTATGAAATCAAGTTGAGCGCAACCGATATCAGTGGAAACGAGAAAGAAACCTCGGTCGTGGTATCGGTCGATAATCGCCCTCCACAGGCAAAAATCTCAACTCCTAAGTCGGGGCAACAGACCGGACAAACAGTGACCATTACAGGCATTGCAACTGACCGTAACTTTGCCCAATACCAGTTAGAATATGCCCCGGGCTGGTCCAGTCTTCAAGGTACCCAACCCAAAATCTGGGCTGCGATTTCAGCGCGGTCTTTTCATACCCCTGTAAAATCAGAAGATCTACTAGCTGAGTGGCGGGCACCAAATTTGGTCGGTCACTATACTATTCGTCTCCGAGTAACGGATGCCGTTGGCCACGAAAATAAATCTCAGATCGAGATCTATTTCAACAGATACTTAGATGGTCAGTTAGCCACCAGTGTTAAAAGTCAGGATGAGCGGGTACGTTTGATCGTTGCTCCAAATTCGTTAGCTGCTCCGACAGTGATCACCATCAATCCGGTTGTATCGCCTCGGGTATCGCCCTTTATCGAAGGTGAAGCCAATCAATATCAGATTCGGCCATCGGAAATAGTTTTTCCTGTCAATAAACCCGCAGTTTTATCCTTTCAAACCGCGTCTGCAAAAAAGTTAGGCATTTTCCACTGGCATGACCAAAGATGGCAATACATTGGTGGCACAGCAGAAAGACCAACTATAGATCCATCAAGTCGCCAAATATCAGTTCCTATTTGGCAGTTAGGCCGATATAGTCTCAGGCCAAAGGTCGAGATCGAAGCAACATACCTGCGGGTTTCTCACCTTGTCTGCCAACCTCGGATTTTCTCTCCTAATCGGGGGCAATCGACGGCAATTTCTTTTTCAATCAGCCAGTCGGTACCCGTCACTATCTCAATTTACGATACTGGTAACCGCCTAAAACGCTTAGTTGCTGAGCAGCAACTCGTTACAGCAGGGCATCACGTTTTCTGGTGGGACGGCCGCAACCACTCAGGCCAACGGCTGGTCAGTGACATCTATATTGTGTTGGTTCAGGCGGGAGAGATTCTAGAAACTAAGATCGTAGTGGTTAAAAACGATTAAGACTCGACGGTTGAGGTTCGAATCCAGAGATCGTAGAGTGAACCTAAAATTGCGACCGCAAAAGAAACTCCGGTCATCAAACCCGCTAAGTAAACGGCATAAGCGAAGACCGGACTGACGAGTTTGGTCAACCACCAAGATGTGATGTCCAGGAAAATGGAGAGGAAAGGTAAAACAACACCAAAGTAGCGCAAAGGAGGGGAAAAAGAGGTGAAAGTAAATATTCCACTCAGCAAAAAGGCAAAGACTCCCATACCAAAGGCGTGAAAGTGAGTGAACTTGGCCAACTTACCAATAGATGGACCTCGGTCCGGTTCGGCGGATTGATAGACCTGTTCATAAGTTTCTAATGGATATTCGGGCCTATCTCCGTAGGGGTGGCAATTGGTGCAGTAAGCGTCCATCAATTGCTGTACAATCTCCAGATACTCCTCTTCCGTTCTACCATTTTTAATCCACTGTTCGATAGCGATTTTATCTTCCTCGGTGGGCAAGTGCTCTCGCATGGTACCATTAATTTTAGTGCCGAGTAAGGTTTGGCTGCGATCCCCATGATAGGTCACCACAATATCTTGGATGGTAGCTAATCCTGTGGCATCACCATCAGCCTTGCGCGTATTGACTTGCAAGTTAATTTGGGCAAACAGATAGGCGTAACCCATTGCCAATAGAAAGCAGCTTATCGCGATCTTAAGTTCAACGGGGAGTTGGGAGAGGCGAACCGACATCAAGATGAAAATTAGGGCAGAAGAAGCTCGGTTTCGACCAGTTGGCCGTAGTCAACACCATCAATTTCAAAGCCGAAAAGGTTTCTAAATCCGCGTTTGTAGCGGTTATAGTCGGCTAAACAGGGAAGATTATCGGTTGTGATCTCTAACCAAATTCGTTCTACCTCTTGAGAAATTTCCAGCCTTAACTCTCGGTCGTCAAGACGGATAAGTCTTTGATCGTCGAGGGTGGGTTGTTGTTCTAAACCGATGTGGTCAGAGAGCAGGCGGGTGATTTGAGCAATTGGATTTTCGTTAATTCCTTTTGCATCCATAATTTTGTAGAGGATGCTAATATAGAGCGGAATTACCGGAATAGCTGCTGAAGCCTGTGTGATAACGGCTTTGTTGACCGCGACGTAGGCGTGCCCCCCTATCTGCTGCCAAAGTTTTTGGTCGACCTGGTCGACCTTTTGTTTTAGATCTTCCTTAGCCCGACCAATCGTGCCATGAGTATAAACCGGGTAAGTAATTTCAGGCCCAATGTAAGAGTAAGCCACCAACTGAATCCCAGTTTTCAAGCAACGGTTTTCCAGAAGTTGATCAACCCAAAAGGTTAGATCTTCTCCCCCCATGACGGCAACGGTGTCTGTGATCTCCTGCTCTATTGCAGGATCAATAACAACCTCCACTATCTGTTCCTCAACCAGATCAATGGTCTTATCAACATAAGGGCACCCAATCGGCTTCAGCACCGCACGATGGTCAACACCTGTATGAGGGTGTATTCGTCGAGGAGCAGCTAAACTGTAGATTACCAGATCGACTTGTCCCAACTCTTTCTGGATTAAATCTATGGTTTGAGACTTAATCTCCTCCGAGAAGGCGTCTCCGTTGATGCTGAAGGCTTTCAGGCCTTCCCGTTCAGCGTACTGGTGAAAGGCAACAGTATTGTAGTATCCGGCAGTAGCCGTACGCCAATTATCTGGTGGTTTCTCAAAAAAAACACCAACTGTATTCATACCGTAACCGGCGGCCAAGGCGATCCTCGAAGCTAATCCATAACCGGTTGAAGCTCCAATAATCAGCACATTTAATCCCGTTTTTTGCGGGACAATCGTCTGCTGAACATAATCGATCTGATTTCGCACATTTTGGGCGCAACCGGTGGGGTGAGCATTCGTGCAGATAAATCCTCTTATTTTGGGTTGGACGACTTGCTTGGCCATCGGGTTACTCAACTTCGACAATCATTTCAACTTCGACGGCAATTCCACCTGGTAATTGAACCATACCGACTGCAGATCTGGCGTGTTTCCCTTTGTCTCCAAAAACTTCCACAAACAGGTCTGAAGCTCCATTAACAACCGATGGATGATCTAGGAAATCTGCGGCTGAATTGACAAAGCCGACAACTTTTACCACTCGCTGAATCCGGTCTAAATCCCCAAGTGCAGCTTTCAAGGTACTGATCAGACCGATTCCAACGGAACGTGCGGCTTGATAACCAGCCTCGATACTCATGTCTGTTCCCAACTGACCTTTTATCTGTTGGCCATTGTCACCGATAGGCCCGTGGCCTGACGTAAAAACAAGATTTCCCGTTTGAACCGTCGTCACATAATTAGCAACTGGCTGAGCAGGTGTTTGTAGCTGAATTCCCAGTTCTTCAAGTCTTTTTTCAATACTCATGTTTTGTCTCCACTTGAGGTCCAAATAAACGCCCGAAGTATAGCACGGGCGAATATTCAATTCAACTATTCTTGTATTCGTTTTTCCTCCAATGCTATAATACGATTGCCTTCAACAGCCAATTACCTGCCGATGCAACAGTATCACCCACCTACCTATGCTCTTGCCCTTTGCACACTGCTAACTACGCTTATTTTGATCTTCGTTGGTGGATTAGTCACAGGCACTGATGCGGGAATGGCCGTGCCTGACTGGCCAACTACTTTCGGGGATAATATGTTTTTATATCCGCTATCGCAAATGGTGAGCGGTCTTCTGGTTTGGATTCCCGATAATTTGGCCACTAGCCTGGACCAGGGAATCTTGACCAAACCCATCCAAGAGGCACTTAACATAGATGAAAATATCTTGTCATCGACTGCGACCGTTCAGATTGTTGAAAAGGATCAGGTTTGGAAGATATATGACCCAGTAGCGAACCGCTTTTATACCGTTATTCGCCAAGAAGATAGGTTAGGCGTTTACGTGCACGGTGTTCTGTTTGAACACTCACACCGACTATTGGGAACTCTGGTTGGCCTATTAACAATAGCTACCACGATATCTATCTGGATCTACAACTCTGTCAAACAACTGAAGTGGATCTCGGCCCTGGCACTTATAGCTGTTATCATACAAGGCCTGCTAGGTGGACTCCGCGTAATCGAAAATAGCGTTGTCTTAGCCATTATTCACGCCAGCTTTGCTCCAATTTCACTGGCACTTTTCATCAGCTTGGTATTACTAACCTCCAAAAAATGGTCGCAGCCACCTCCCACAACCGATGTTAGCCAGATTCATCGACTGGTGATCTTTACTTCGGGACTGATCTACGTCCAACTAATTCTGGGCGCTATTCTTCGACAGACGGCACAACATCTCTCCGCCCACATTCTAGTGGCCATTCTGGTGGCTATGCATATTATCTTGATTGTGCGGCGAGTCTTCTCAGACATGCAGACCTTTTCAGATTTCGGAGGTCTGGCAATGCTGATGGGTTCAATCATAATCTTGCAGATGACACTTGGCATTGGTGCTTGGCACAGCGAGTTTCAACTGGGGGAACGAATGCCGTACATGCTGAGAACCGTGATCACCAGTGGCCACCATTTTTTGGGAGTCTTACTTTTTATGGTCTCTTTTATCTTTGCACTCCATGCACTTCGTCACTCCAGTGGAGAAACAACCAGCTTTGGCCTATCAGAGTATCGGTCAAATTAAATCCAGCTAGTAGCAGCACGAAATGAGAAAGGCCCAGATTGATGGTGTTGTCTAGAGTGAATATACCAGCAACGCAACTCGGTAGGTGGACCAGATCTTTTTTGGATCTGACGAAACCTCGATTGGTAAGTATGATTCTGATTACTACTACAGCTGGATTCTTTCTAACACCGGCATTGGTTGATTGGTGGCAGTTGGTTAACACCGTGATTGGAACCGCTCTGTCGGCTGGTGGCACCTTGGCCTTGAATCAATATTTAGAGCGTGACACTGATGCACTGATGCAACGAACCGCTTGCCGTCCAATCCCTAACGGTCGCTTATCTCCAGGCGAAGCATTAATTTTTGGCTTATCCATTGCTACCGGTGGGGTTATCTATCTCAGTTTAGCAGTTAATTTTCTGACCGCAGTGATAATCACCATCATTCATCTAACCTATCTACTCGTCTATACACCATTGAAACAGAGGTCCCCGGCCAGTACTTTTTTGGGCGCAATCCCAGGCGCGCTTCCGCCCGTTGTCGGCTGGACAGCCGCAACAGGACGACTAGAACTAGGCGCAATTGTACTATTCGCTATGCTTTTTTGGTGGCAACTTCCGCATTCACTGTCAATTGCCTGGCTCTATCGTGAGGAATATGCCCGAGCCGGGTTTCGGCTTCTACCCATCGTTCAACCTGAAGGGAAAAGCACCTTTTTTCATATCTGGTTTCAGACTTTGATACTTCTCTTTGTTGGACTGTTACCGGCCCTGCCCACGGTCCAAATTGCTGGCTATCGGTATTTAGTAGTAGCCACCATCGCCGGTTCTATCTTTTTTGGTTTCAGTCTTGCGCTGGCCCGGTCGCCTTCACAACTTGC
>Ga0208128_1000675_pt1 | contig 13507 bp, 14 predicted proteins | sample ETNtaG_35_FD_185758 | JGI IMG/M metagenome (GOLD analysis project Ga0208128, IMG submission 185758) | Marine microbial and viral communities from oxygen minimum zone, Eastern Pacific Ocean - ETNP201306PF51B (SPAdes) (version 2) | ecosystem: Environmental > Aquatic > Marine > Oceanic ... | reverse complement strand
GCATGTTCTCAGTTTATCCCTGTTTCTTGATCTCCATTCCTCACCTGTGATAGGTCGAGCTGACTATTATGGGCTAATGCTTCAAATAATTAATTTATTCTTTCTGCAAAGTCTTATATGAAACCTACCAAGATAAAATTCGAATTAAAGAACTTGAAAACTTTCCTTTCCCTCAATAATTAGGACCGTCTGATTGTTTTCGATATTGTTAAAGGTCTGAATTATTCCACTGGGCCATTTTATTTCTAATCGGTCAGCTTTGGTAGACATTCCAATACCGAAATACAGTTCTTTGGCATTGGTAGAGAAGTAACTAGTTCCTGAGATTAGTGGTTGTATCAGTACTAGATCTCCGGCCGTAACCGTGACCTCGGCCCCGTAGGCATCCCGGTTAGACTTGGTTCCTTCCAGTCTCACTTTAAGCCATCTATTTTTCGTTTTCGATTCGTTGTGGTAAAGGACTCCCACTCCTTGAGCCTCATCGGCTACAGTATTTCCTTTGCCATCCTCAACTTGTTGGCCATTGTTGGAAACATAGATATCGACAAGTCCATCATTATCATAATCTGCGAAAATGGCTGAGCGGTGAATGCGCTTTCCACTGGCCTGGATGCCCGCAACCGCAGATATGTCGAAGAAATGGCCATCGCCATCATTTTCAAAAAGCAGGTTCGGTTGGCGATTATCTCCACTCACTGCATTAAGATGTCCATTGGCGAAGAAAAGCTCCAGATCTCCGTCGTTATCCAGGTCGTAGAGGCCAGTTCCCCAACTTACCATCGGCCAACTCAGTTTATGGACCAGTGAGGAATCGAAATCGTGAACAAAAATGGCATTTTTCAGTTGGCCGTCATTGGAACTCTGGTTATCTACAAGTTGAGCGATGACATTCACCTCAGCGGCATAATTGGTGTAAACGATATCGAATTGACCGTCTCTATTGATATCGCCAACAGCAATTCCCATACTCCCGTCGGTTGTGCTGAGACCGCTAGGACCAGAAAAGGGTTTAAAGGTACCGTTCCCTTTGTTAAGATAAAGACCGTTAGCATCGGTATCGTTGGTCACGAAGATATCTGGCCAACCGTCCCGGTTGAGGTCGCAAAAGATCGCATTCATCGACTTACGGGCTGCATCGCCAACACCTGTGGCTTCGGTAACGTCGGCAAAAGTCCCGTCGCCGTTATTTTGGAAAAGGGTGTTTGGCAGTCCTCCGAAATCCGCAGGGAAACGGAGGCTAGTATTTTGGGGGCGATGCGAAAAATCAACGTAACCAGCGACATATAGATCCAGATCCCCATCACGGTCATAATCGCCCCAGGTAGCTCCCCCGTACCACCAATCTTTCTGGCTTTTGGGAAAGGCGGTCTTTGTTACATCAATAAAGGTTTTATCTTTGTTGTTGCGATACAGGTGAAAATTTCCATAATTGGTAACAAATAGGTCAGGGTAACCGTCGTTATTGTAATCGGCAACTGAAGCGGCCATCCCTTCCCTGACATTCTCAGCCCCACACCGTTCTTTTTTGCTAAAAGATCCATCGCCCAGATTTTCGTAAAGAGCATTAGAAATGTTGCCTTCTCCCTGGCAGTTGACCAGATAAAGATCCCAATCGCCATCGCGGTCATAATCTAGCCAAGCCGCACCGGAACCATTCATTTTAATCAAGTGAATATGAGCAAATTCCTCCAAAGTAAGCAGCCTGTTTCCCGATTGCCAGAATTCTTTCTCTTCAAGGAAAACCCGTTTCAGTCCCTCATTGGTTGCTGCGCCCTGCACCGTGGGGCCAATTTCACACCAGCGGGGACGAGGGGCGTAGTGAACAAAATCAATGCCGACTTGTTGCTGGACATTGCTAAAATAGATACTGGTAGATATGTTTGGTAGGGGTTTATCTTGTCCTTCGGTATCAATCATCCAGAGGAAAGCCGTTATTCCTGCCAATAAAAGGCTGATTCTCTTCAGTTGGTTGTTCACTATACTTATTATATGCATCGATCTCTCCCTTCTTTTCCTTGATGCTTTATCAAATACTGCTACCGTCTATCAGAATAGGACTACACTTTTGGCTGGATGATAAGCGATAGTTACATTCTAACTCTTTCACCTATTATAACTATTCCATTTTTCCCTGATACCATAGGGGTTTTTACGATTATTAACATACTATATATAACAGACACTACTCTGTGTCATCAAGTGTGTCTTTTGTGGCCTTTATCAAAATAAAAAGAGTCAGCCAATTGGCACCTTTTTAGACGTAAGATTGACCAAATATTTTCCAGGACGAAGTTCAGTATTTCTGCTTTACCACCGAGTCAATCCGCCACAAACACGGCTCGCAACAATCACCCCACATCTCGGCTAATTGCATCAGTTCCGCTTGATGACGGATCTCCGCTAGGATCTGGAGCGGCTAGGCCGAAGATGGTGAAACAACAGGCCGGGAGCCGAGGTGTGGGATTCGGTTAGACCTCCTACAGACCAAATGAGCATGTTTTTTTAAGACTGTTAAGGTGGTATTCTCAGTGGCCGTTATCGTTACCTGCCTGATCTACGTCAAAGCTGAACTGAATAGAGCCTACTATCCGCCATTATACTCGGCCAACCTACCAACCTAGTTGGTTTGTCGGCTATAGCCTTGGTGTTGTGTGGAGGAAATGGTGATGGGCACGGGAATGTATACTAAGGCCTCGCCAGACCTTTCCGAATTTTACCCCACGTGACGGCAAGCTTGTTTCGGATATTAACGGCTAAATTTCCCGGCACATTTTTTCCTTCAATCACAATATCATCAAACGTGGCTTCTCCTTGCCAGACAGATAGACCTATGGCACCTGTTTTGAATGATTTTTCTTTATCTTCCCAAGTGTTGATTTGTTTGCCATTGAAGTATCCACTTAAAGTGAACCCTTCTACCACCAACTTGATGGAGAATTCTTTCTTGAGATCAAGAGGAATATTGTCTACGGTTTTTTGGGTATAGTTTCCCTTCTTTATGTACAGATCTCCTTGCTTGTTAGCTAGATCAATCCACCAATCGTAGTGGTTATTAATATCCACCCATCGAACACAAATTGCCAGCCAAGCACCTCCGGCATTCCGCACTTTGACCTCAATGGAATAGTCCGGCCCCCAATTCGGATCGCCGATCAAAACCGCTCCTTCTACACTATTGGGTTCGATTCCATGATATCCGCCGTCTTTGATTTTCCAAGTTCCACCAACTTTCTTCCATCCATCAGGCTTGTGATCGCTAAAATCGTCAACGAATGTTCCCGACCAAACTGTTAGCGTTGTTATACTCAGAACTGCTATGGCGAAAAAGGACCAAACTCTAATGCATCTTTGTGAGGTCATCTGATTACTCTCCTTAATTGTTAGGTTATATTTTCTTGGGTTTTACCCTCAAATTCAGGCTAAGGGATACGTTCTAGCACTTCGGAGAGTAGCATAAGACAGGATAGAAATCAATAATAGACCTCTGGCATAATTGTCTATTGTCAGTTGTTCGATGAATACTGAGCTGTACCGTTCTGCTTTGGTATCCAGGTGGTATTGTGGAGGGGAAAATGATCCAAAATCTAAGTCTCAGTTTGTCTGATACAATAGACTGGCCTGGGTTTGATGGCCAGATTCGAGGATAATGAGTTGAACTGTTCCCCCACCGATAACCCAAGCGATAGTTCTCCCGGTGTAACCATCCCGCGCCTGGAGGATCCATCTTTAGTTTGTTTTGAACTGAGGACAGGCTACTTCTGGTCGATTTCGACTTCCTCAATGCCTTCGGCCACAATTGGCTCTCCAAGTGTTTCCGCCTGAGGCCTATCCATTGATAGGTGGTGGTCGGAAAGAGATCAAACCATTTGGCTAGACAGCGGAAAAGACCGGTGTTAGGTTTTAATGCCGTTGAGGAATTGAGGCCAGAATCTCGGGGGGCCAAATTGTAGTCAGTTGACTGGCATTTGTAGCGCTGCTGGTCTGGTACGGTTCCGTTTTTGACCGAAGTCTCAGGCTGGCAAACCTGGCATTGAATCTTGGCCATGCACCATTTGCGGTTAAATATCGGCACGATATCATATATCTATCTAGGTGTAAACACCCTCTAGGACTGAACTTAGCTTCTATTAAAACGAATGAAAAGATGGTTATCAATAGTTAACTATCATAAGGTTCTGAGTAGGTCGCAGTTGTACAGAGAAGAAACATTATATAGATACTTTTCTTGTACCTGCTTCCGCTTGCAGTTAGAACCGAAGGAATGGTATAAAGCGGCACCGTAATTTCTCCTGATAGACAACGTAATATTGATATTGTTATCATTTCAAAATAAAGATTATAACGTCCTAAGATTTGGGGCGGTGCATGATTTTCCTACTTTTATTTGCCGGTTCTTGGTTGTTGCCGGAGGGAATCAAAAGAGTGCAGTAGAGCAAAGCTATGACTGAAACAATGGGCCGAAGCCATCGCAGACTGTTTGCAGGAAAACTTATTGCGATTGTTCTTTTATCCTTCCTTCCTACCATTTTAAACGCAGGATTATTAGAACTTAATAAGGAACCGATAAATTATAAAACGACACCCGTTTGCGATCGGATATATCTGTTGAAGCAACAACTGGAAGCCGGCACAGCTAGACTGAAGTGGGATGAGCGAGGTGGGTGGTTGCCTTCCGTTCTCAAACATCTTCAGGTGCCTGCCTGGAGTCAAACCCTTGTCTTTTCAAAAACCAGCTTGCAAATTAACCGTATTTCTCCCGCAACACCCAGAGCCATTTATTTCAATGACGACACCTATGTGGGTTGGGTTAATCACGGAGATGTAATCGAACTCTCGGCTGTCGATCCGGAACAAGGCGCAATTTTCTATGTTTTGCCGCAGAAAAAAAACGTTCAGCCCAAGATTATTCGCGATCAGGGCGATTGCTTGTCTTGCCATTCGTCTTCCAAGACCAAAGGGGTGCCGGGTTATTTAGTCCGGTCGGTTTTTGTGGATCAAAACGGACAACCGTACTTTGGTTTTGGAAGCACGACCACCGACCACACCACTTCCTTCGACAAGCGATTTGGGGGATGGTACGTGTCGGGAATGCACGGCCGTATGAGACACCAGGGAAATGTTATTGCTCGCGATGATCTCTCCGACCCTGTTGATGCAAATAAGGGGGCGAATCTCACCAATTTAAGTGGAATATTTCCTGTGGATGATTATCTGGAGCCGGGCAGCGATATTGTGGCGCTGATGATCTTAGAGCACCAATCACAGATGCATAATTTGATTACTTATGCTTCTTATGAGTGCCGTCACGCTCTTTACTACCAGCAGATCATGAACCAGGTTTTAAACAGACCAGTGAATTATGAGACTGAAAGTACCAGGAGCCGCATTGTTTCGGCCGGTGAAAAACTGCTTCGTTACATGCTTTTTAGCGATGAATACAGGTTGCAAGCACCGGTCAGAGGATTTTCTGAGTTTTCCAGGCGTTTTTCTTCCCAAGGACCAAGGGATATGAAAGGTCGTTCATTACGAGACCTGGACCTTGAACGGAGAATGTTTCGTTATCCATGCAGTTTTCTGATTTATTCGGAATCCTTTGACAAATTGCCTTCGCCCATGCTGAACTACGTCGAGGAACGATTGATCCAGGTGCTACAAGGCAAGGACCAGAGCGAGGAATTTGCGCATCTGTCTCCCAGAGACAGAACGATCATTCTTGAAATCTTGGTTCAGACCAAGGCCGGGTTTCTGGACAAGGTGAATGCCTTAAATCAATAAGCACCCGCTTCTAAATGGACTGCAAGAACGCTAAAAGGGCAGGTCAGAAGTCTGATCGTCCAAAGCGTAGAGCAAATTATCCCAGGGAATGAAGTTGTAATGAGATTTTGGCGTTGGTTATTGATGCTGGTCGTTACGCTTGGGTTAGCAAGCACAGAGGGCCCAAGAGAAGTAGTCGTTGAAAGTAATGAGGAACTGAAGGGTGTTACTGCCAAGAAGGTGATCTGGAAGAAAGATGGAGCCGAGATGGTTTTTATTCCCGCTTCGGGCAAGATCCAATCTTTTTGGATGGATGCGACAGAAGTCACCGTCGGTCAGTTTAAGAAATTCTTGTCGGAAACCAATTATCAATTTGATCGCCAGCTAGGCCGTCAATTAGACGGCGACCTATGGAGCGACGTTTATGAATACTCGCCAACTGATAAACACCCAATGATTTACGCCAGTTGGCACGATGCGACGGCTTATGCTAACTGGGTGGGGAAAAAGTTGCCAATGGAACAGGAATGGGAGTTTGCCGCCAGAGGCGGGTTGGTTGATAAAGAATATGCATGGGAAGATGATAAGGCCAACAAGGATGTTGAACTCCTCGCCAGGATCTATGCCAATTACCAAGGTACTGAAGGTAACGACAAATGGGAGTATTGTGCACCGGTGGGCAGTATGAAGGCAAATGGCTACGGGTTATATGACATGGCTGGTAATGTTTGGGAATGGTGTCAGGATTGGTACGACAGCAACAAAGACGGTAAAGTTATCCGTGGCGGGGCTTGGACTGACAGCATCTATTATCTGCAGGTAGGATACCGCGCCCGATACGCACCGCGCAATAGGGCTTACTATCGCGGGTTTCGATGTGTGTCGGGATCGAATTAATTACCCTTGAGCCACATGACGTGCCTCCCTGTTACGAGTTCGCCACGAGAGCAGGATTTTTAGGGCGTTGCAGTAACGAGCGGCCCTTAATCTCGGCTAACTGCTGATGTTCAGCTCGATAACGGATTCCTGTTTCATATCTAGGGTTTCTCGCCGAAGATAGCGAGATAACAGGCAGGCAGCCAAGATGTGCTGTTGGTTGGATTGAGTAGTCTATATAATTGCAGGAAGCGATTGGGGGGAAGTATGATGCGGAAACTAGGTTTGATTTTGTTGTTATTGCTTTCTTCTCTGGCTTCAGCCGAGAAATGGGCTGTACTGGTTGGTATCAACAACTATCCCAATGATATTAGCCCGTTGCGATATTGTGTGGCTGACTGAAGAGGTGGATTTTCGGAATGTTTGGGTTAATGTAACCGGATTCAAAGAGGATAAGATTTTCTTGATGACTACGGTTAGGAATTTTGGCTAAACAAATTCAGCCGGAGGATACCTTTGTCTTTTATTTTTCTGGTCATAGCATTGTCAATGATGGCAGTTCATTCCTGTTGGTGGCTAATAGCGATACGGTTACCCGAGAACCTTAGAAAGGAGTGCAGTTCCAGGCGAGTCACGTGAGTAACTATATAGCTTACACCACCGTTCCGCCGCTTATCGTTCTCGTCTCCCTGATTTGGTTGGTCGTGGAGCCATTTCGACGTTCCTTATCTCGCAAAAACGCTGGTGCTATTTTCGCTGCTGAAGCTCTGGTATTCGTCTGTTTCTGCTTTCTCTACTTCACTCTGCGCAGATTCCCACGAAACTATCTGACCGGATATCCGCTCCTACCCGCAACCCTTGCTTAAACTGACGACTGTCCGTTTATTCCAATCGCCTCGTTCCAGTTTCACTTCAATGTCCTCAAAATCCTTTTCGGCATTCACCTCGAAGTTCTGACGTTGCAATTTCGACCATTTTCTTTCACCTGCTTCCTGAGAGAAAGGTCAAATACTGAGATCCAAGTTCTGTACTGACTTGACGATAGACTTCGGTGATCCAACCATTCCGATGGGTCTGATGTTGCCACCTCTCAAGGGTTTGGCCAGCATAGACCTGGTCGGCAACTGAGTTTACAACGGTTTCTACTGAATTGTCCAATAAGGCCAAGGGACGCTGAATGGAGAGGTTGGCCTGGGGTAACACACCATCAGCAGCATAAAAAAAATAGTGCCTTACAGGTAGGTCGGCCATCAGGTGATGCGGGAGAACAGATGAGGCTTCGGTGTCAACAAATGGTAACAACAGGACATCAATACGCAGTTCGTTTATGATCTGAAAAATGCGATCGGCGCCGGCTTCAAGGCCAATATTCTTACTCATAGGCCAGATATCAAAATAGCCGTAGTCGGCGAGTGGGTCGTCCGGCCGAGCGGTGAGTTGGAAAGTGAAATAGTCTGGATAAACAAAAAAATGGCTTTCTCGCTGCCTATATCTCTCGTAAAACTCAGCCACACAGGCCGTAATGAAGTTGCTCGCTCCCAACGCATCCAGTGGTTGGTGCGTGATCACGGCTAAACGGGTCTGAGTTGAAAAATTGGGGATCAAGGATGAGAGTTGCCTCTGCTTAACCGGCTTTTCCAGTCGGTCAGTAGATATCTGGTCATGAATGATGAAGTCTGTTGGGCGTGTTTTTTCGGATAGATGCATATTGAACGTCAGTATTACAGATTAAAGATTTCTTGTTGGCGGCAGTCCTATCGCCACACCTACTAGTACCGGTAGATGGTAGCAATAGGCAACCGTCATCACTTTTCTGAGATTCGGGAGGCGCAGGATTAGAGCTGTTGTAAGGGAACGGATGCGTTGGTTGCCGGCGCAAACCCACTGAAAAAGGGATTCGAGAACCGATCTGCATCTGTTTCCCATCGCACCGGAATCCTCCGCTAGCGCTTCGATGATATTACTAAATCCCATGGTCGTTCGTCGAACGAGGTGTCCCTCGCACTCCTCAAGAGCAACAAGGTTCTCAAGCCAGGATCGCGACGGGATGACGGCGGAGTTCTGCTTCATCTGCATCCAAATTGATCTCTTCGGCCCGGCTGTGGTGAGTTTCTGCGGCGAGGGAGCTTCACCCTCGGAATCGAGTGACCGGGCTAAGGTTTCGTCCACGACCTGATCCTGACTGAATGCGCGCCCAAATATCGTGCTCGCGACGTGGGCTACCTCAGCCTGTTGCGAGTCTTCGCCGCCCACTGAGATCATCGTGGCAAAACATCAAATATGTGCCGAAGGTCGTTGTACCGTGGTCTGGCCGCGACAATTTTTCCACGGTGCTTGCCTTTTGGTCGGCAGTGCTTAATCGCAACAATGGTTGAGGCCAGAGGCGGACTTTTGAGAGCGACTCTTCGACTTTCTGTGTGATCTTTGGATCAGAGATGTTGACAAAACTATCGATATCGTGGGCGTAGTCATCAATGATGTGTTCGTGAGTCTCAAATAGGTTGATTATGTCACTCCCTCAGTCAATGAGTCAAATCCGTCCAGCGAGGTTTTCAAGTCGAACTCCGCATGTTTACTGTCCGTCCAACATCGCGTTTAATCGGTACCGATCGATCATTACTAAATTAACTATACCATAACCAATTTTGCTCACCATAGTCAACACTTCAGTTATAATATGATTAATCAATATTTGGTAACCGGTCATACCATCCCTTCGCCTACGAATAGAAGAAAGAATAGAAGAAATCGCCTTCCATCTCACAGGTAATCACCGTTTACCGGCAACTCCTCCTACAGTATTTCACGTAATCTTTCCTAATAGAGAGCCACCAACAAATTTATGAATCTCCCTCGCTTTTTCGTCTTACTCAGCCCAATACTCGGACTCTTATTTATTTTCTTCTTCGACTTAAATCCTGCCCGACCGGAAGTTACCCGAATGGCGGCAGTCGCGATCCTAATGGCCGTTTGGTGGATAACCGAAGCCGTGCCGTTAGCAGTAACCGCGCTACTGCCGGTCACCTTGTTTCCCGTGCTTGGTATCATGGATGGGAAAACGGTCGCTGGTCTCTACTGCAACCACATCATTTTTCTCTTTATTGGCGGTTTGCTAGTGGCATTGGCCATGGAACGGTGGAATCTGCATCGTCGTATCGCCCTTGGTGTATTACTGCTGGTGGGGGCTGAACCGAGTCGAATCATCCTCGGTTTTATGTTGGCCACGGCTTTCTTATCGATGTGGATCTCCAATACAGCCACAACGATGATGATGGTGCCGATTGGATTAGCTGTAATTAACGGCTTAGAACACCAAGCTGGCGCTAAATATCTCCGCAGGTATGCTGTGGGGCTGTTCTTAGGCATTGCGTATAGCGCTTCCATTGGGGGGGTTGCCACGCTGGTTGGGACCCCAACCAACCTGTCGTTCGTACGGATTTTTCAGATTAGTTTCCCCGACGCACCAGAAATCACCTTTACTAAGTGGCTCACTTTTGCTTTGCCCGTCTCGGTCACTATTTTGGCGGTGACATGGTTACTTCTCACCCGATTATTCTGTCAAAACTTGAAGCCGGTGCGATTGGATTCAGGCCTCTTCCAGGACGAGTTTCGCCTGTTGGGTCGAATGTCGTGGGCCGAGAAAATTGTCTTGGCCGATTTTATTCTTCTCATCTGTTTGTGGTTATTCCGCAGCGACATCCGAATGGGTGGTTTTACAGTCCCTGGCTGGTCGAACCTATTTGCCGATCTAAAATCCCTCAACGATGGTACAGTTGCTATCGCGGTGGCAACGTTGTTGTTTCTGATTCCGGCCGCACCGAACAGTAAAGGCAGCGAGCGACGCGTCTTGGATTGGGAAACGGCCTCCAAACTGCCGTGGCATATCGTTTTATTGTTGGGTGGTGGTTTCGCGTTGGCCAGTGGATTTAAGGTTTCAGGGCTTTCAGAGTGGATCGGAAATCGACTCTCCAACGTTGGAACCTGGCATCCGATAGTTTTGATTGGTACAGTCTGTCTATTGGTTACTTTTTTAACTGAGTTAACCTCTAATGTGGCTACCGTTGAAGTGTTTCTTCCTATTTTAGGTGCGTTGTCTAGTGCCATCAATATCCACCCTATATTCCTGATGGTTCCAGCTACCCTATCTTGCTCTTTCGCCTTCATGTTGCCCGTTGCTACGCCTCCCAATGCAATCATCTTTGCCACCAATCGAATCAAAATTTGGGAGATGGCGAAGACGGGCATCTGGCTTAATTTACTAGCTGTCTTTTTAGTTACGCTAGCTACTCTAATCATTGGTAAAGTTATATTTGATATTAACCTCAGCCAACCTCCTAATTGGATGTAGATGTGGATTTCCCAATAACGATAAAAATTCGGAGCTAAGAATTATGAAAGATGAACAAGTTTTGAACTCGAGCCTATTCACCGTGGAAGAACAGATTTCTTTGCGAAAACAGTTTCAGGAAGACGGTTACGTAAAGATCGATCAAGCCTTCAGCGGTGAACTGTTATTACAGATACAGCAAGAGGTCGATCAAATGATCGATCGGTCACTCAAGTCAGGTCGGCGCTTAGAGGCGCACTGGGGCGGTTCGTGGCGGGAAGAGGTAGATGTGGAAGGCGACAAGCAGGCCAGAAGCGTGCTGTCAATACACCGCATTCATGAACACTCAGCCTGTTTGGCCCAATTGTTGTTTCACCCTAACCTGGTTGATCCGGCCGCGGCTGTCATCGGCTCGCCAAACGTGCAGCTGCACCATACCTTGATGCATTCCAAACCACCCAAGATTGGGGCCGCGTTCCCTATGCATCAAGATTACGATTATTTTCCTCACAAATTAGATACCATGATTGCGGCCACACTATACCTCGATGACGCGGACACTGAAAACGGTTGTTTATGTGTCTATCCGGGCAGCCACAAAGGGGGATACATCGAACAGCATGTGCATCAGGGCTCACATCATCTGCCGATGGATCAGTACCCGATTGAGGGCGCAACGCCGTTGCCGATGAAAGCCGGAGATCTACTGATATTTAGCTACCTGACCATTCACGGTTCAACGCCTAACACATCAGACACATGGCGACGAATGCTACTCTTCGAGTTCCGTTCTCCACTCGATAGCCGAAAAAATGATCCCGAAGGCAGTGTGGGCCAAGGTTTAATCGTGCGGGGCGTACACCCGAATCCAGTTCCCAAAGAAGGGGAGAGCTACTAGGCTAAAAAGAAAACCAGATTACAACCAGGACAAGATGTTGATTGGATAAGGGTAGGCTTGGGGATCAATCTCCACCTTGTTGGCCCAAGCCAATACAGGATTGTAATGCGGCCCCAACTTTTCCCCGCCACAGCCAATCACCGATTCGTCCTGCCCCGTCACGGCCATCTTTGGACGGAAGTCCATGTCGCTTTAACCAGTCAACCGTTTGCCAGAGCCGTTTTTTCAGATGCCACCAATCCAGAATCAGCCTGGCTTGAGGGTACTGGCTTTTGGCCAGTTGGCTAATCCATCTGGCCCCATCGGCCAAGATGAAAGGTAGCTGAAATTTCGGACTTCCTTTTTGATGGGTCTGATTTTTGGGACATTTGGGAATGAATCCACGCCTTTTTAAAATCAGCTATCTGGCTTCAAATTCTACCATCTCTTACACTGAGAAAGAGGCGTTGGAGCAGGGCAAGGTCACTCCGCATTGGCTAGATAGCCTGAAGATGTGTCGTCGTGGCGTTATACCTCCCGCTATGGAAGTCGAGAGTGCAATCTACTATCCAGCCCACCTGATTAAGATTGATTATGAAGAAGTGGAACGGATATTCGCCGGTGGAGAGGCTAGACTGTCACCTTGGTAGATGGCTGAACGTGAACCTAAATTAGAACAACAGGAGATGTCAGAAAGGTCTTGAAAAACAGTGCCACCGGTTTGGTGTCATTTCATGGCCACTGGCAATTAGCGCCGGTAGAAGTATTGGTTGGCCGCGCAGATAAACCGGCCTTTGCAACTGACCTCAGCTTCGTCCTGCTCAGATGGGCTAAGGACCTGTTTGGTGGGAAAATGATGGTGGATGGGATTCTGAGACCTCAACTGTCAGAATTTGGAACCGCTGCCAGAATAGACCGGTTGGACTCCTGTTGAGGCCGCGGCAGGCACCAACTCAGACGGTTTTATTATCGAACTGTTTTGAGCGCTCAAATACCATTCAGCTGGTTATTGGACGATGGAATGGTCAATTTGGCCCAGATGGTTGGCAGGCTAGCAAGGCCGAAAAACCTGGCCAGAAGAATACTATTGGCCACCAGCTTAAAAGCCGCAGCGGAAACAGCCCAAGTTAGATCCAGACGGTCAATGATTCTGCTTCTAAGAGCCTGTCCGCTGGCGGCCGGCTAGTTAATTGTCCCAAAAACAGGGTGGTATTTCCGGTAATTGTTTGAAAATTCTACTGCTATTTCTGTGGAGACAGCCAAAATTGGACCCATATTTCCTCTGGATTATCTGCTATGGCCGGGCGGATCTAGGTGGAAGGCTAGCGGTCGCAGGCGATGTGGTCTTCAGTGGTGCCGTGTCAAGCAACATGTTGGGCCGATTAATTCCTGATTTCGGCCCTAACAATCATTATCATGACGGTCATGGTTTCCGATTCCATTGAAGGGACATTTATGCTCGGCTCAGTCAGGTGGAAAGTAGCAAGAGGGTCAAAATGAACCGGGCGGGCGGGAAACAGCCGGCTGAAGCCAGGATTAGGCCGCTTTGGGGCCGGCGCCAACTTGAAATTAAGGGCTCAAATATTGGTGCTGACAACTGGTCGGTTGAGGCGGAAGAAGAAGGCCTGGAAAACAGGCATAACTTTCAGGTGACTACCACATAACTACCACAT
>Ga0208128_1000674_pt1 | contig 13510 bp, 13 predicted proteins | sample ETNtaG_35_FD_185758 | JGI IMG/M metagenome (GOLD analysis project Ga0208128, IMG submission 185758) | Marine microbial and viral communities from oxygen minimum zone, Eastern Pacific Ocean - ETNP201306PF51B (SPAdes) (version 2) | ecosystem: Environmental > Aquatic > Marine > Oceanic ... | reverse complement strand
GGGATGGCGAAGTAGCCGTCGTCGATGGTGCCCTCGTTTTCGTCAAGAAACACAAACGCCTCGGACGGCGGCGGGCTCTTGATGTCGGACATTTTCCTGTGGGGCGGATACTGGGCGCCCTGCACCCAGGTGATTGTTCCCCCCATGTGCCCATTCATGGAGTAACTGCGGGCCGGGATGTAGATGCGCTTGTTGAACATCATGTCCGGGTGGGACGGGCACTGGTAAATCTTCAGCGAGTTGTTGTATTTGAAGAGCTGTCCTTTCGCGATGATGGCAGTGTTGGTAGCATCGGGCAGGCGTTGAACCCAGTAGCCTGGATCGATCCAGGGAAATCCAAACTTTCTTACCTCATTCGGGTCATTACTAAGCCCGTTGCTGATGATGGAATCGTCATTGTCGGTGGCGTACATGAACCAGCAGAGAGCCAGTTGCTTGGTGTTGTTCAGGCAGTAGGTGCCCTGCCCTTTTGCCTTGGCTTTGGCCAGGGCCGGCAGCAGCAATGCCGCCAGGATGGCAATAATGGCGATGACCACCAGTAACTCGATCAACGTGAAAGCGTATCGCTTGGCTTGGCGTATAGCTCTCATTTTTGAAATTGTTTTGCTCAAAGCATAAGGTCAACCGCTTGGCCAAGCGCTTCATGGAAACGGCTTTTTACACTTGGGGCAAACCGGCCGACCATCCGCCATCTGTCCGGCTTGAACGTAAAAACAGCCGTTCACCGGGCACTTCAAGCCATCCACCAGTCGGCCTTTTTTGCACTTGGGACAAACCATCGGCTGGCCCATCTGGCTCGGGTTGTCGTCGTAAAACCGGCCGCGTGTCTCGGGGTCAATCACCTGCATCTCCCCGCAGGCGTTGCATTGGGTCCAGGTGCCGCCATCGGGAAAATCAGCGCTTGTTTCATACGAAGACACAAAACTGATGATGAATCCACCACAAAGAACGATAGCCGCAATCGAGAGCCCCAGTTTGGTCTTATCGTTCATTCGACTCACCACCACTCGGGGTGCGGCTGGTTGTCGTTGTTCCAGCGCCTGAGCATGCTTGCGGCGTCGGGCTTGTATGCGCCGGTGGGCCTGCGGGCCACCAAATCCATCATCTTGTGGTACTCGGAATGCCCGTCTGCCAGCAGAATATTGGATCCCAGGGTGTGCCGCATGCTCGGCCATTCCCGGGCTGGGTTGTTAAAGTTGCCGCCGTCGCATGGATCTACCGCGCAGTCCCATATCCCATCCGCCTGAGTATCGGAAATACAGACCATGTCCGATGGCACGCGCACCGTGCTCTCGGGGATCAAATCGTTCTCACTCCTAACATCCCCACCGAGACCTAGCGTACGGCCTTTAACCGTTACAAACTCGCGTACTCCCCAGTCGTTGTAGCCGTAGGTGAAGAAAGCTCCGCCACCGGGGTGAAGGTTGAACGGAAACGTGGGGTCTTTCATTGTGGGATCGTTGCCCCTGTAATCCTTCCACTTGAAGCGGTCCGCTCCATCGCCTTTTTGTGCCGGACAGAAAAACAGATCCGTGCTGTTAGCATAGCCGTAAAGCCGCCCCGTCCAGGCGATGGCGTTGTTGACGGGTTGTCGGGTGTATTTGGATATGCCTATACCTGACCGGAGATCCCAGTGTCCGGGATAATAGGCATTGTCAGACACATACATCTGCAAGGCGATGCCCATTTGCTTCTCGTTGTTCATGCAGAAGATCTGCTGTGCCTTGGCCTTGGCCTGCGCCAGGGCCGGAAGGAGCATGGCCGCCAGGATGGCGATGATGGCGATCACCACCAGTAGCTCGATTAATGTGAAACCCCTGCGCCAGGGCCCGCTTGCGATGGGGGGATTACAAGTAGCTGTGATCATAATTCTTTTTATCGAAAGCAGTTTTGAAAGACTGCCTTCCGTTGCGGGAGATTCAACCCCAAAAAGCGGTTTTTTTGACTGGCCAAGCCTGACTGACGGGCGCAGGCTCCCGCCGTCCAGAAACCCGTTCCAGCATCATGCCAGACTTAACCTTTAATTGTCCACAATGCGGCCAGAACCTGACCACAGACGAGAGCCTAACCGGCTCTGAGATCGAATGCCCCTCCTGCACCAAACCGATCAAAATCCCCTCGGCAGGCGATGAAAATGTTCAGAGAGCGGAGGCAGAACCACCCGCCCCCCCCGTGGGCGAGGAGCCGGAGTCCAAAAAACTGGCGGTGCCGGTGGTTGAGGGCGGCGAGATTTTGCTGAAAAAAGAAAGCTCAAAAAAAGAGGAAGAGGAAATCACCGGGGATGGAAAAATCTGTGTCAAGACCATCAAGCGCGGCGAATGCATCGAGCTGGGACAGGACAAGTTCGACGAGACGATCAACCTCTTTCTCGAGAAGTTCGCCCGCGAGCAGATCATCAGCGTACACTCCCTTAACTACTCGCACTTCGACCCCACCACCCAGAAATACCTGCCCGACTATGCGGCGATGATTGTGTACGAGCGGTAGGGCAACATTTTCAGTTTCTAGAAGACAAACGGCGAGTTGAACAGGCCGCACTCCGGGCAGCGGGACCGGTCCACGTCATGATCGTCCGTATAAACGTAGGCGCAGGCTTCGCAGCGAAACACCCGGTCCTCGGTCGGCTCCGGCTCGAACCGTTTACGCCGAAACTCGTACAGCAACACGAGCACACCCAGCAGGCTGATCACAACCGCGAAGCAGAGGAAAATGACTTGATCGGGAAACATCAGCTCGACGGTGGGGCGACGGCGGATGGCGGCTTGGGCGGCGCCACGGTCCGCCAATGGAACAGCGCCCCGCCCCACTCCAGCGCGCCCGGCTGGTCGGGGCGATCGAAGCGCGTGCGCTTGGCCGGCTCAAACCGGATGCCCCGAAGCAGGTCCAGCGCCCGCTGGTCGGCGACGGCCTGAAAGGCGTCGCCCTTGACCAAGCGATTCGGCACCGTGGCCGAGACGACGTAGCCGTCCGAGTTCACACCGATCCGGACATAAGTCCGCCGCAATGCCTCGTTGTGCGGTAGCGCCGGCACGGACACGGCGCGCACCAGCGGCCGCTCGGCCAAGCCGCCGAGAATCTGCAACTCGGAGGCGGGACGCAGCGCCAGCGGCGGGGGCGCCACAGCCGCCGGCTTGGCCAAGCCCTTGGCCGGGATGCCGGACACAACGGCCAAGTGTCCCGGCAGCGCCTCCCGGAAGGCGGCCCCGAGCGTGTCGGGTTGGTTGTCGAGCAGGCGCGGTGCCTCATTCCACTCGATGAGCTGATGTTCCACCTCAGAGAACCGACGCCAAGCCGTCCCGGAGAACCCGCGCCGGTTCGGGCGGGAGAACAGGGTCGGGTCGCTGAACGCCGCCCCCGGATCGCTGTCGGGTGTCAGCACGATCTCCGGCATCAGCCGGAGCAGCGCGCTTTTAGGTTGCGCACGGACGGCGAACGGGACGCGTCCCAGCCAGAAAAGAACGCCCAACTGCGCCGCGAAAACGATCAGCACCCAGATTCCAATGGCCAGGTTGGACCAGCCCTCCACCCGCTCGATGGTTGACGGCTCGCCGCTCACGGCTCCGTGCGGGGTTGCGGCTCAAATGGCTGGGAAAAGTCGGGCGGCCGCGAGGCCAACAGCACGTGGCCAACACCAATCTCCCCGGCCATCGTGCACAAATCAATGATCACCTCATGGCGCACCACCTTGTCCGCCTGGATCAAAAGCGATACCTCACCCGGCTGCAGGCCGCCCTGCTCGATGGCTTGGATGATTTTGGGATGCAGCAACTCGGTTGAGGGCAGTTCCAGTTCCACCTGCTGCCCCGACTTGAGCTGGTCATCCAGACGGGCCAAGCGACCGTTCACGCGCACCCGGCCCTGCTCCACCGCGCGCAGCACGCTGTTGCTGTCCAAGTCCGGGTAGCGGTTGACCAACAGCTCGGACAGGGGGAGGCTCTCCTCCTCCTCACTCACCTTGCGGGAGAAGACCTGGTCCCGCAGCGTATCTCCGTGAAAGTAGAGAATCCCGTTCGCGTCGACGGCCACCGCCAGCGACGGATCACCCACGCCGGAGCGCTGGAAGGAAACGGGAAGGTCAACGTTTACCTCGATACCCGGCTTGAAAACCATGGAGGTGTTAAACAGCAAAAGTGGCAGCATCAGGAACAGCACACCAACGAACGGCGCAGAGTCCAGTTGCCCGTGAAAAGGCCGGATGTTCCCCTGATGATTCATTTATTCCCGGACATGGACACCGCCTTGCGTGCCACCCGCGGCTTGGTCGATCCGGCCGATTTGGACGGGGGCATTTCATGGGTGATGATGTTGAGTATTTCCGAGGAGATCTTGTCGATGTCCACGGCCAGGTCGTTCTTGCGACCCACTAGGTAGTTGAAGGCAATGTAGCAGGGAATCGCAATAGCCAGGCCAAGCGCCATGCAGATCAACCCCTCCCAGATGCCACCAGCCAGCCTGCCTACGGATATTGTCGGCAGAATACCAATTGGCAGTTCCGGCCAAACACCGCGAAAGATGCGAATGAAACCCAGCACCGTGCCCAGCAGGCCAAGCAGCGGGGCAACCTGCGCGATGGTGCCCAACATGTTCAGCCGTTTTTCCAGCCGCGCAACCTCGATGCGCTTGTTGTCATCGAGCAGTTCGCGCAACTGCTCCCGCGACTGTTCGCGGTTGAGGATGCCCATCTTCGTCATCCGCGCCACCGGACCCGGCGTGGCATCACAAATCGCCACCAACTCGACAATGTTGTAGTTGTTCTTGAGGTTTGCCCGAATCCCGGCAATGAACTCGGTGGTGTTGATCTGGACACGGCGATAGTTCAGTAGACGCTCCAGAAAAATCGTCGCCGCGACCGCCGACACCAGCAATAGCACCCACACCATCGGGCCACCCTGCTTCATCATTTGCCAAGCGGAGCCGCCCGCTTCCGAGCCCTCAACCTGCGCCAGTAATAGCCAGTTCACGGCCCCTTATAGGCTTCCCGAGGGGCCTTTTTCAAGGCCGGGAATCGACGGGATGCACCCGCTGGGCCAAGCGCGGACTATTTGCCGGCCGGCCGGCCGATGCACCACAGGCTCTTGTGGGTTCTCAGATAGAGCGCCCCGTCGGATACCGCCAACGTCGAGTTTGAGTACTCTCCCACCGAGTTGGTCGTCAGCAACTCGAACGTCGGGCTGGCACGGATCACGTGTGTGTCTCCGGATTGGTTGGTCACATACACCCGGTCACCCACCAGAATTGGTGATCCCCAGACAGCAGGGTTGTTCCCTGTCGATGCCAACCGCTCGGTGTAAACCGTCTTCCCCTTCTTCAAATCAAGGCAGATCATGAACCCGGACATGTTCACGAAATAGGCGTGCCCATCTCGCGTGACCGGTGTTGCGACGCGGTTGTTCTTCGCCCGCGTATCGTGCCAAAGCCGCTTGGCCGTCACGTCACCACTACCACCCGGCTTCACCGCGAGCGACGCGCCGAAGTAGCCACCCATCGCCAGCACGACATTGCCATCGTAGACCGGCGACGTGTACACGAGCGGGTTCAACCCGTCGCAGTGCCACAACTCGCTGCCATCCTGCGGGTTGATTGCTCGCAGAGAGTTGGCCTCGCTGAGGATCAGCTCCAAACGGTTGTTTGCCCGAATGATGATCGGTGTGCTGAAAGCGCCGGTCTTGCCGCCATTGCCACCGCGAAAACCGTCAACTCGATCGAGGTTGTCACGCTCCTCGACCTTGCGCTTCCAAACGGTGCGCCCGGTCAACTTGTCGAGTGCGTACAGCATCGAGTGTGGACCGGGGCCGTGATAAAGAATGCACACATCGCCAAATAGCACCGGCGAGGTACTGCTGCCCCACTCGTGCTCCTGCGGTCCAAGGTCGCGGCTCCACAATTGCTGCCCGTCGAGATCATACGCAGCAATCCCGGCTGAGGCGTAGTTGGCCACCACCACACGGCCGTCGGTCGCCGGCGACCCGGAACAGTAAGGGTTAGTCTTGTGAGACTTCTCCGCCTTGGTGTAGGTGACGCCCGTACGCCAGAGCAACTCGCCAGTACGCTTGTCAAAACACATCATCGTGCGCCTCTTGTCTGAATCGGTTGCTTGGGTAATGAAAACCTTTTCGCCCCAAACGATCGGCGAGCTGTTGCCGCGGTCCGGCAGCGGCACCCGCCAGCGGACGTTCCTTTTCGTGTCCCATTTCAACGGGACCGTTTCGCCCTTGGCCAAGCCGGAGCCGGCCAGGTCCCCGCGCCACGATGGCCAGTTGCGTGCGTTTGCGCCCAAAGCCAAGCCAAGCCCAAGCCCAAACATAACGTACCCCCTAAATCGAGTGGTTGCGTTCATCCGTGGGAGGTTACCGCGAAGCCTTGGTCAAGGGCAGGTTTTTTTTGCCCCGCGCAGCTATTCCAGCGCGTCTAGGATCACCCTGGCCACCTCGCCGGCCAGCGCAGCCGAGCCCTCCGGCGTGAAGTGCACGTTCACTGGCCGCTGGATTTTCTGCAGCCTCGGGAGCGCGAACGAGTAGAGATCGTGAATCGGCACGTCGTACTTCTGCATCACGCGCCTGGCCGCAGTGTTGTAGCCAACCACGTCCGCCGGGATGCGCAGCGGGCCGACCTTGCCTTCAGGCACCGGTGTGGTGTTGCGCCAGATCAGTATGGCGCCGGTCTGCTTCAGGCGTCGGACGAGCGAGTCGAGATTCTTTTCGTACGCTGCCGGTGTCACTTGCCGCTTGCCGTGCGGCATGAACTTCAAGTCGTGCAGGCCCCAGTTGAAATGGATGACATCCCACTTGCCGTCGCCGATCCACGAGTCGATCTGCACCAGCCCGCGAGTGGTCGGGCCGCCGTTGGCCGGGATACGGTGCACGTTGGCCTTGCCCTTGAGCAACTCGCGCGTCGGCAGCGTGTAGCCGATGGAAATCGAGTCGCCGATCAGCAGCACGCGCGGTCGGCCCGGCGCGTCGCTGATCGGGGCCAGCGGATTGGGTCGCTTGGCCTTCGGCGCTTGGCCAAGCACGGGTAACGCAAGCAGCGTCATGAATAGGAGTGGGATAAACTTGGTTTTCATAATTTGCTTCAGGCTTGGTTGGCGGAAAAAATCCGGTCGGCCTCCTCGAGGGTTTCCTTTGAGCCGATGTCGTACCATGTGCCGGGCACACTCCATGTGTACACCGGCATCTGCGGGTACAGCCACTGGATCAGGCGGCCGGGCTGATCGGGATTGTTGCCATCGTCGATGTATTGGCCAATAAGCGGCAGCACTACCTTGGGATAGTGATACAGCGCAATGCCAATCAATGTTGATTTTGGCGCAGCCGGTTTTTCCTCGAAGCTCCGAATGCAACCGTTGGCGTCCGACTCGACCACACCGAACTTGGTGGCCTCCTCCAAGCTGCCGACGTCGTACACGCCGAGCACGGGGGCGTTTTTCTCGGCACACAACCGACCGTAGTCACCGAGCGTATCGCTGAACAGGTTGTCGCCGGCGACCACAACCACGTCATCATCGATGTTCCGGCTTCTCAAGACCAGGTGCAGGTCGCCGATCGCGCCGAGCTTGTTGTCATCACCTGTGGAATGGTCGTTCACCACGTGCACCGGCGCGGCGAAGCCGGACGTGTCACGGCTACCGGCCCATGCCTCAAAATGGCCCGCGAACTTTTCGTTGGTCACGACGAACGCCTCGTCGATGGCGTCGATCACACCGAGGCTGGCCAGGACATGATCGACCATCGGCCGGCCGGCGACCGGCAGCAGCGGCTTGGGTTGATCGAGCGTGAGCGGGTAGAGGCGCGTGGCGTATCCGGCGGCTAAAATGATCAGTTTCATCGTGGGCGCGGGAGCCTAGGAAGGCAGGCCCTATACGTCAATTCCGTGAAAAGAAAGAAAATCAAAATAAATTGAAACCATTACACGTGCCACGCGTATAAGGTGGCGTTATCGTGCTTCATTGTAAGTGCGGTACGTTTTCATCGGGTTGATCCTCGTCCGATCGTAACGGTCGGGCGGGGACTTTTTTTGTGCATCCCGATTGTTGAAGTTAATTCACCTTGAACAAGTCACTCCCGGCGAAGCTGACATCCCGGTGCGGGTTGGCCCCATCGATTTTCACGCAATAAAAAACCGTCGATGCCCCGACCACGAGAGGCAGCTTGAAACTCGTCGTGTCGATGGGCCAGGCGATTTCGGCCGAGAGCGGCCTCCACTGCGGCCTGCCCAGGCCGGTCACGTACTCGACGGTGTAACTGGCCGGCCGGCCGGCGGCGTCCCAACTCCACTCATGGTCGTCGGTCGCCGACTCGCCGATGCGGAGCCAATACTCCTGCGCCGACGGCTTGACCAAGCTGTCACGCCCAATCCACTCTTGCAACCACCCCCGGCCAGCGGCACTTTTGACGCGTGGGCCACTCGTCTTTCAATCAACTCTCCCGCTTGACCAAGGCGGCCACAATCGCCCTGCCCTTGGCTTGCCTGATTCCGCTTGGCCAACCGGTCGATCTGCCGCCACGCAGCGCACAGTTCCCCAGACTGCTCGAGCAACTCAAGGCCCACGTCGAGCGGGTGGACCGGCAGTCCGCACAACTCCCCGCCCCCGAGTTCCCCACAGGCAAGGATTGGTTCAACTCCCCGCCGCTGACCTTCAGCAAACAGCTCGCCGGCAAGATCACCGTGCTCGATTTCTGGACCTACTGCTGCATCAACTGTATCCACATCCTGCCTGATCTCGCCGAACTCGAGGAGCGCTACGCCGGTTACCCGGTGGCGTTTGTCGGCGTGCACTCGGCCAAGTTTGACAACGAAAAGGTGTCCGAAAACATCCGCGATGCCGTGCTGCGCTACGAGATCGCCCACCCGGTCGTGAACGACGACACAATGCAGCTGTGGAAGCGCATCGGCGTGCGCAGCTGGCCCTCGATGGCCGTCGTCGGGCCGAAGGGCAACCTCCTGCTGCTCGTCTCCGGCGAGGGCAACAAGGAGGTGATCGACGCCTGCATCACCGCCGCGCTGGCGTTTTACCCGAAAAACATTTTCCGGCACGACCCTGTACCGATGTCACCGGAGAAGGACAAGCAGCGCATCGACTCGCCGCTGCGTTACCCTGGCAAACTGGCGATCGACACCGAGGGCGAACGACTCTTCATCAGCGACTCGAACCACCATCGCATTGTCGTGACCGATCTCGACGGCACATTCATCGACACGATCGGCTCCGGCCGCATCGGCTTGGCTGACGGCGGCTATGACGAGGCACGATTTTTCCGGCTGCAGGGCCTCGCCTATCTCGACGGCAGCCTGTACGTCGCCGACGCGGAGAATCACGCGCTGCGCGTGGTCGACCTCAAGGCCAGACGCGTCAGCACCCTCGTCGGCAACGGCATGCAGGGTCGCGATTATCAGGGCGGCAAAGGGGGCCGCGAGCAGCCGATCAGCACACCGTGGGATGTGCTTGTCGAGGACGACCAGGTCTTCATCGCCATGGCCGGCACACACCAGATTTGGTCGTACGACCTGAAGCAAAAGATCGCGAAAAATTACAGCGGGAACGGCTCCGAGCAAAATCTCAACCGCACCGACCGGCTGCTCGCCGCCTGGGCACAGCCGTCCGGGCTGGCCGTCGGCAATGGCGAACTGTTCGTCGCTGACAGCGAGAGCAGCACCGTCCGCGCGATTCACCTGAAAAGCGGCGCCACCCGCACCATCGCCGGCGGCGAGAATGCCCAGCCGCGCAACCTGTTCGCGTTTGGCGACAAGGACGGCATCGGCGAACAGGCACGTATGCAGCACGTCCTCGGCGTGCAGTGGTGGGCCAAGGAAAACAGGGTCATCGTCGCCGACACGTACAACCACCGGCTCAAGTTGCTTGATCCGAAAACCGGCGAGAGCAAACGCTGGGTTGGCTCCGGAAAACCCGGCCTCCGCGACGGCGCCGGGCTTGAGGCGCAATTCTCCGAGCCTTCCGGCTTTGCGCTTGGCCCGAAAGCCAAGCGGCTGTTCGTCGCCGACACGAACAACCACGCGATCCGCGTCGTCGATCTCGGATCGCTCACAGTGACCACGCTCAAGCTCACCGGTGTACCCGAGGCCAGCGAACCGGTCGCACCACGCAGCCTCCGGCTGGCCGACCTGCCCGGCACACCGACGGTCCGCACCGAGCCGCTGCGCCTGGCCAGGGGCCAAACCGGCACGCTGACGCTGAGCCTCAAACTCCCCGCCGGCCACCACTTCACCGACGACGCCGGCAGCCGCTGGCAGGTGATCGCCGACGAACAATCCCCTCTCGCCATCGACGAGGCCAAGGCCGCCGGTGCGCTCAAGGAAAACGACGCCATCGACATCCCGGTGAAACTCAAGGACGACGCCAACGGAGGCCTCCTGCGCGTCGAGGCGATCGCCTACTTCTGCGAGGAGGACGGCCCGTGCCAGATTTCCGGGGTGCTGTTCGAGGTGCCGATCGCGCCTGGCCAAGCAGGGGCCAAGCCGGTCGAACTCAGGCACACCTTCAGCAGTCAAGCCGGCCCGTTCGCCCTGCCGCCGAGCGGGGAGCGATAATCGATTATATTTTATATTTTTTTTTGTTTGACAGCATATCGAGTTGATGATTAATTTGCTTTAGTCTGTTAAACCATAAATGTATATGAAACACTACCCAAGTGCCCCCGCCCCGTTTTTTTTCGCGGCACTCCTGATCTTTGGCTGCTGCAAGCCCGGTGTCCTCTCTGCTGACAACACCCCGAAAGGCCCACCCGCGGCGGTCCAAACCAGCTTCGCGGAGGTGATGTCCCGGCTCGATCTCAACGGCCACCTGTACGCCTACCTGAGTACCGAGCAGGCGTTGGCCAAGCTGGATGAAACCCTTGAAGGCCTTATCTCAATGGCCAAGACCGGTGCCGAGGCAGGCGGCGGCAACCTGATGGACAACCCGTTTCTCGCGCCGATCATCGAGGGCGCGCTGGGCGTCGTCGAGCCGGCCTACCGGCAGAGCGGCATCGGCGAGATCAGCGGCGTTGGCATGAGCAGCCTCGCGATCGAGGAGGACCTCTGGCGCAGCAAGATGTTCGTGCACCATCAACCGGACAAGGGCACCGGCCTGATCTGGGACGTGTTCGGCGAACAACCGCACACGATGGACGTGCTCTCACTGGCACCAGACAACACGATGGCCCTGATGCACAGCGACCTGGACGCAAAACGCGTTATCGACTGGGCGGACGCAATGCTCAAGGAGATGCTCAATGGGGAGTCACTGATGGCCAATGCGCCCGATGAGGTGAAGAATATCCTCGACTCGTTCGGCAACGAGGTCGGGTTCCTGATGACGCTGGACGAGGAAAACAAGATGACCCTGCCTGGCTTCATGTTCGACCAGCAGGATGACATCGAGATGGACGGCGTCGCGTTTGCTCTGCTGGTGCGCGTCAAAGACAACACCTTGTTGGAGATGATCAACGGCGTGATGGGTGGCGGGCTTGGCGCTCCGCAGGGAACAAAAGTCGGCAGCGTCACGATTCACTCCGTTCCCCTGCCAATCCCGCTGCCGATCAAGATGGATCTCTCGCCCTGTTATTTTCAGGTCGGCGACTACATGGTGCTGTCCTCGGCGGAGAGCCTGGCCAGGCGCATGGCCGCGGCACACGGCGGCAAGGGCCGACTCATCGACGATGCCGGGTTCAAGGCCTTGGCCAAGGGGCTCAACCTCAAGGCCAATGGCATCTACTACGCCGATCCACAGGCCAGCGAATGGGGGATGGAGATCAACGAACTGAGCATGGGCAAACTAGAGGGCGCCTTGGCCAAGGTTTACGAGATTTACGAGGAAAGCCTGAAGGAAGGAATCGGCATGGTCTCACTCTTCAAGGTGGAAGAGGACGGGCTGCTGATTGAGGGTAACTCGACGGTCAACCCATATGGCGGCAACATCGTGCACTCGATCGCCGGAGTGGGTGTCGCCGTGGCTTCGTCGCTCAACGACCTGCAGCAGTCCGGCATGTTCGAGGATCTCGGCGGCTTTGGCGGTCCACCGGGCTTCGGGGACGATTCCGACTTCGACCTACCAAGAGTCACCCCGCCGGACGAAGAGTAAGCCATTCTTCAAACGAACAGAAACTATCACGAAAAGCTAAATGATCAATCGGGCAAATATATAAAACTGAATTTCATGAAAAGAAAAAACACTATAAACACAATCATCATCAGCGCGGCCTTGGTGGCCCAGGCCGGTTGTGGCGATACCTCCAGCGACAGCAGCAGCAGCTCCGTGCCGGCCGGTCCTTCGGCGGTGAAGAACAGTTTTGCCGAGGTGTCGGCCAAGCTCGACCCCAACGGCAGCCTTTACCTTTATTACAGCACCGAGGACGTCATCGAGACGGTGGAGGAATACACCGACGCCCTCATCGGCTTTGCCAAGGAGACCGCCGGCTCGGGCGCTGCTGGCTTCCGCCCCGGCCCACAGGAGCAGGCGATGATCGATTCCGGCACCAAGGTGGGTAAGGCGTTCTACGACCAGCTAGGCATCAGCGAAATCAGCGGTGTCGGCATGAGCAGCATTGAGTTCGAGAAAGGGCTGCATCGCAACAAGACGGTCATCCACCATTTCCCGGACAAGTCCACCGGCAAACTGTGGTCGTTGTTCGGCTCCGAACCGCACGAGATCGGCATGCTGAAGATGCTCCCGGCCGACACCGCGCTAGCGCTCTCGCACGAGTTCAACGCCAAGGCGCTGATGGAGTGGCTGCCGGAACTGGCCAAGGCCTCCGGCGACGAGGCGATCGAGGCTCAATTTGATCAGGCAATGCAGATGGCAAACATGATGATTGGTATTCGCGACCTCACTGGATCGTTCGGCAACCAGGTAGGCTTGTTCGTTACGCTCGACACCGCAAACACCATTCCCTTGCCACCCGAAATGGGCGGTGAAATACCAACCCCGGGCCTAGGATTGGTCATGAAGGTGAAGGATGACAAAATCGCTGACATGATTCTTATAGCACTTGAAACTTCCCCAGTTCCGTTCGAGAAGCAATCCATTGAGGGCATTGAGGCGCATGTCCTAACAGAACCGGCACCCACTCCCTTCCCTCTTGCTCCTGCGCTATTCAAGCTGGACGATCATATCGTTGCGGCCAGCAACTCGAAACTGGCCGCGAAAATTATTGCAACACACAGGGGCGACGAAGCCGGCCTGACCAGTACAGACGAGTTCCAGCGCCTGGCCAAGGGGCTGGATCTAAAGGGCAATCATTTCTTCTTCGTCGGCGAACTGATCGGCAAGACTGTCGCGCCGATCATGGATGCAGCCATGGAAGCGCAGCCGCTGCCTCCCGGCTTTCCGGATTTCGACTTGGAGGCAGCGTACAACATGCAGACGCTTGGCCTGGTTCGGGTGGAAGCGGACGGGATCGTCTTTGAAAACCACTCCACCAGCGGACTCGTCAACTCGGTGGCCATACAGGCCGGCGTGGTGCCAGTAGCCGTCGGTGCCGGAATGCTTCTCCCCGCCCTGGCTAAGTCCAAGACC
>Ga0208128_1000672_pt1 | contig 13539 bp, 9 predicted proteins | sample ETNtaG_35_FD_185758 | JGI IMG/M metagenome (GOLD analysis project Ga0208128, IMG submission 185758) | Marine microbial and viral communities from oxygen minimum zone, Eastern Pacific Ocean - ETNP201306PF51B (SPAdes) (version 2) | ecosystem: Environmental > Aquatic > Marine > Oceanic ... | reverse complement strand
GCTCAACTGAAAGCTATTGGTAGGAAATTGAGATCTGATGTTGACACCTTATTTCAGTCTATCTAAGATATGACTTTTTATATGGGTTTAGCTATAGTAGTAAAATTACAGTCTATAGGGGTTACCTCACATCAACCACACATCGAAATCGGTGGCCGTAGAACCTATAATCCGGAGGGCCGGCTTTATTGTCGAGGGCCCTCACCCACTATCGCATAACCGAGCATACCACAAGCCTACGGGGCTCGCGCTATCCCATAACAGTTCAAGTGAGATATCTTTCAATGAGGCCTCTGCAGGTGGACTACGGGGTGGCAGGGGTTACACTATCCGGCGCCTTTCCGCCGTTAATCTGAAAACCATACCGATCGTTACCCTGATGTGGGCCATAACGGATAATCAGTATTCGTCTTTGGCCTGGATTGACTCGACGGGCTGAACCATGTGCCAGGCAATCTACAAAACAGGCCGCATCACCGACTTGCAGTTGGACTTCCACTGCCGCTGGCACTTCAATCCAAAGATGGCGCTCTCTCTTTTAGTGATGGCTGAAGGGTGTTAGATTTGTGGCTGCCTGGTATGATCATCGTCGCTCCATCTCCTGATCCCACACCATTTAAAGCTAATAGAATGTTTATCTGCCCACAACGGAACTGGGTTCGAACTCGACGTTTACTAGCACCGGAGCATATCTGACTGGCTTGGCCGTGGCCACGGATATCGTCAAACGAATCATCAATGAATTAACCATCATCGCCACCGATGAAATAGTTGATGTGGGATAACCAAGAGGGGTGATCAATTAATCCTTCAAAAGTAGGTCCCATTTCAAATAGATTGTGCAAATGATAGGTTTCGTCCCGTCCGGAGTGACAATAGACCTAACCCCGCCAATGTCCTGGTTCCAAATCCAGATATGAGTCCAGCAAATCATTAAGTTCTGACAGATGAGTTTTACCGATAGCCTGAGGGAGACAAATATATCCTCGCAGATCGAAGAGATACTAGACCTCTGGCAAAAAGAGGGAAATATTAGAATTAAAGGATCAGATCGCAACAGATCAAAGGTCGATCCGAGTCAGATTTCAAACGGCTAACCGCAGTTAGTGTGAGTGTTTTCCGACAAATGTTGCCAACCCTGTTTTCTCCAACCAACAGAGGAAGACCAGCCAAGCTAAGCTGTAGCCGCCAACGGCTGATGAGATTGATGTCTTGGAGGGATATCGAGCTCAGTAGCACACGACCCCAGCCGATGCGGTCAGCCAGTCTACCGTTGGCTGTACTATACAACCAGTTGACAATAGGTTGATCCAAGGTCGAGAGTTCCGACGGCCGAGTAAAAGAGAGTGGCTTGGAAGCCAAGCTAACTCCAAGGGGTGAGAGTAGATGTCAGCGAGCAACCGATGGAACGAGCTAAAAACAGCCTCGACATTACAGCGGCCAGAAAAAAACAGACACCGCCAGCCCAAATAATCATCAATCAACACCGCTGACAAATCATCTCCGACCGAAGGTCGGCTACCGATTGTAGTCGAGGATCCAAACCTGAATTTCAGTTATTTAAGTATGGCCAAACGGCAATCAGCCGGCAGATTAGTTGTCTAGCCGATTCTGGCCATCAAGGCGGGGCTAATTTGCCTGCCAAGAACTGGCGGCCAAAGAAAAAATCTAAACCTCACCCCTGAAGCCGACCAGAGAAAATGCCCCCTCAGCATTTAGCTGGAGGGCGGATTCAGATTGAGCCTGTGATTGGCCAACTAAAGGTCTGTGCTATTCTGTGCCAGCCTGATGGCCAGCGACGACGAGGTTTGTGACTCGGTTTTAATTTGATGGCTGCCATCTACAATCTGGGACTCAAACTCAAATCCTGGCTTATGCCAGAGGTCTACTGTTCTAATGTCGTTGGCACTTAATTGCCTCTTTATTCTTCAGATTAAGAAAGAGTAAGAGAAAAAGTTTTGAAAGACTAGATCAGCGTGTAAGAAAGGGCAAAGAATAGAAGAGAAAATGCTTTCTATCAACAGTATATCAATCAAAAAAAGATTGATCTTCTTCTTTCAAAAAGGGCTTAGTTGCTTCTGGAATCAAATTTATTCCCATACCAGGTCGGTCCCAAACTTCAATAAATCCATCTTTTACAATCGGGTCTGGTAATCCTTCCACAATATCATACCACCATCCCGGTTGGCCTATAGGATATTCAAAAGCAATATAACTCTGTGGTAACGTGGCACATACTTGAACCAGAGCAGCTAAACCAAGCAAGCCATTACCCATTCCGTGGGGAGCCATCAATATCCCGTGTAAATCCGCATATTCAGCGACCCATTTCAACTCTGAGATTCCCCCAATATCACAAGGATCCGGGCCAATAATATTAACGGCTTTTCTTTCAAGTAGATCTTTAAAATTCTGGCGCAAATAAATCTGTTCGCCTGTATGAATAGGGGTTGATGTTGATCGCGTTACTTCCCTATAGGAATCGGGATCTACCCACGGAACGTAATCTCCCGTCAGCATATCTTCCAACCACATCAAATTCAAATGCTCGACTGATTGTGCAAGCCGAATCGCATCGGGCACCGTAAATCCAGGCCCACAGTCAAGTGCCAATCCAACCTCATCACCCAATACCTCTTGAATCGCTTCGATGCAAACGATTAAGTGCTTCATTCCCGACTCGGTTATTAATCCTCGATTGACACGATGTCCTGCCGGCAAGGCTTCGCCATAATAAAAATTGGGTGTTTGTTGTGCCATGGGTCCATGAAAAGCAACGCCTTGCTTGATAATGGTAAACCCTTCCGGAGAAGACTTCATCAAGGCTATATTATCAGCATGGTGCTTGGGCTCACCCCCTTTTGAAGGGAAGCGTACCCCACCATTATAAACTCTGACTTGGTCACGAACTTTTCCACCCAGTAGCTTGTAAACAGGCAGATTAGCTGCTTTGCCAGCAAGATCCCATAGTGCCATCTCGATGGCGCTAACGGCACTTCCCCATGGTTTGAAACTCCCCATTCGGCGGATTTGCATCATCACCCGCTCAACGTTTGTTGGATCTTGACCTACAATGTGATCCTTATAAAAAATTACATGAGGCTTCAGATAGTGCTTGAAAGATTCGACCTGTCCAAATCCATCGATACCATCGTCTGTCACAATTCGTACTACTGGACTATTCCCAATAACTGCACATTTCAAATCTGTAATCTTCATTTTTTGCTGACAAGCTCTACAAGCTTGGCGTAATTTGTTAAATTTTTTTTAGTGTTATTAAAATTGAATTAAAAATGCAGGCTAATTATTACACATGCTTTTTTCATTTTCGGTTCTAGTCAAAATTATATAATGAATGTTCATCAACGTAATTCTTCGCTTGGCCTAATTGAGTTAAGCATAATGTAGCAAAAATAGCTGGTTATGTAAATCATGATTCACTAGAATTGGAGTACAGATCAGGTGTTGATACCGGCTTGATTACCCCTACAACTGCTATCATCTTCCGTTTTTCACTAGGAACAAACTCAACAGTTCTACTCAATATAATGAAAAATGACGACATATTGAACCGTCAAATCCAAAAAGCATATACTTGTGAGTTTCCTAGCACGCCGATAATTGTCCATACGCTCCCCATCACAAATTCACCTAGGATTAGGCCAAGGAAAAATGGTATGCCCTGCCGGTAGGCTTTCAACCCTCCATGCTTCAACACCACCCACTTGATTAGCCAACTCAAAAGAAGCGGAAACCAGATTAGATTCATCGTCCAACTTCCGGCCAGTGCATAGCCGAGCGGATGTAGAGGCCAGCCTAAAAAACGGGTTCTCAACCACATCAGGATGTTTGTCCAAGCCAAACCCATGCCCATAAATCCTATGCCAGGATAATCAGTACCCACCGGGCTATTGAGCCACCCTTCTAATCGGGTGAATGCTTCTCGACCGGCGAATGACCCGTAGTCACCTGGCATACGATAGGTCATGATGAGATACAGAAAAAAAGAGGCAAACGAGCCCACAACAATGGCAGGAATTGTTGCTATAAATATACTTCTGCTGTTGATCTTTATCAATTCCGCCATTTTGAAGCCTTCCAACTGATGTGGCTGGGGATGGCTCCGATAGTCACGATTAAAGCCATAAAACAAACTGATGGTGGTCAGGTTGGCTGATCCTAGTCCTTTCGTGCCAAAAATATTGACCATGATTGTATCAGGCCCCGAGGCTCCCGCATACCACAAGTCATGCACAGGTGTACCGAGTTCAGCCCGCATCCGGGTAATGGCAATCGAAATCGAGAAATAGGAGACCAGAAAAATAGCCGATGCCCAAAGTGTTAATCCTGCCTTGACGCAAAAGAACAATAACAAAATGGCCACACCAATAATAATCAGAGTTGCTGTTCTATACCTAATCGGTTCGTGTGTGTCATCCAGTGGTGATGAAAGAGTTAGCACTTTTCTGAATATGGCCCAGAGGTACCTACGGCTGCCCCACAAGGCCAAGGCGCATAATCCGATATAAGCTCCCACCGCTTGCTCATTGCCATATGGGAAACGCGGTAAACTCCGTAATCCCACCGCACTACCAATGACCAATTGCAATTTGTATATCAAATAAAAAGACCAACAGGAAAAGGAGAGGTCTAAAGGGATCAGGAATCCTAGGCCAATGACGAAAGGGTAAAATCGGATAGGTAACCAGCTAACCGCCGACCATGGTTTCTCAGTCAACAGTTGTCTGAGATCATATCCACGGATAGGAATTTGCGGGATCACTGGATAGAAAACAGCCAATCCGTTTAACAAGTCGATACCTACTGCCAACAAAAAGCCAATTATCAGCGTCCGATTGCCAAACAATCCGCTTAAATCTCGGTGACGTATCATTTCTAGTGGCAGTTGAATAATAGGATAACTTAGCTTTTCGCGTTCTATCCACTGTTTGCGTAGAATAACATTGAGGCAGGTCATCATTACAACTAGGAGACTGATAAACCCTGTCCACATCAGGCAAGGAACGAACCAAGCACGGATATGCAGTGGAATCAACAAAGTCGAAGATTCCTCGTAATAACCCCTAAGTGCCTTTAAATCATCAACAATAAGGTGTTTGGGTAAATGGCGCCAGAAAAGCTGTTTCCAATCATTTTCTGGCGTTGCATACCAGAACACATGCCCCAAGTCTGACACCACACCTTGCATCATATCCAAGCCGCTGATACCAGAAGCAATCGATAGCATCATATATATAATAAGCAGGTCACGGGACGAAAAAGCCAGTTGAGGCAATAACCGGATAAGGATCAAATTCAACGCTTGCAGGGTGAAAATGGTAAAGACTACATTAAAAAAAAGAGAAATACAGGTTGGATAAGCTAGATTTCGCCCCAGTTCAATGGTCATGATCCAGTAAATATTGGACGGGATAAGAATACAACCAACTAGGATGGCTTTATGGATCGATTTACTTTTCCCCAAACTGGCTGAGGTGTTCGTAGTCATCCGAGAGGCAATCCTTTCCTTGATCAGTATAAAAATATAGCCTGTTGACTAGACCTTAATTTATAAGACAAGCTTAGATTATTTAGAATCTTTGGGCTGATCAGTCGGTAGGTGCTGGCCGGACAACAAGAGGTTGTCTTTCAACAGAATTCCTTCACCGTTTCTAGTGCCGACTGGCATATAGTGTATTACCATTGCTCGTCGGTCTTGGTTGGATCTATTTGGATGTGTTTGATGTAAGGTCAGGCAGTGGTGCACCATCGCGTGTCCAGCCTTGAGTGGTACGGGCACAGATTGACTCGCGTCAACTTCGACTGATAACAGGGCGGGTAATTCTTGTCCCTCTTCTTGGGCACGACTATGATTAGGTTGACTCTCTAAATGGCTACCCGGTACGACATTCATACAACCGTTAGCAGTATCAGCATCGTCGAGGGCCATCCAAATACTAATCAAATCAGCCGGTTGACAACGCCAGTAGCCATTGTCTTGGTGCCAAGGGACAGGGCCGCCGATTTTAGCCGGTTTGTAAAGAGCTTGATCGTGAAACAGCTGGACATTTGGTCCAATTAGACTAGTGGCAATATCGAGTAATGGTTGATGATAAAGTAACTCACGGAAGGCGTTGCTCTTTTGCCACATTTCGCCTACTTGCAACATTTCGTTCTGTTGTTGGCCAGTGCCGTCGGCCGTCACCGACAGGTTTCGCCAACCTTGCCCAGTCGTCTGATAACGTTGCTCAAACACTTGATCGTACGACCGACACAACTGCTGGAGATGATCGTTCTCAATCACCCGATGTGGGATTTCTAGAAATCCAACCTGTTGAAAAGTTTGGATTTGTGATGTGTTCAGTTTCAATGTTTCACCTCGTAATTCAATTGTACTTTTACTGGTTAACAAACGGAGATAACTGTCTATCAAAGTAAAGCTAATGGCGATCAGGAAACGATTCGACCAACTATTCCAATCAATCAGGCCAAACCTGTTCAGTTTGGAGTTGGCAGATAGTTGTTCTGAGTCAGTTGATTCAATAATCTGTTTTCTGTGAGATAGATCAGTAGCAGAACTGAAAAAGCCCCGTCTGAATTAAACGGGGCTAAAAATACACAAACTGATTGGGCATTTTAGTTAAAGCCGTGGGCCCCTTTTATTTGGCCCCACGAAGTGGCTAGCTTATTTTTAGACTCTACATTGAGTCCAATAGTTGCCAACTGCGTAATTTCGGCTTTGTTCAAGGTTCGTTCAAACATCATCACTTCATCCAGCAATCCTTTATAAAAGCGTTCACCACAACAGTCGTCTTTACCAAAGACAAAGTTGAGAAATGCTTGCTTAATATGCTTGATGTTGTTCTCAGCCATCTCCAATTTTTTGGTGGCTGCCGTATAAGCGTAAGCAGTCGCTTTAGATTTTTCAATCGCCACCGCCACTAAGCCCCAAGTATCTTTGGGGATTTTGATTGATCCTTGCCAGTCCCAGGTTTCAGCCTTGTTGTTGTTCCAGACGTAGGTCAGGGTGTCAGTATCACCATGATAGCCCATCCAATAAGCCACGCCTGCTGCTCCTCGAGCCGAAACAAAGGCTGCCCAATTTTGGGCTTTATAACCATTTATCCAAGTTACTACGGTAAAGTCGAGAGGATTCGGTGTTAAGTCCTTCTGAGCGACTTTGATGTGGCTGCCTGCTCCATCAAAACGAGCAGCTCCGTTGACTTTACCCTTGGCTTCCCAAGTTACTTTCCCATCCAATTCGCCATGGTAATTATTACCTGACACATCTTTGGCATTACCATCCAATGGCCAGTAACCGATCATCCCTTTGGTAATATCACCTGCTTGGGTGTTCACAACGATTAAGAAACACATCATTAAAGCTAAAAAACTGATCTGGGCAAACTCACGCCCAAATACATACGATTTTCTCATTTGTATACTCCTTGTGGAAATGTATTCTATGACGCAATTTAATGAGTGTCAAGTAAGTGAACGCCCCTATGAACTGGGCGGGTAGGAGCTAAGCCATGAGGAGACTAGTCCCAGTCAGCGAAACTGCCAATCATTGATGACAAAGAGGTGGATTACCCAGGTTGGGATGGGGGTTGTTTTTTATGTCAGCTTTTCAGGGAGTTGGGTTAGGAAGAAAGAGGCTAGTGACGAAAAAGGGGTACCAACTGGGGTTACTGATACCCGCTTGATTACCCCGTACCCGAGTTATCTATTGCGCGGGTTTCAATAGATAGTTTAGCAAACACATGATCTCTTACTTGAGAAAGTGTACTCACTTTATTAGCTAAAACCAACTTCAGCTATTAGAACAAAAGCATAAAATATTCTAATTCCCGTCCCGAAAAGTCGCATCAAACTTTTAATGCCTTGGACACCATCGGGCTGCGCGAAGATGGTCCAGCAGTACAGCCATCGCTTTTGGTGTACCAATTCTTTCTAGAGCTTGCACTGAAAATGCTCGTACAAGGTGGTCAGGGTCAGCCAAAGCCTCCTTCAGTACTGACTCGTCTTGGTTGGCTCGGCGACCAAGACGGGCCAAAGACAATGCGGCATTTCGACGTACCAAATCAACCTTATCTTTCAGCGCTTTTGCTAGAGGTTCAATATCTATGTCTTGATCATATGTAACCGTACCTATAGCGTTGGCAGCATGATACCGAACTTGGTCATTTTGATCGCTCAAGCATTCAATCAATGCCGGTAGTGATGATCGGGCATTGAGTCCCAAATCATATAACGTATCTGCAGCCCGAGCCCTAACTTTAGCGCTATGGTGTAATAATAAATTCACTAGAGCGGGAACCGCCAATTCACTAATTTGAGTGAGCCCGTAAATAGCGTTTCGGCAGGATACTGGGTCGTTGTCCGTAATCACCTCAATTAGTTTCTCTAATCCCTTTGGGCCCAGCTTACCTAGTTTATAAGCTGCTTGAATACCTACTATTTCCTGATCGGATCTCAGCAAATCTCTAAGTTCATCGGCCGTTTCTAATAGGATGTCCTCTGGCTCACCGTTTTGCTTTCCCAAGTGCCATTGCCACAGATAACTCCAGATCGGTTCTTGTAAATCATCACTCTTCTGCCAATTAGCACCTTGATGGTTCCAACTAGGGTGTGTTGGTTCAGACATGCGTGAAAATATAAATTTCATCATATATCTGGTTTTCTCAGAATGATTACACATTTGACGGTGAAATATATCGAAGTTCACAATAGCTACGGTTCCAGCTTCACCAACTAACGCCACTTCATCACGTTTTTCAAGTGGTGGTTGGCTATTGCAATACTGAGAACGTGGCCAGACCGCAGTCGGCCCCATCTCAACCGGGGTGTCTTGGGGGTAATAAAAGGCCATAGCCCAGCGGGTATGATGATGGCGATGGTTGTCGTCTATAGCAGGTACACTATTGAACGTGCTATCCATATGCATAACCTGATCACCACTGTTCGGATGATTTTCGTGGCAATGTCGATGAGGATGGAGATAGTAGTCGAGCCCTAAAATACTAACCATAGCGCCTTTAAAGGTTGGGTCTGTAAACACTTGTTGAATTTCGGGTAATCGGGGCAGTAGATTGTTACTGGGATTACCAACAGAAGCAAACATCTGTTCGGTCTTATCGTATAAAGCCTTATGGAAAGCAGGTGGCAAATTGACCTTGAAGGAGACATATCCATCTCGAATAAATCTCTGCATCGATTGATCGCTGAGTAAATGGGTAGTGTCCATCCTTCTAACTCCTCCTGAGTGTTTTCTAAAACTATACTATATCCTAAAGATGAATTCGTTACTTCTGTGTTCAAACAGCATTCAACCTATGAGTAGAGTTTTCGATAGGTCAGGAGTGGGCTTACTCTCCTGGCTGAGGACGAACGGTGAGGTTAATAATATAGGCTTCCTTACCATATTTCGGTTGCATCCAAACAGATTCGTTTTACTAAAGAGTAAAAAACGAATGATATAGTAGGATGATAAGGAAAGAAACTATTAGCTACTTGGAGAGAAGGAAAAAGGGTACCAACTAGGCAGCTGATACCCGCCTGATTACCCCTACACGAGTTATCTTTTGCGCAGGTATTAATGAATATCAATTATTTGACGTGTTGACTTGATAATTGACAGATAATTTATTTGTATTGATTCTGTGCTCACTGATTTCCGTCACCTCAGGAACTGGAACAATGGCCTAATGTTGTAACCGTAATTCTCGTAATTCTGCAATTTGACTCAGGGCTGCTTCTTGACTCGCTGATAACGCTCCCGCTGCTTGCCCGCCATTGAGGATGCTTGAACCCTTAAGGCCGAATTTGCCAATCTATTACTGCTTACACTTCGTCCCGCTACCAACAGGTTTCGATTCCACAATAGTTCGATTAACAGCAATCCAATCCGGCAAGAACTTCCCATGGCGTACAGAAGCGAGCGCCACGTATTAGTTTTGCCTTATTCTTCGTATTCGACGACCACATCATCTCCCCTAATTTTGACAGGATAAGTAGCGACTCGCACCTCTGGGGCGACCAAGCAACGGCCAGTTGCAATCTCAAACGGCCACTGATGCCAAGGGCAACGAACGATCTCACCCAATCCTTCCAAAGAGATAAAAGCACCTTGGCTGGAGGGCGGAGCATCGGTGTCAACACGACCGCTTAGTTCACCAGTACAAAGTGGGCCGTGCTTGTGTGGACAGATATTACGGACCGCATAAAAAGAACCGCCGACGTTAAAGACACCGATCCCGGCTCGGCCACGAAATGGTACCACGATTTTCCGCTCTCCAGGTGGAATTTCCCAAACTTTACCGACCACTACACTGGTTGATTGGGTCATTGAAATTACCCCTACAGTCGTAACATATCCAGAGCATTGCCGGCAAAAATTCGGTGGTGAAAATCCGCCGACAGTTTGGGCAAAACAGTTACTGGATCGTTCCAATCGAAATGCGGAAAATCGGAGCAGTAAATCAGTGTTTCCTCGGCATGAAGCATATCTAACATTTGGTGTATCTGTTCTGGCTTTTCTGGCTCGTGCATTGGTTGGGAACCGATCCGAATGTGATCTCGGAAGTATTCACTCGGCAATCGCTTCAGCCAAGGGGTTTGATCACGCAATGCTTTCCAATCTGTATCGAGATGCCACATGACAGACACGGCCCAGAGTTGTTGCGCTTCTATTAAGGCAAACTTCAGATTAGGGAATTTTTCAAATACGCCTTCACAAATGAGAGAAGTTGCGTGAGCACTAGCGGCGTAGGGACGGCTCATACGAGATTCGATATAGTAGGTCGGATAACCGACTGGGGTTGGCACATTTCGAGTCGCACCGTCACCACCACCGACGTGAGAAACAACAGGCAATCCGTGTTGCTCACAAGCTTGCCAAATGGGATGATAGAAACGATTGCCAAAAGGCATCTGAGTGCCCATCGGAACCATTACTGCGGCTGTATCTTTACGATCAGCCAATCGATTGATTTCAGCTACCGCCTGAGCTGGATCAGATGGCGAAATGAGAATAGCATTGACCACACGCTGATCCTTGTCTAGCCAGTGTTCAATTGTCCAGTCGTTAAAGGCACGGCATAAGGCTGCGGCCCAATCCGGGTCTGGCAAACCCGAATAGCCATAAAAAGGGGGCGGGCCAGTGAGTAGAGCGATATCAACGTTCCAGCGATCTAGATGTTCTTCTTGCAGAAAGTCGAGGCTAAAATTGAAATCGCGTGGATCCCCACCGTCATCCTTGTTGGCTTGTGAGTCAGTTTTTTTTTGCCGGCCTTTCAGGTCAACTCGGTTAGTACGAATTGGGATATTAGGAAATCGACCTAAATGTAGCCCTTGGTCTAAAAAGTGCTCTTGATAAAATGTTGACAAGTAAGGCAGTAATTGTTCAGGATGGCGAAAATTGTGGTGCACATCGCAGTCGACGATCGCCAATCCATCTTTGGGATCAGCTGTCCAGCCGGGGGCCGTAATAGGTGTCGCACCAATTTGACTCATTTGCATGCCTCCATCTGCTAACAGTTTCAGTATAACCCAACCGATTTATTTGCTCAACTCATTTAATTCGCTAACTCGATTCTGTCAACTCACTGTATAGTTCTTTTAGTCGGCGGATATATTCTCGATCTCTAACTTCGATCGCTTGATCAAATTTTTCTGGATCGACAAACCAAGGTGTTCCTTCGGCCATACGCAACCGAATCTTCTCGGCAATTGGGCTTTCCTGTCCGTCGGGTTTCTTCGGCACGCGGGTATCATCCGGCCATTTCCAAATACCAGCTAAATCGTAGTGGGCCATTGGCCCTTCATGTGGCATCCGAAAGCCAAAGGTGGTCTTAATGCCGAGTTCAATCTCCTCCGCAGTGGCTACGCCCTCAGCCCACAAGCGATGGGTCTCTCTTCCCATTGCCGCTTGTATCCGGTTAATTAGGTAACCCGGCAGTTCCTTTTCCACACGGATTGGAATTCGATGGGCCGCCTTCATCAATTTATAGATCGTGTTGTAGGTTTCGTCTGAGGTCTGTGGGCCTTTCGCCACTTCAACTCCCGGCACAATGTGCGGTGGGGCAAAATAGTGGGTCAAACCGATTTTGTCTTGTCGCTTGACACCAGCTCCAATGTCACTGATGACAAAGCCTGACGTATTGCTGACAATAATCGTATGGGCTGGGCACAACTGGTCTAAAGTGTTGAACAACTGTTGTTTGTCCGACAAGCGCTCAACAATGGCTTCCGTAACAAAGTCGCTGTTGGTCGCTAATTGCGCCAAATCAGTGGTTAGGGTGATTTTGTCGTAGGTGGCAGCCGCTTGGTCTGGCCTAATTAGAGATTCATCAACAAAGAGGTTGAGTGCAGATTCAATTAACCTTTTCGATCGAGTTAGCGCCCTATCGTTCAGATCTTGAATAGTGGTTGGATATCCTCCCCAAAGGGCGAAGTTGATGGCAATACCGAAACCCATTGTCCCACCACCAACAACACCAACCCGTTTGATGTTTGATTGACTCATCTGTTTCTCCCAATTTATATTAGATTAGTTAAGATGGCATCCAAGCATGAGGTTCAATGCCTCCAACATGGGTTTTGACAACTGCTGTCCGCTGCGACGAATAGCAGCGAGCGAAGGCCTGCAGTTGAGCTAAACTGGCCATTTTCTCCGGCTGACGGCTACGGACAGTAATCGGTTCCACTCGATAGTGCGTTTTCAGGCTATCGTAGCCGCGTCGCTGTTGTTCCGTCAGCCTTTGGGCCTGAGGAGGGGCTACATATCGCAGATCTACACTCCAGCGCACACTATTGCTGCTATTGAGCTTACTAGTGTGGAAGGTCAGATTGGAAAACAAAAGAATATCACCTGGTCTCATGGGCAGGGCTACGGGCTGGCCTCGCTGTTCCACCTCCTCCAAGGTATGTACCTTATTATCCGCCCCGCGTTGGCCTTTTAGCAAGTTCCATTTGTGGCTGCCCGGTATGACGTAGAGACAACCATTGTCCTCAGCCACATCCACCAATGGTATCCACAGGCTGACCACATGCAGATGTTGGGTAGCTTGACCATAGTATTGACTATCTTGATGCCAGGGAAAAACGGTTCCTTCATTTCGTGGCACCTTTAGTCTGGTGACGTAACTGCCAGTCCAGGCAATTTCGGCTCCGAGCAGCGATTCTAGGCTGTCCAGGATAACTGGATGACAGATGAGGTGGAACAATTCCGGGCAATCGAAGGCTCGTGTCAGGTCCCACAAACTAGCCCCCAACTTAGCTTGCTGATTAATTAGGGCCAAGCGGCGCTCAAATGGTTCACCTTCATATAGGCAGGATATCTTGCCCGTCTGGTAGAGCTGGCCCGCATGCTTGTCCACCAGCAGCAAGATCAAGGCACGCACAGAGACTAGGTCGGGTGGCTTGATGGCTTGTCGTAGCAGCAGGTAGCCTTGATCCCGATATGAGTCCACTTCTGACGGGTTTAGATGTGTCATTATTGACCCTCTGCCAAGATTAGGGCATGAACATCCCGCCGCT
>Ga0208128_1000671_pt1 | contig 13552 bp, 7 predicted proteins | sample ETNtaG_35_FD_185758 | JGI IMG/M metagenome (GOLD analysis project Ga0208128, IMG submission 185758) | Marine microbial and viral communities from oxygen minimum zone, Eastern Pacific Ocean - ETNP201306PF51B (SPAdes) (version 2) | ecosystem: Environmental > Aquatic > Marine > Oceanic ... | reverse complement strand
ACTAGCTATCGTCCAAAGCCCCTTGAGGCTTACTATTCCCACCCAGGCACTCTATTCTTGACGCTTACCATACAAGGGTAAAGAAACCATTATCGGCTCACACAAGGAGAACCCCTGCAAGTTGACAGGTCATGACATCGACCACTTATGGAATCATGATCAGGTCCTCGAGGGTTGCCCTGCAAAAGGTCACTGGGACCTGATCGTGGAATGTGATAGTGAATATGAGTTTGAGCTGAGGTGAGGTGAGGCGTTACCCGGTAGAGGCAAACGCGCCGATTAGGGGGGCCATCCCCGTGCCTGAAGATCTGAAAACTTTCCTTATAATCGCAACGAATATGCCGTGGCTCATAACTATAGCCGTGACCTTCCAGTCGTTTCTGCACTATGTCAAATCGGATCTTTTCAGCAACAGAAACCTCTGCTCGTTAAAGCCAAGCCATCTGTAGACTATATTTTGAATGAGGACGGAGAAGTGCTTGCTGTCAAGTTCAGAACAAAACTGGAGACAGGCAAGACCAAGCTTGAGGTCTAGTTTGCCGACAAAGACGGAAAACGCGTGACAAACGCCTACTACGTATATGTCACGCGACACTGAACAATCACCGAACTAGCGATCGGAGTATCTCACGCATGTCGTTCATTATGATAAAGCCCCTTATTTTAGTTCTGTTAGAACTCAAAGTTCCATTTGATAATTAGGATGAAGTTGAGTGTTCTAAGAGAAGGTTTACATGATACTCACATGCCCAAGTTACTCATCCGACGAAAGGTACTGACCAAACCAGGCTTTGGTTCGCTCCCACATCTCATTTGACAGAATGTGACCGGATCCCGCTTCGATATAGTAAGAAAAATTGTCAGACGCATTCTGTTGAGTATAAGCCTCGGCAATCACACTTAAGCCCTGTTTCACCTCTTCAATTGGGCTGCCACTGTCCAACTCGCCAAAATTGAGATGGAGTGGACGAGGAGCGATTAAGGCTGCAATGTCTGGGGTATCGCCGTAGGCGTCGAGCCCAGGTACAAAATTAGGGAAGCAGTGGAGTAGACGGTGACGATGAACGGCCTTGTAGGTTGGCAGGCAGCAATTTCCGACCAAACACCTCAACCGCTCTTCCCAGGGACCAACCAGCCAGGTGTGGGTTGATCCCATCGAGTGACCGTAGCAACCCAATTTGTCCGCTAGCACTTCTGGCCGTTGGCAGAGCAGATCTACCGCCCGTTTCATATCCATGATATTTTTCCAGGCCAGACACTGACCATTGACCACATACTTCAGAAATTCAAACCGCTCGTAGTCGCCGCCCTTCAATTTTTGGTCTTGTCGCTCCTCAAAACAGAGTGCGTCTGGGCAGACAACCACATACCCTTCTCGAGCCAACGCAACACCGGTATGGTGCATGGGATTGCCATCCAACCCCGCTGGTTCGCTCTTTCCCAGATGGTACTGTCCGGCGTGCTGGTGCCAAACGGCAATCCCCGGGGCTGGCCGCTGAGCCGATACCCCACTTGGAATCAGCAAGTATGCTGGTACCCAATCGCCAGGCTCTGATTGGTAGCGGAGTGACTCAATAGTGTAACCATCACCATCGATGATTTCTGTTAGTTGCACATTCAGATCTGTAAATGTTGGCCACTCCCCACCCAGGTCTTCAAGTAGCCGTTGACGAAACAATTCTCGATCCATATGGCTGAATCCCCCCCAAGGATATCTTTAACTGTTTGATCACGGTTGTGGTTGGTAAATCAGCTTGTCACAATCAGAAAGATACCGCTAACAGCCAACAGTAGCCCCAGTACATAGCGCCATGACAGCGGTTCCCGCAAAATCATTAGTCCGAGGAAACTGGCAATCAGCAGACCACAGACACGAATCACGGGCGAAGCGACTGAAATAGGTGCACCGGCGCCAAAACTGGCGTACAATCCCAAGGTCACCAGACTGAAGCCGATACCGGCGGCAGTGCCAAGAACAATTCCTGTTGGTGTTACCAGTTGCTCAACGCGGTGGGAGCGTTGCCAGAGAAACCAGCTTGACGAAAAGACAAAGGTACAGATTCCAAAAAGCAGAAAGCCGGTGCTGTTAGACAGCCTTTTGGCAGCTAACTTAACACAAAAATCAGCTAGGCCAAGCGCTACCCCTGTTGCCAGTAAATACGGAATCCATCTATTTAATCCCAATACTTTTTCCTCCAATTAGGCCGGATCGACCGATCAAACACCCAGCGCGAACGAACCGACCGGCAACACGATGACAGGTCTAAGAAATTGAACATAAGTTTAATGCCTAATATCCAAGCTCAGTTTTAGCAGAAGTTTACCGAAAACTACCCGAAAAACCCAAAGCATTGATAAAGACGGCCCCGCCATCAACAGCAACAGATGGTTAAGCCTGCTTCTTTTGTGTAATATTTTTCTCCTATTTCACGAATTAGAAGATTCATCGATCTGGGTTCTTTTGTATATTGTTCAAAAGAAGAGATAGAATTTAATGCAATTTCCACAAGTTCTTTTTCCTTATCTTTTCTCCTTAACCCTGTAACGAACGAGAGTTATGGCTCTTGAGCCAATTCTCTCAGTCGCCTTTTCCAGTGCGATAATATGCTCGATAGTTTCGGTTTTGAACCCAGACGATCTACTTGAGCAAGGTTTGCAAGCAGTGCTTTTTAGCGATGAAAAATCTTGCAAGAAAAATTATCTGTGATGTTAATCCCGAGTCCTACTCGATTTTTAGGGCTTGGATTTCAGTGCCAGCCTGATGGTGTATTACCTTGCTGACCTGGCCTTTATCGTTTTTGACAAACGTTACCCGAGCGTTGACAACCTTCCAGAAAAACTCTGTCTCGGATCGCGGAAAAATTTCAAACTTTGGTTGGCCTGTCATTTGTGCTAGCAACCGATCTCCTTCCTTGGTTACGGTCAGGATAGCACCATGTCCATAATCGTATTTTCCAACGTAAGCGTCATAAATAGCTGTATCTATCTGGGCAACGTCTCTCTTTTTTAATTTGGGAGCTTTGAGGGTTTGTCCACCTTGATGATGGATAACATGAGTCACCTCACCTTTGCTGTTGCGGACGAAAGTGATTTGGGCGTCGACAGCTTTCCAGAAGAATTCTGTTTCGGATTTGGGGAAAATCTCGAACCTGGGTTGCCCGGTCAGTTGAGCAAACAGTTGATCTCTTTCCTGAGTGATGGTCATTATTCCTCCCGTGTAGTCGTATTGACCGAGATAGTCGTCACTGATGTCTACACTTTGGTCCGTAGCAAAGGACTCCATAGGTTCCATTCGCTGCCACAGGTAGATCTCGGCAATTCTGTCTGCTAGAGTTGATGGAACCAGATCCGGAGCCGGTGGTGAGGTATTTGCCAAAATGGTAATTGTCAGGTTTTGCTCGGGGTAACGGGTGAGGTAGGCACTCCACCCTGGTAATCCGCCGCTGTGCCCAACCTCTTTCAGGCCACGTTCTTCCGTCAACATCCAACCGTAGCCGTATTGACCGCCAAGGACATTTCCTTGACTTCCATCGTTGACTTTCACCGGTGTGAAGGCTAATTTGAGTGTATCCGGGCTTAGAAGTTTACCGTTGAAAACGGCCTCATTCCAGCGATAAAGATCCTGAGTCGTCGAGTAAAGGTTTCCGGCTCCACCCGCACGAGACATATCCCAGTTGATTGCTTTCTCAGGTCTACCACCAGTATAGGAATATCCGGTGGCCTCATTGTTGCGGGTCTGTTTTGAGCTATGGACTCCGGTATTCTTCATGCCGGTCGGATCGAAAAAGTGGTGTTTGAGGTAATCTCCCAGAGATTGACCAGAAACTTTTTCGACGATGTGTCCCAGTAGAAAATAACCTGAGTTGCTATAAGACCATTTTTCTCCCGGATCAAAGTCAAACTTATCAGCCTTGAAAAACTCGATCATCTTTTCTGCTTCGGTATAAGTTTCTACTACCGAAGAAAACTCTGGGCGATTGGTATAATTGTGGATTCCTGAAGTGTGGGTTAGTAGATGATGAAGGGTGACCTCATCACCGCGGGGGTAGTCCGGTAGAAACTTGGAGAGACGGTCTGTAACTTTGAGCAAGCCGTCTTCTTGCAGTTTCAGGATGGCGGATGCTATGAACTGTTTGGTAATAGAACCGATACGGAACTTGGTCTGTGGCATAATCGGGATCTGATTTTCTAGGTTGGCGTATCCAAATCCTTTCAGGTAAAGGATCTCACCGTTTTGGGCTATAAGAACCGCAACTCCGGGCTAATTGTCTTTGATGATCTCCTCGAGAAAGGCATCTACAACCATCTCTTGGGTGGGCATCTGGATTTTGAGATCGGCGCCTCTCTTTCGCAAGAAGGTGACGGTCTGTTCTCGCCCACGGATCTTAGCGTAATGCAAAGCCGTCAGACCATAGGAGGTAGCATCAATATTTGCCCCGTGTGATAACAGCATTTCAAGGGTATCCAAATCTCCTACCCCGGCAGTCTCGACCAATTTTCTCGGTAGAGATTTAGGACCGAGTACACGGCAGCAAAATCCCCAATCTAATCTTATATTCTGAATTTTGAGCAGTAGTTGATTCTCACCTTTCTTGAATGTAACAGGTACCAGATCCTGATCTTTCAAAACTGGACGGGCACTCCGATTTTGGTGGACGAGTTGTCCGTTGAGCCAGATTCTTATACCATCATCGCTGCCGATACTAAGTAAAACTTTTTTGGGTTCTGGCAGGTGAATTTCGGTCCAAGCATAAGCTTCAGCAAACTCCGTTTTTCCGTAGATCTGGTTTAGATCTAGGATCTCATTTTCCGACGCAACGGATTGCCACTGGTATTCCTGGTCACCAATGTGGTGGGTTGATTTGGTTGAGGAAAGATCTGTGATCGGAAAGGGAGGATCGGCCTCGAACTGCTTGGAGGATATGCGGAGTTTGTCATCTGAAGTTAGGTCATCTGCTCGATCTGGAGTTATCTCCTCAGTAGGAAACGTAATCGGGCCCAGGACAAACCATTTCGTGAAGAATTGATCCGGCTGTAGCCCCTGATAGACAGGATTTTCTTTTACGGTTTGTGCTGCAATCTTTACCTCGAAAACACCTGTCGAAATTAACAGCACCGTAGCGAGGCTCCAAAATGTAAGACTGCGCCCGCCACCAGATGTGCGTGGTAGCTTTTCTTCGATAGTCATGATGATGTTTCTCCTTTCCTCATTAAGTTGAGGCGCACGCCAACTGAAGTTGAAGTGCAGGTTGTTCGCTTTCTCGGTCTATTTTTTAGCAGGTAGATGGCCTCATTATAGTCTATCCTTGCCAGACTGACATAGACTTTTCGACCCTCCCTTGATCAGAGAATCGTGATATTGAGTTTTAGCCAACCGTTTGGCGACCTTGTTGACAAATTTGAACCACAGGTGAGAAGGCCTTCTATTATTAAACGAATCAGTGCCGTTTGCGCCACGAGCCTCATCTTCTAAGCGGGGATTGAGTCGAGGGCAAAGTTGCAAATACCAACTTTCAGCCCGATATCCAGAAAACATAACATCTGCTTGCTTTCAACTCTGTTTCTAGGTTAAGCCACTGATTATCGGTATTTATTATACAATTGACGACAATTTAGAATCGGCACATTTTCACCTTGTGCCATTTTAATTAACCGCTCCAAGTGCTCCAATTCCGGATCAAATCGATATACCGACCAAGGATGCATCGCTGGCCCGTAAATCAAATTATGATCAATAGCGTACTGGAATTCCTTTCTTCGCGCTTAAAATCCCTCTTCTACCGTGGCCGGCAGTCTCTCTAGAATCGTTCCATCAGCAAAACCGGGTGCTGGTTTCCATCCGTCATTCTGATGGCCTGTATTGAAAAGTAAGTTACAATGCCATCCGTTAGCTGGCACTTCAAACAACTCGGGGAATCCATCCTGGATATGCCAATATGGCTGGGTAAAAAGAGCTGGCATCGGTTGCTCAGGCGGCCCGACACCGTCAGTACGAATAAATCGGTGTCCGTGGTTCCGTAGAATGCCGAGTTGCTTCGGGTGACCTTGCAGTCCCCGGTAAAACCCTCCGGGGGCACAAAAGCCGAGCGGCTCTTTACCGAAATATTTCAGGATCAGTTCTGATGTTCTTACCAGTTCTTGATCCAGTTGTTGGAGCACCTCAGAGTGGTCACTCAAAATCCCCATATGACTGTAAGTGTGAGACCCAATATCGAACAGTAGATCGTCTTGTAATAAATCTGCTAGCTCCTTTCCTGCTCTTTCAACGACTTTTCCAACCATAAAGAAAGTTGCGGGCACCTGATGCCGTTCTAGGATGCGAGTAATCTGCTCGACACTGGTCAAGGTTTCTTCCAACCAGATTTCCCAGTTCTCTTCAGATTCCAAGTTTGGATTGAGTGCATAGGCGCTTTCAACATCAAATGTAAGGAGAAACATCTCTCCTCCTAAAAAACGAGCTTAGGTATAAGCAGACGTTTGCAAAATGCGAGTTCAGAGTGACAATTCTACTGTTTCCGAATCCTTTCTGGGGCAGAATAGTCATTCACTTAGTTCAATGACTACAATCCCGTAAACCAACATCGATCTGATCTGAAAACGCAGTCGATCCTGCGATTGCATCTCCTCTCGATCCCAAGTTAAATCTTCCCGATACGGTGGTTCTGGCGATAAAAAAGTAACCCTTGTAACTTGTTTATGACATTCTCTCAATCTCAGATTAACACCGATGTCGATGGTGGCGATTGGAGATTCATTAGCCGACCCACCGGCCTCGGATTCGATGCGGTTATAATTTACCAGATGGATAATAATCCGCCCTGGTTGCTGGTAAGCATTGACACGAACGGCCCACATCGTATCAAACTGCGATAACCCGCCATTGATTTCATCTCGTAGCAACGACAACAGTTCAGAGCGGTTATCCAGCGAGATAGAAAATATCTTTTTATGCTCCGTGAACCAATCCGGTCGAATGTTCCCATCCACAGGACCAACGCTATCTGACGTAACAATTACCGGATTTCCTTGCGCTGCGTATTCTGCCAGTAGGTCAGTCTGATTCTGACTAAGCGCTACCGTTTTAGTCAGGACAATCGAACGATACTGATTCAGCCGTTCAGCTGAGATTTTCTGATCGGATAAAACATCAAATAGCACATGTTCGTCCATCAGAAACTGACCTATTTGGCGGAAACGTTCGACAGGCTGGTCATCGCCCGCTAAAACTGACTGGCGTGGAAAAACCAAGGCCACTTCAGCATGACTTTTTACCGGATGAAAGTAGGCCTCAAACTCTTCTGCGAAATGAAAATAATCGATAAAAGCTTTTCTGCCGTCAGGATCTTTCCAATTGCAGTACAGTCCCATACCGGGCCCCTGGCAAGCTAACCCTTCAGCGATACTGGCTCGCGTTCGTGTCCCTTCATACCTGCCAAGGACTGGAAGTTTGTGACCTGAGAGTTCCCATATAAATTTCAGGTTCAACATCCGAATACCGGCATCACCCTCGGCAACTGTCCCGAACTGCCCTCCAGAACTGTACCACAACAAATCTTCATCTCGACCCCACAACTCTTTCGGCATTACGTTGCGTTCATGATGACCGACAAACCCGAGATGGTTCCATGAACCCAGGATTAAATCAGGTTTCAGTTTTCGACCGGTTTTAACGAATACTTCATCGTAATGGTGCTTCCAGGACAATTGAGAAAAACGCATCGCTTCAAGCTGTAAATTAACCGGGTGAGGACTGTCGGTGTCAATCCAACCGACGACCTTACCCAGTTTCCCGTCCAGGCAAAACTCCGCTATATCGTCGATGCCAAACTGCGAGAGAATCTCCCTAGATGAATACTGATTCTTCAGGTAAATTCGAAAGGCTTGGTTGCAATACTCACAGGCACAACCGTGGTTATAGTTGTAGAGTGAAACGAATCCATCGACATCGCACTCGGTAATGGCGATCTCAACCATCTTTCTGTGTAATTGACGCCAATGCGGATTATTACTGCATCCCACTACCCATGGAAATCCGTAACGGTCTCCCACGATCATCTGACCATCGGCTGATTTTTGTACCAGATCGGCAATTTGCTCGACGGGTTTAGGACCCAGCAGATTCGTGGGCCAGGAGTCATCGTAAGACTCAAAGAACCCTGTTTTTTCTTTTGGATCTCCCCAAGTTGTTGTCATCGAGAAGTGACCGATAACTTTTCCTCCCAGACGATGGACCTGTTGATTAAAATCCTTTTGCCATTCCAACACCTGGTCGATACCACGAACCGGCAATCTCATTGGATAACCACTACCCAAATCAGTATCACCAAGGGCGTAAAGCTGAGGTCCATAAAATCCCATCTGCACAACTTGAGGTCGAGCCTCCGCCAGGAAATCGACAAACTCTGGGTCACCCACCATCGCAAGTAAGGCAACATAACGATTAAAATATTTATTTGAACTGTTATCCTGAGTTTGACCCATAGCTCACTCCTACTCTTTGTTCGTCGCTTCAGTTTTTAGATAGTAAGTGGTTGATTCATCAAGACCAGCTAGACAGACACTATACTGTTTGATAAAATTATTATCCACCAAAATTACTGGCTAGCAAAGTCGTCGTACCAGTGATTAGGGAATGTTTCCCTCTGGCTATTCGCACTCTCCAATAGCGTATGGCTAGAAGATGTATGTTTAAGATGATCAGTGGAAATGGACCAGAGGCGTTCTATCTGAAGGAAATAGGGCATGTTGATGATTGAACCGGCAACCTAAAGTCTAGCGGCTCGTTGCCAAAAGGGGAAACGACTTGTCGATTTTAGCAGAAAATAGATTAGGTCGGTGTAACCGTTCGGGATTATGTTTGGGAGGACGTGGATATCCAACCCGGACGGATCAATTTAATCTACTTAGCTGGTAGCGATCGACTACATAGTGAACAGGGTGTGTCGTGACTCCAAAGACTGACCGTCGATTTCGCAAAGCGCCCAAGCCTCGGATTCGATTCCTTCCATCAATGGACGGTTAGCGAGGCTGTTTAAGCCCAGATCCAGTTCTTGGTACGGCTTGAGTTCGGCAGGGAGTGTTGCTCCATAAACAGTGACATCCAGCGCATGGATTTCGTCATTTTCCGTAAAGTAGAGCATAATACTGTTAAGAGTAACCGGCTTCTGATTGTTATTTTTGATAATTATATCTGCATCTACGCTGACACCGTTGATTCCGACCCGCACACTTTGCAGACTAATCCACATTTGGGGGGGTTGTTTTCGGCTCTTCTGCTGTTGCCTCACTGAAGGACCAATTGTCAGCAAGAGCATAGTACAAATGACAGCCACGCAAGATAAAATAACAACAACTGGGGAATCAGCTAATGGATGAGTGGCAACTTTAGCAATTAGTTTAATTGGCATGGCACTTAGTTTTCTAGGCTGGTGCCCCCTGCCTCGGGGACGTTATCGTCTCGTTCAGTTATCTGAGATTTTTGTTCAGTTTGGACAAATTTAGCTTTACCGTAGTTTTGGTTCGCCAATGAAACCAGTAATTTGGCGTGCGGGGATCGGCGCAGATCTATCTCTAAGCCAACTACAAATAGGTTGGCTTGATTCTGGTTTTTTTCTTTGACTGCTTGTAGAATCTTGTCGGGATCAGTTTCGACGAAAATACTCCTATTTTTGGGAGCAGCAGGCAACCCATCAGTGACAACAATGAGAATAGAAGCCCCCAAATCTAGCCCCTTTTCGATCGCCGACAATAGGTTTGTTCCCAGATTTTCCTGAATTCGTTGTGGTGTGAACCGGTCCAGATAGTTCATGGCCTTCATGACCTCATCCATCGAGCAGGGAATCAGCTCTTTTTCCATCTGGTTAACGGTGGCTGAGAAGGTGATAATATTAAAATGATCGTCATCATCCAAGGCCAGCATAGCATCTTTAATTGAACTGGTCGCGAGTTCCATCTTTTGGCGACCGGGCCACGGTACGCCCATACTAGCGGAAACATCCAAGCAGAAAACTACTTTTTGCGGACCACCAAATTCACTCAGAAAGTTGATGATATCGAGTGGGTCCGCAATGCCAGGATTACCACCACCTCCCAGTAACCCCTCAGCTGAGTCACCTAAGGAATCCACGAGATCCATTCCATCACGCTGTCCTCGCATTCGATCTCGGCCTGTCACCTTGCCGCGACCACCCGTTTCTCCCGGGTTGGCCAGCAGGTGTTCCAAGTTGGAGGCTTCAGCATCACGAAGTTTAGCTGCGGTCATCAGGTCAGGGATTTTTTCGGCGGACGGTGCTTTTTGCCGATCTCGATTTTTAAAAATGATCCGGTCTTTGGATTCTACCACCTCTGTAATTTTGTTCTTCGGTGATTCAGCCATTTTCAATTTAGCCACATTAGCCAGTTTTTCGTCGGGTTTATGAACCCGTTGAACCAATGGCGGTTTGTTTCTGGAGACTCGTAACCACTGTTTAGGTTGCTCCCGAAACCAGTCGATTTCGATTTTATCAACCCGTGTTACCATTACTTTCTGAGGGATGAAGACCATAATATTAATGATAAGCAGGTGAACGATGAGAGAGATCAGGATTGCTGAAAGTGCGCGAGTTCGACTGCGTCCTAGTTGTTCTTGCCTTTCGGCCATGACCGACATTAGTGTATGCTAAGCTCCGAAAAGTAGATCTGCATCTTGTCAAATAGTAGGTCAATTATATACCAATAGTGATTGGATTTTCCACTTCTCCTATCGGGATCTCTGTAGCTATAGTAACCGCCTTTTCGCTTGATAATCACTACCTCCAGATGTAGAATATGAAAATGCTCTGTAACGTGCTGCCTATGCCTTCCCGCCTATTCATCGTGTCAGTTGTTTTTTTGTGGATGACAAGTTTCGGTTCAGCCCAATACTTTGGTAAAAACAAGGTGACTCGGCAACAGTACGATTGGCAAATCCACCGCACTGAACATTTTGACATTTATTACTATGAAAGTGCGACTCGATTGGTGCCGATCATGGCAGATATTGCTGAAGAAGCCTATGAGCAACATAGCGAGGACTTTCAACACCAAATTACCAGCCGAACCCCTCTAATTCTTTATCAATCCCATACTGATTTTCGCGACACTAATATTATTTTGGATGAGTTAAGCGAGGGAGTTGGTGGGTTCGCTGAGATTTTCAAACGGCGGGTTGTGATCCCATTTACAGGATCTCTCAAAGATTTCCGTGAAGTGATCTTTCATGAACTGGTTCACATTTTTCAGTACGATATTATTTACCAGAAACCGTTTGCCCGAATCTATAGCGGTGAGTTTTTGTACAGTGCTCCAATGTGGTTTATCGAAGGATCAGCAGACTACTTTGCCAACGACGTTGATGCAGTTGGACAAATGGTGTTGCGTGATGCCTCTCTAAACAACCAGATTGTGTCCCTGAAATTGCTGGAGAACTTTTATATTCTCGGCTCCCAGGTCTATCTTGGTTACAAAATTGGCCAATCGGCTATCGGCCATTTAGTCGAAAACTATGGACGGGAAAAAGTGGGAGAGTTGATGCACGAATTGCGGCAGAGTCGAACCAAAGATCTGGATCAATCGATGAAAACCGTCTTGGGGGTTCCTCTGGAGGAATTCGATGAAAAATGGCAACGGGCAGTAAAAAAACAGTATTTCCCACTGGTTCAAAACAAAGCCTACCCACAAGACATCGCTAAAAATCTAACAAAAACTTCCAAGTACTCACACAGTATCAAGCCGATTTGGTCTCCCAGTGGAGATTTGGTGGCTTATATTACCGGTAACGACGGATTTAGCGAAGTAGTCTTGGTCTCGGCTAAGGATGGGAAACGAATGTTTCGGATCAGCAAGCGCTTTTTTCGCCGCAAGTACGAAGATATCCGCTCTGATGGTCACGCCCTTTCGTGGTCGCCAGATGGAAACAAAATTTCATTTTTCGCTAACTATCGCGATGAAATGTATATCTTGATCGTCAACGTGATCACCCGGGAGTTAGAGACCCGTATTCGTTTAGAGTTCGACTCGGTTCAATCACCCTGTTATGACCCAACCGGTGAGAAAATCGTTTTTTCTGCCCTTAAAAATGGGCAGACCGATCTATTTATTTTAGATCTGATCAAACAGCAGATTGATTATTTAACCAACGATCCATTTAACGACAGTTCGCCATCCTGGCATCCAGCCGGGAATAAAATCGCCTATACTTCAGAGCGGGATGGCAAAGACCAACTGGTGATTCTGAACATGTCCGAAACAGATCAGAAGGTGATTGATATCGGTCAACACAATGTCGCTACTCCCAGTTGGTCCCCAGATGGCAACAAGCTGATCTTCTGCGCAGATATTAGCGGTGTCTTTGACCTCTTTACTATTAACAGTGAGGTCACAAAACATATCGATTTTACCCGGCTAACCAATTTGATGGCAGGTTGTTCTTCACCGCAGTTTTCACCCGATGGAAAAAAGATTTTATTTTCAGCCTATCAGAATGGGAAGCAAGACGTCTATATTCTAGCGCAGCAAGACCAGTTTCTAGCGGATAGTTCGTCAATGCCTGAAGTTTTAGATCCACCCATCGTGACTGAAATTCAGACTGCCACCTTAACACCGGCGAAGAAACCTCGCCGAGTTGCCAAACGCAAATATAAAACCGATCTGGCTGTAGATGCGATTTTTAGTGACTTCAACCTGGGAGCAGACGGTATATTACGCAACACCACCGATATGATCGCTAGCGACATGATGGGCAATCACCGCTTTGGTGTTAGCCTCTCTAACCATTCGGCAATGAGACAGTCAATCTATGGTGAAACCCAGTTTTATGCCCCGGACTTCATTACCAACTACGGTTACTTCGCTAAAAAGGCCGATTTTGGCGCCTCTATTTTTAATTACCATGAATACCATCTGTTCGGTTCGACTCGAAGTCGAGGCGGTATCTTTCAGCGAATTACCGGTTTGGCTGGATATATCAGTTATCCTTTTAATCGCTACCATCGCCTGGATTTACAAACTCAGGTCTATACAACCCCTTTCACTTATAACTACTACCTACCCAGCTTGCCTGAAGCCTATCTCTCTGATCCTTATGATAATTCCGGGTTGCGTATCCCACCGAGAGGATTGTTGTTTTTAGGGGTTACATCGTTGATCAGTGATACTACCATTTGGAATCAAGCCGGGCCATTTACAGGACAACGGATGAACCTAACCTTAGAGAGATCGTTTAGCCGGCTTGGAAGTGATCTGGATCTGACCAATGTAATTTTCGATGCCAGAAAATACTTCAAGTTAGGTCGCAGATCCACCTTTGCCGCCCGTGCCTTTTTGGGTGGCAGTTTTGGCCGGAACCAATCCTTATTCTTTCTGGGTGGGATTGACACCTTACGAGGTTATCCTTATGAAAGATTCTGGGGGACACGAATGGGAATGCTCAACTTTGAATTGCGTGTGCCTTTCATTGATGAGTTGAGGTTTGCCTGGCCTTTCTCTTGGTCGATTGGTGGAATTCGTGGATTAGCTTTCACTGATTTCGGCACGG
>Ga0208128_1000662_pt1 | contig 13726 bp, 16 predicted proteins | sample ETNtaG_35_FD_185758 | JGI IMG/M metagenome (GOLD analysis project Ga0208128, IMG submission 185758) | Marine microbial and viral communities from oxygen minimum zone, Eastern Pacific Ocean - ETNP201306PF51B (SPAdes) (version 2) | ecosystem: Environmental > Aquatic > Marine > Oceanic ... | reverse complement strand
TGAGCAAACTGCCCACTCGGAAACGGAAATGTGCTTTAAATTCCAACGATATCGATCCACTTGCTGGTGCCAGAGTTCCCTCGAGCTTTTGAGAATCAATAGTTATTTCTAGGCCTGGCGGCAACGGTAAGCCAAGTAGCTTTGTGGTCCGCCAGTTCAGAGCAGGAATATTCAGAGTATTTGGATCAAAGCAAAGACTTTGCACTCCCTCATGGCTTGAAGGCCCAAGATAGCCATTGCCGCCACCTCCTCTTGCGTCATAGCTAAAGGTGGGATATGCGCCAATGGCTAGGCGACATCCCTGTTGACTTTTTAGCTGCATAGTGGAGTACAACTTGATTGCAAGTGCTATCAACATGCTTAGCTGAGGTTAAGAATGGAAGTGGTCAGATGAGCTGAAAAAAACAAGAAAGTTTGTGTTTGCAACGGCCACTTGTAGATATGATTTTCATTTGGTGCCTAATTTGGCAGTCTTACATTTGAGAGCTTCGCCTATATATAGCTATGTTGTTGCAAATATGTTTATTGCAGACACTGCTCATAAGGTGATTAGTAATTCATGGTATTTATTTTGCCTCTTAATGTTCATAGTGGCAAGGAATAGTCGTCCTTGTCATTTATTTATCTTTCTAGAGTTGTTATTGCGTCTGCATTAATGCTGCATCAATACTCGCCATGCATAGCCGGCCGCTGAGCTGTTAACCGTCCAGCTGACGATGACGACGCAAGCCATCTTCTATTAGGAATGATGCAAGGCTGCTGCAGCTGCGGCTTTCGGCAAGGGCATGCTGCTTGAGCCTGTTCATCAATCCTGCAGGAAGGGTGACATTGAGGCGTTCTGATTCAGCAGAATCTGCCACCATTGCAGCACTAGGTGCTTCTTGAGGCGACCGTTGGTGTTCTTGCAGTTTGTTCATTGGGTTCTGCAATTACGACACATTGACGGATGAGATTGAGCCGGAATCTCAACAATAACCTGCCTTTCGTGGCCCCAGCTCAATATGGCTTTTGCGAGTCGTTTATAAATCAGATCACAAGATCCCCTTTTAGCGTTGACCTATTAATCTGTCTTTTACTCGAGTAGAGCTCCATGCGGTCGTTGCCATTGAAGCTTGCTCCAGGCAGCGATCTTCGTGGAAGCCTTCAGCAAATGGCTCAGGAGCAGAACAGATCAGGTTTCGTGCTTGGTGTGGTTGGCAATCTTTCGCGTGCAGTCTTTCAGTGCCCTGGCCAGCCCGAACCAACTGTGCACGAGGGAAATTTGGAGATCATCACTCTTAATGGCACGGTTTCACCAAATGATGTGCATCTGCATCTAAGCCTCTCTGATAGCGCATGTCAGGTTTGGGGTGGTCATCTTGAAGTCGGCACTGTTGTGCTTAAGGGAGCGGATCTGTTGGTGGGATTTTTGGAACAATCTCTCCCTGAGGAATGTTTAGATTCTTCCTTGACACCAAGGATTGAGATTGCTGTATTGCCTAGTTGTCCTTGGTCTACTAGAGCTTTAAGAATGCTTAGCTCACTTGCAATTCCACACACCATTACGACTATCGACGGCGATGACTCCTTCAAGGAGATTAATCAACGTAGTCAGCTCAAAACATTCCCTCAAGTTTTTATCGATGGGGAGTTGATTGGCGGTTATGACGAACTCTCAGAGCTAAAGGCTTCTGGTCATCTTGAGGAAATGCGATGAGTAGTGATCAAGAAAAATTGGTATCTACAGACTTCTGGAGCGAAAAACCACCTTGGTGCCAGCCCTGGAGCATCTTGCTCACAGGAATAGGCTTGCTGGCAATCAGTTGGTGGTGCCTCCATCTCCTTTGGTTTACGACCCTCCTTGGCTTAGGCGTTTTCGGTTGGTGGGGTTTGTTTTTAGTGATCGCTCCATTGGCCTATCGCCAGCAGATCCAGCAGCAGGGTTTAGAGCAGGATCAAGTTTCATCCTGATAGGTCTATATATTTGGGCGTCAAAGCTCACCATTGGGCAAAATCTTGTATAGAGATCGGCAATGCCGAATATCTGGATAATCGCTCTATGGCCTCGCTTTTGAAGATTCGGCCGCTGCAGCGTAATGACATACCAACAGTTACGCAGTGGGCCAGAGCTGAGGGTTTTGCACCTGGAGTTGGTGATGTAAGTATTTATCGACATACAGATCGTCAGGGTCTTTGGGTGGGTTGGTTAGGTAGCAAGCCAGTCGGTTGCATCGCCGGAGTCCGCTACAACGCTGCCTATGGGTTTATCGGATTGTTCTTAGTAATTCCAGAGCATCGTGGTCATGGTTATGGAGTTGAGTTATGGCAACACGCCCTTGAGCATCTTGCTGATCTTCCTTGCGTTGGCCTGGAAGCGGCTAGCGAGCGTGTTAGTGATTACGAAGGTTGGGGTTTTGCTCCCGCGTCAACTACTACTCGTTGGCAAAGGATTTGCAATGGCGATCTATTAGTTGAGAGTGAGTCTTCCAATTGTTGTGGATTTCAACTGCTTGAGGGAGGCTCTATACCGGCTATGGCCGTTCAGAGTTACGACGCTATGCGCGAACCAAGCCCTAGGCCACACTTCCTCGCCGATTGGCTTGAGCATCCTGCTGGCAATGTTTTGGCTTTGGTGGATGACAAAAATTCATGCCATGGCTTTGGAAGGATCCGACCTTGTCTATTACGTGATGGACAAGGCTGGCGGATAGGGCCCTTATTGGCTGATAGCCCGCAATTGGCAGAGTTGTTACTTCGGCGCCTGATTCAAAGCCACCCAGGAGTAGTGCTCTTGGATGCTCCTGGGGGCAACTCTCTTTCTGCACCCCTTTTTAAGAGGCTTGGTTTTAGTGCTGTCTCTGAGACCCTGCGTATGTATCGAGGTGAACAGCCTGGTATTTCTCTGTCTGAAGTTTATGGACTGGCCTGTTTGGAGCTGGGCTGAAAAAGAAAAAAGCAGCCAAGAAGGTTTGGGACCTTACTTGGCTGCTGGATTCTAATGATGTTTTTTGTTGTTTTTTAATTACCAACCGCTGCTTGACATCGATTCGACATAGGCAGCTACATCTGCGATATCAGCTGCGCTAAGCACATCACCAAAAGCAGGCATAGGTGCCTTGCCATTAGTTACTTGAGCAGCAATTGCTGCTTCATGACCTGAGCCGTAGTTGGCCAAATAGGCCTCTAGGTCTGCTTTCTGAAGAGTTCTATCTGGATTGAGTGTATTTCCTCCTCCAGCGTGGCAAACAGCACAAGTATTAGAGAACACCTGGCCTCCATGGGCCGTATCGGCAGCCATCACCCAAGCTGGCGCAGCCAGGAAAATGGTAAAAGCAAAAAGGGCGGAAAGTAGCCTACGCATCAGGAGCAGGTATCAACGCTCACAATTATTTAGTTCGCCGGAGCTTTATTGTGTCTTCTTGGCGCAAGCTGTCATCTTTTCAAATAATTACCCGAAGCCCTTGCCTAATTGATCGTTTGAGCTCAATTGCAGCAGCGCTGTGTCAGCAGAGCGCCACAAAAGTCTTTTTCTTGGTGGCTGTTTTATCGCTTGGATCAATCAAGGACTAAGAACTGAGCGAGCAAGTCCAGCATCTTCTACCCAACCATCTCAAGGTGTTCGAATAATCATGATCTTTTGATCAATTGGCGGATTTTGCCCAATAAGCACCTTTCCTCCTCTAGTTATGGGTGGCCGAATTTGCTGCAGGCTGCTCATGACCTTCTCCACGAAGGCCCTTCTGTTCGCATCACTAATGGCTCTAAGTGTTGGGATCAGTTCTTGCAGCACTTCAAGTTCTTCAGGCCGTCTCAGCGGAGCAGGTGCCACATTCCCTGCAAAGATCTATACCCGCTGGTTTTCTGATCTCGCCCAGACTGGTGGCCCTCAGGTCAACTATCAGGCTGTAGGTTCCGGCTCTGGAAGAAAAGCATTCATTGATCAGACCGTGAATTTCGCTGCCTCTGACGATCCGATGCAGCAAGAAGATATTGAGAAGGTCAAGCGGGGTCTGGTTCAAATTCCGATGGTCGGAGGCACGATTGCCTTTGGTTACAACTGGAATTGTGACTTGAATTTGACCCAAAAGCAGGCAGTCCAAGTAGCTCTCGGCAAGATTACGAATTGGGATCAGTTGAATTGCCCCGCAGGAAAAATCACATGGGTGCATCGATCTGATGGCTCTGGCACGACCAAGGCATTTACTAATTCCATGCAAGCCTTCTCTAAGCAGTGGACCCTTGGCACTGGGAAATCAGTTGAATGGCCCGCTGGTGTTGGAGCCAAAGGGAATTCAGGTGTTGCTGGTGTGATTACAAATACACCAGGAGCTATCGGATATGTGAACCAGTCATATGTCAAAGGAAAGGTCAAAGCAGCTGCTCTTCAGAATCTCTCTGGGGAGTTCCATACTCCAAATGTGGAAACTGGATCGGCGGCTCTTAATGGAATTCAGCTTGATGCCAATCTTGCTGGTACAAACCCCAATCCAAAAGTTAAAGGGGCTTACCCGATTGCAACTCTTACTTGGCTGTTGGCTTACAAAACAGGTAACGAAACTAATCTCGATGCTCTCAAAAAAAGTTTTGATTACATGCTGAGTGATGAGGCACAAGCACAGGCCGATGGCTTGGGTTTCGTACCCCTTCAAGGTGAGATCCTTGAAAAGTCTCGTGCTGCTATTAGTAAGGTTGACAAATGATCACACTACATTCCAGCATTGACTTTGCCCTTTTCTCAACGGTTGAAGCTGATTGCATCATTAGCGAGAAAACTGAAGATATCTTAAATGCAGAATACATTGATATCTCTATTTGTAGAGACGCTGCATGTTTTTACGTAATTTATATTGTAGAGGTGTTTAGAATTTTTGATATTATTGGATTAGGATTTCTTAAAAGTTACTTGTTGTCAAATTTCAGGCAATCTTTAATTAATATACTTCTTACAAGTATTTGTCTTCACAAATTCGTTCCCGAGCCAAAACTATGATCTTTATTGGTCGTGAACTTGCGCTGTTCCTTCTACTCATTCTCTTGCAGCTCTCCATTTCTCAGCCAGCCACGGCTTGCTCTCAGGGTATGACTTGGGGCATGGACATTTCAGCCGTTGAGCAGCAGTTGGGTGTCTCACTTGAAGGGATTGATAAGGCTTCTGAGCAGAAACTATTTGAGGCTCATGACTTACAGATCGGACGTTTGCCAGTTTCAAGGTTACGTTTGCATTTTGCTGAGACCAAGGGACTACAGCATCTTGCCTATGAACTTGATCCTGAGGCCATGACAGAAGTGTTGGCTGGCTTGCGTCATCGATATGGCCCACCTGTGAGTACAACTCTGGATGATTCAGCTCGTGGCTCTAAGCAACAATGGATATGGCATACCGGAGATGATGTGATTACAGCAATAAGTAGTGGTAATCAACCTTTCCTTTTGGCCTACCGTCCCTGTCGTCTTGACCCTAATTTGCTATAAATAATTTTTTATTATGCAGTCCTTAGTCGTTGTGGTTTCCAAAAGTTTTCTTCAGGTGAAGCGCTGGTTTCGCTGACGTTGTTTTTCTTCCAGAAGATTTGTCTCGAGCTGTTCAATTAACTCAGTAACAAGAGCCTGGAATTCAGGTTGACAACCTCGGAATGCTGCTTTGTGGCGAATGGGCTCATTACGAGTGCGTAGGTCGGTAAGCATCAATTGCAACGCATCGATTTTGGCGTTGGTGTTCATAACCAGGCACACAGCACACAGAGACACTATGACGGCTATTAGCCAAAATTTATTATTGCTTGTTTCATTGTGATTAGCGGCTGCTCTGGGTTGCTAGTGATTTCGACGATGCGACGAATAGAAGTGGGTGTGCCAAGTGACTCAATGCAGCAACGCGCAACCAATCGGCGGGGAATTGAATCGTTTTCTTGGCTGTCAGCTGTTGTGTAAAGGATGCCTTCTTTGTTCAGATTCTCCTCTCGTTCGTTGAGCCCACCTGGTCGGATTACGGTCCAGTCAAGATCGCTTTGCTCTAGAGCCCTTTCTCCGACTCTTTTCCAAACCAAAATCAAGCCAAACAGGTTCAAAGGATGCTGCCAGCGGCCAGCACAAAGAGAACTAACTAATACGACTCTTTTTAAACCCACACGCTTGCAACTACTGATCTGTCGTTGGACCCCCAAAGCATCCACTCGTGCTGGACCAGTTAAATCAGGAGATGGTCTAGCACCTGTTGCGATTATCAGAGCATCAAAGCCATCGAGTGCTGCATCAAGGGCATTGGCATCCCCAAGAGCGAGACGACGCTGTTCACAATTGGCCAAGTTCTCGGGCAATTTTGAGTTTGGACGTAGTAGCAGACGCACCTTATGGCCTGCCTTAACTGCCTCTTCTGCAATGCGATAGCCGGTTTTGCCCGATGCCCCACTGATGACCAACTTCATACCCATTTTAGGTAGCCCAAGATTTTGCATGGTCTAGCGAAAATCTTGGTTGAGTGGTCAGTTCTGTCTGGACTATCGCGTGTAATTTTATTTCTCAACAAATTGGCTAATCTCTGATTATCGTACCTAAGAGCAGTAAATAATTGCGATACTTATTTTTGCGTCAGCATTAAAAGTTTTCAGGAATTAATTACTTTAGCAGTTACCTTTATAGCAACTGTGACCTTCTATCATTATTAAATATCTAAAATATACGGCAACTGGTTAGATTGATAGTAATATAGATACTTGCAAGACTGATTCTTAGTGCTTTCACATCGCCATCCATGGCTTTATGCTTTATCAGTGAGATTCCATCGTTGGCGAAGGCGTCTATCGAGTCTTATAGATGGTCGTAGCTACTGCAACAGCTGTATACCAGATGTACGCTTGCCCAATTTGATTTATCAACATCGCTCTTTATTGTTGCGATCTCTAGAAGGTGTTGAAGGTAAGTTGCAGCGCAATAAAGTCGTTAATTTGGCAATCGTCTGTCGCAGCCTTGATGGTGTGATGATAAGGCCGGGTGAAACATTCTCGTTTTGCCAACTTGTTGGCTGTCCTACGCAGCGCAGAGGATTTCGAGAGGGCCTGGAATTATCCTTCGGGAAACCTCGCTCAGGTATTGGCGGAGGTATTTGTCAATCTACTAATTTGATTTATTGGCTAGCACTCCATTCTGAGCTGGAAGTTACAGAGCGCCATCATCATACCTGTGATCCTTTCCCTGATCAGGGAAGGGTTTTGCCTTGGTCTACTGGAGCGGCAGTGTTTTTTAATTACCGAGATCTTCAGCTAACCAATAACAGTTCACGCACATATCAAATTCGGATTTATTTAGATGAAACATATCTAAATTGCGAGTTAAGAGTTGATGTAACACCACCTCTTAGCTATCATATTTCGCAGCAGCAACATCGTTTCCTTCGTTATGAAAATGACTACTATCGAGCCAATGAAATCTGGCAGCGTCATGTAGATCGCCGCAATGGTAATACGATTACCAATATTCTGGTATCTAAAAATATAGGTCGTGTGCTCTATGAACCTACTCAGGAGATACGAAACTCTGCTGTGGTGATTAGTAAAAAACCTGTCTAATGTAATTGTTTTATTTATTGCCAAAAAGCTTAGCTTCCTATTATATTTTAAATTGATACTACCTTGAACTTTACCTTTGAATCAAGCCAAGCGGAAGCATCAATTTTATTTATGGATATTTCTACCTTTCCTTTTGGTCGCAATTGCTTGGCTACAGGAATTCATTGATCAATTGTTATTTGCTGGCAATTGGAACTTGCCTATAGGACCTGGCCTTCCTTGGTGGCGTTTGTTCACAGCTCCATTTAGCCATGCTGACTACGGGCATTTAATTGCCAATACAGTAGTCTTCCTACCTCTAAGTTGGGTTGTACTTGCAAAGGGGTTACGTGATTATATAGCTGTTTTGACTTGTGTTATTTTCATGGAAATTCCGATCATTATCTTTGGCGCTAGTGCTAGTCACGGAATGTCGGGATTTGTTTATGGTTTGTTGGGATATTTGATGCTCATTGGTTTTCTAGAGCGACGTATCTTGACAATTATGATCTCAATATTCTGCCTATTGTTTTATGGTGGAACTCTATATACATTAATACCTGGTTTATCTCCTGTTGGGGTTAGCTGGATTGGCCATTTTAGTGGCTTTATCGGTGGACTGTTGGCGGCGTTTGCTGTATATAGAGAGTAGCTTGATAATCTAACTCCTCTATAATTGGTAGTAATATGATGAATCACGAAATGAGTTAGAGGATACTCAAATTTAAATCTAAATGACTGCATATGTATTCTATATTCTAAATGGCTTATTAATAAATTTGGCATTGTATGATCTTCAGGATGTGATAGTAGGGCGATTAGCGCCTGAATTTATTATTAACCATGTGTACGCAGCTCGGGTGACTAGAGGACATTCTATCAGGAGTAATAGTAAAATTACCTTCACAGATTTCAAGTTTGATTAGGGCTTCTTTAATATCACTGGCTTTATACGCGTTGGATATAACTCTTGGCATAAACTACATTTTGTTCCATCGCACCCTCTAGCCGTGCAGTGTTCACGCCCGTAATAGATGATCTGTAGATGTAATTTATTCCATGCAGACTCAGGGAAGAGCTCTTTAAGATCATTTTCTGTTTGAACTACGCTTCTTCCGCTAGACAACCCCCATCTTTGAGCTAGCCGGTGTATGTGTGTATCTACAGGAAAAGCTGGTACCCCAAATGCTTGTGCCATTACAACACTTGCTGTTTTGTGCCCCACTCCTGGAAGAGATTCGAGATCTTTAAAATTATGTGGAACTTTTGACTCAAACTTTTTAATGATAAGTTCAGAAAGTCTATGTATGTTTTTAGCTTTTTGATTAGAGAGTCCTAGCTGTCTAATCATATTTAATATTTTCGCTTCACCTAGCTGGTACATCTTTTCTGGGGTCTGTGCATTTTCAAACAAAGATACTGTTACCTCATTGACTTTCTTGTCAGTGCACTGCGCACTTAGTAAAACAGCAACAAGCAATGTGAACTCGTTACTGTGTCTTAACGGAATGGATGGTTTTGGATATAGCTCATTTAGACGCATTGACACTCTGTTGGCCCGCTCTTTCTTTTTCATTGCATAAACTACGCTGTTAGATTTTAAGTACCTATTCTATAGTGAACTATGACTCTCCCTACTATGCTAGCAATCTAGCTGATTACTTCCATTGATGTTTTTTTATCAGGTATGCTATTTAACCACTTTGTGTATGCTCTTTTGGATAAAGTCATAGATGATATTACCCTTCTTAATTTCTTATCTCTTTTCGTTTGCATCAGACTTTTGAATTGACTGTGGCTATGCCAATTTAAAGCCTTAATTATGCCATCTCTTCCTATAGTGAGCTGGCCTTGCTTCGCCCATCTTTTGTAAATTTAAGCTGATAAGCTGCTGAAAGGAAGCGTTATTTCATTTGCCTGGGATTGCTGAAATGCCTGCGAAAGGAGCTGCAACGTGCCTAAATCGAGTATCGAGACCAACTTATACCTAGTCATGTCTCATTTGATACAGTAGTAGTTCGAGGTTGATCGTGGCGCTGGGCGAAAATGTACGTATTACATGTTGCAATTGTTGCCGGCAAGTCTTCTTGATCGATCACGTTGTCGTGAGCTTCGCTGGGATACAGCTTCTTGCAATGGTTTTGCGCGATACACAGCCTGCATAGATCCTGTTTTTGCAGGCCTAGATTTTGGTAATCAACCACTGCATTTTGCTAGCAATATCTCACAAAATGGTTCTTATATAAAAACCTCCAACAAACATCTGGAATCACCTCGTACCCTTCAACTGACAGAAGGACAGACCTACCTGCTTTCTGCCCAAAAGGAAAAGGGTCGTTACCTGCGACTTTCCTTCCAGCATGGCGTTGCAAGATTGTCTGGCTCCTTCGGAGATCACCTGCCTGATGTAACACTTGCTTTTTGTGGTGAGCATGAGGCTGGATGGCTACGCCTACCAGAAGATAACTCCTTCTTTATTGAAGCTCTTACCCATAGCTCATTTGAGTTCCATCATTCTGACCATTGCCCAATAGAGCAAGACCTATTGTGGAATTGGCTTTTTGACCTACATCTTGTCAGGCACCCTGTTGGTGCCGAGGCGAGACTTGTTGCGCTACTACAGCTTTTAGTTAGTCGTTTTGGCATTCGTAGAGGAGATGGTTATCTCCTGCCTATGCCTCTAGCTCATGCACGAATTGCTGAATTAATAGGTGCTACACGTTCCACAGTGACGCGTCAGATCTCTTTGCTCCGCAGGCTGAACCATCTTCAACTTATCGATCCTGATGGGATTTTTCTGCTCTCTGAGCAGCTTGTTGAATCCACTACATCTCTAAATAGCTGATTGTGATTACCCACCATCTACAAATAGAGGACCTTTGGCACCATTACGGTGATACTTCTGCAGAAGGGTGGACTCTGCAATCCATCAACATGCACCTCCATAGCGGTGAACTTGTTGGCCTATTAGGACCGTCTGGCTGTGGCAAAACCACCCTACTTCGATTGATTGCAGGCTTTGAGCAGCCAGTTCAAGGAAGAATCATCATCAACGACCAGGAGGTTGCATCCCCCGTTGGCATGCTCCCTCCAGAGAGAAGAGGAGTTGGCATGGTTTTTCAGGATTACGCTCTTTTTCCCCACCTCGATGCCTGGAGGAATGCCTGTTTTGGTCTTCATCGCGGTCAGGACACAAGTCGTACAAAGTGGTTGATGGAGATGCTTGGCTTGGCGGATCTTTGTCATCGATATCCACATCAGCTTTCAGGTGGTCAACGTCAACGATTGGCACTAGCTAGAGCACTCGCACCAGGATCTTCACTCGTCCTTTTGGATGAACCCTTTTCCAGTCTTGATGTTGAGGTACGTCAGCGCTTGCGCAGTGAACTTTCGGCTGTTCTTCAGACGTGTGGTGCTAGTGGTCTCCTTGTAACCCATGACCCTCAAGAGGCGCTCGCAATTTGTGATCGAGTAGCTGTTTTACGCGCTGGTGAGCTTCATCAATGTGCCACTCCCACAGAGCTTGTTCATAAACCAGCCACGCCATTTGTTGGTCGCTTTGTTCTTCAGGGCAATTTGCTCCCTCTAGATATCGGTGGTGAATATTGGCAAACACCTATTGGCCCTATTGCAAGGCTTATGGAACCGAGTGCGGCTAATGCAACTGAATTGATGGTTGATGAACAGGCTCTTCAGATTCAGCAGCATCCCCATGGTGAAGCTCGCATACAGGGGCGAGAGTTTCTCGGTAGTCATTGGCTTCTGCGGGTGGAGCTTGGCAATCACCTATTGCGAGTACGCCAACCGCTAGAGGAACCTGTAAACACAGGTGAACGTTGTTCCGTAGCCTTTCGTGCTGGTCAAAAAGGAATTCTTTTCCCAGGAGCTATTTCCTGTCCACTTACTTAAGCTTCCCTTTCAGAAGACTTTATACAACCTATAAAAAATTAAACCTCATAATTTCTTTTCATTTACTTGATGATTGTCTTTAATTAAATATTAGCGAATTTGAGGTGGTCGATGATTCAGTCCCGACAGCAAATGCATTTGCCTCCTTTCCATTTTGAGCACTTCCCCTTTTTACACGCTTTTTTCTTACTTGAAATTAGCAACCGCCCTTGTGGATTGTCCTTCAAGTCAATACCTATGGATTTGGCCATGATGACCTCTGGTACTTTTTGCACCTGAGACTGATTCTCATTTTACAACGTCGATATCGCACTCGAGTGGCTCTTTTCAATATGTACAAACCCTTGTAGCATTGGATACATTGCAGGGAGCAGGAGTACTGACCTTCTTCTTGATACAAGCCGTTTAAAGCATTCACCTTGAAATTAACGATGCCTTTCCCTTCAAGTGCTTCCACTGTTGCTCCGATTACTGGTCCTGCAGGACGAGCAATGGCTCAGTCTATGGAGGCTGCTCTTGTAGAGGCACTAAACCAGCATCTCACTATGGAACGCAGTGCAAGTGCTGCATACTTTGCTATTGCGATTTGGTTCGCTGAGAGAGAATTACGTGGCTTTTCCCATTTCTTTAAGCAAGAAGCCATACAAGAACAGGTGCACGCAGCTCATTTTGCTGATTACTTAATTGCACGTGGACAGTCGGTTGTGTTGCAAGAAGTGCCCGCACCACGACAGGAATGGTCTAGTACAGACGCAATCATGGAAGCTTCATTCCAAATGGAGTCTGATGTAACTACTTCACTTCATCAGCTCTATGCAATGGCTGAGCGTGCAGCAGATATGCGAACAACTGTTTTTCTAGACCCACTTATAGAGAATCAAGTTAATTCTGAAGATCAATTTGCTCACCTTCTAGGCCGTGTGCGCTTTGCACAGAATCAGGCTTCCGCAATGTTGATAATTGATGGTGAGCTAAGCAACGGCAATAACTCACCTGCAAAGATGGCTTGATTTTAACTGATATAACCCCAAACAATAAGAAGCTTTAGTAGATCTTGCTTATGATTAAATTGCTATAGAGGCAAGACTTACAGCGATCAACTATATGCGTTAATTGATATTGGCCTGCTACTTATCTCAATAAGGAATGCTATTGATAGCTTGTCTTCTACGCCGTTATTTTCGCACAATTTTGCAGCTTTAAGCAGTTCACTTCTTCTCGTATTCAATTGCTGCAATTCGCTCTTCAAACGACAGAATAGACAGTCGTCATTACATCTAACCATTGCTTCAATTAATGAGCTACAGCGATGACGTATCGAATCAACTTCTCTACATAAGCTGGCGATAACGCTATCTGAGGTGGTTACTAATGAGCTTTCCATGTTGTTTGGGAAATTAGGCAGCCAGTGGTGCGGACTCGATCAATGCTGGCGCCAAACGCAAGATTGGTTCGCCATTAGGCACATTCAATAGTTCTGCAGTGCGCAGTCGCGAGATCAGCCGAGTTGAGGTAACACGTGTGGAACCAATGAGTTCTCCGATTCGCTCATGGGTTAGTCGGAATGGAAGGTCACACCATTCGCCACAGCGTCTTCCTAATCGGTTGACAAGCAATGCAAATAAGGCTTGTAGGCGCTGCTCTGCATTTCCCAGGTGGCGGATGCGTAGTAACTGAAGGGTCCACTCGTTCACAGCATCGAAATCGTGACCTTCACGGATTTCAGCATCGCTGCGAAAACATAGTGGCGTAAGGGCTTCAACACATACACCTTCACTGCAGAGGCGGTCGGTACGCAGTTGATCGCCTTCTTGGAGAAATGCAAGGGTCATCCCCTCGGTCTCTTCGCAAGGGCAGTAGACCCGAGCGATACCTTGAAGTACTTCTATGCAGGCGCCACCAGAGCGAGCTGCTGGGTCAATCAGGATTGACTGACCAGGAGGCATCCTTACTGCTGGCGTTGGGTCGTCGGGAAGAAAGCGGAAGCTCATGAGAAGCCCCTTAGCGGCTTTTGAGAATTCTTCGCAACTTAGATGAAGCAGGGGGCTTTTTGCAAGCGATTCTCAATAGCATTTCAATTGTTGCGAAATGCATACCTTGTTGATTGACCTAAGTGTCTGTTTCGTTACAAGCCCACGTGTTGTCTGGTCATTTTTTGCTGTTGAGTCGTCACATGCTGACTTCCCTTTTCAGAGTTTTGTGGCAAAGGCACAAATTTTTCTTCGCGATCAATCGGCTGCCTGGTTTTGGGTTCGCTCCATAAATGATAAATCAGAATTATTCGGGAATATAAA
>Ga0208128_1000653_pt1 | contig 13819 bp, 14 predicted proteins | sample ETNtaG_35_FD_185758 | JGI IMG/M metagenome (GOLD analysis project Ga0208128, IMG submission 185758) | Marine microbial and viral communities from oxygen minimum zone, Eastern Pacific Ocean - ETNP201306PF51B (SPAdes) (version 2) | ecosystem: Environmental > Aquatic > Marine > Oceanic ... | reverse complement strand
TAGAAATAAACAGAAGGCGAATACCAACCCGTATAGAGCCGTAATCAACGCTACGGCGGCTCCTCCTGTCAATGCGCCCAGATCCATACCATTGCCAGCGCCCATAGCTCCAAGCATAGCAATCACACCAAACATAACGCTGATAAGACCTGCCCCAATAGAAACCCTGACGGCTAGTTTGTAGACACCAACCGCAATAGCAGCCTCTTCTCGGTTGGGACGAGGATTGAAAGCAATCCTCCATTATGAACCATAGGCTATCAGGCAACCACCTAGCACGGGGCCTAAGACACAGATAAGACTTGCGGTATCAATTAATCCTTTCAGTGCGTTTCCTAAAGGCAAGCCAAAAAATGTGCTTAAAATGACTATCAAAAGAGAAACAGCAATAATCAAAAAACCAAAGATTCGCATCAGAAACCTCTTTCTCAATACAACACAGATTACAAACAAAGCGTCCTGCTGACGCTAACCAAATCGAATCGACATCAGTCTAAAACGCATGCTGCCATCTGATGAGGTTTTTTATTAGTCGTGTAGGCTTCACTATTTAGCCTTGACGTTTGTATCAAAAAAAGGACCCTTTTTCTTGCACACTAAGTTAATTGAAACTAACCGCTAAAAACATACTAAAACTGTAGCCAAAAACTGTTTCAATAAAACAGGTGTGATATTGACCACATGTGAATGAGTTAGCTAAAACAGCCCCACTAAATAACTTTGCCTACTCTGAACAGGACATCCATTACTTCCTCCACAGTATAGCCAAAGCAATAGCTGACAGTCCGCACAGGATAGGGTTGTGGATCAAGAAACAACCAAGACTTCAGGTACTGTAACTTGGAATCAGGATAGTGCGGGAGTGGATCAGGCTGTGGTCTATCTATTCCGTGTAGGTCCATCAAGCCAAGGAAGGAATTGGTAGAAGCTAGCCGTACTTATACTGACCAGCAAGGTAGATCTGAGATGCTGACACCAGCCGGTTTGGCGGCGCAAATCTTTGTAGGCCCTAAAGACGCTAAGAATGTACTCGCCAGGTTAAAGGAAAGGTTAGGGAAGAAGAGCGGAATAAAGGGAATCCTAATATAGCCGTCTATACTCGCCAGCCGACACTGCTCCTCTACTTCTCCCCAAGCGCTAGCCGTCACCGCCAAAATGGGCCCCCCTTCTGACCGACCCATACTTCGTTTCTGCTGCTGCATTTGCCGACTGGACTCACAACCACCTACCTGCGGCATCTGCAGATCCATCAGAATCAGATCGTATCGCCCGGCCTGGAATTTGTCTAACGCCTGCTGTCCACCAACCGCCGGCTCCACCTGACAATCTAACCCCTCCAGCAGGCAACCAACCAGCCGCCGATTGACCGTTTCATCGTCCACCACCAGGGCTGTCCGGCCACTCAAGTCCATCTCGGTGGCGTCCTCTGTCACGGTCGACGTTGGAATTGCTTCTATTCCGGCTTCCATTTCAACCACCGCCAGCGGCAACTCAAACCAGAAGGTGGATCCTAGCCCAGTTGGCTCTCCAGCCCCACTAGTCCGCCCATCCTTTGCACAACTGCTGACTGATAACCAGTGATGGCGAGTGAGGCCCTCATCCAACGGGCTGAAGGCCTCAGGTTGATTAGTAGCGGTGGTAATTAATGGGCAAGAATCTCAAATTCAACCTGAATCGGTCTATGGTCAGATGGATACACACCATTGACATTGTCATCCACAACCTCATACGAGCGAACCTCAACGTTCCCTCTCGACAAAATCCAGTCGATTCCATTCCCGCCATCGATAGAGTCTTTCAATACGCCATAATTTTCCGAGTCCCCAACAAATGCTCTGTAGACATGGCTCTCCGGTCGGGCGTTAAAGTCACCCAACAAAAACACGGGACGCTGCTCGGTCCATTCACCAAACCGGTCCAGCGCACAGATTCGCTCGATGATCAGTTTGGCACTGTTCAATCTTGCCAGTGCCAGACCTTTTCCTACAGCCAGATGCGTGTTAAAGACATAAAACTCCTGCGTATTATCCCAGTGCCCCCGATAGTCCATCGGGTAGGGACTTTCTTGTCCATCGGCCATTCTGTTGATAAATGCGAAACGAGCCCACGTGACCATACGAGGGTTGTTGCTGGGCCCACTACCAATAACTTCTGGCGTTTCCGAAAGCTGAAAACTACCCATCTCTCTAAGCCGAAATTTATCGGGTCTGAAAAAGATGGCCATATGCTCGTCATCATCCCCACCCTTTCGTCCTTCTCCAAGAACCACATATTCTGGCAAATGATCCATCAAATAGTCAATCTGCACCTTCAGGCCCTCCTGAGTCCCAATGATATCAGGACCGTGTTTGCGAAACAATTCCACTTGCATATCCCGCCGAACATCCCACGACGGCTCAAACTTAGGACAGGCAAATTTCAGGTTATAAGTCATCAACTTGATTGTCTTATTGTCCGCCATCAGCCTTGGTTCCTCTCTTTAACAGTTAAATAAAAAAGCAAAGTTTTTCAGGTGACCTCAACTTCAAAAAAGGTTATATATGCCCTCAGTATACACTGGTTGGGGTGGTATTAACGACATGTTGATTTGGGTGTGCGGCGAGTACAATTTCATAACCAGAGTTTTTAATCGCTCCTTTTTGTTGGTATTGCACTGTTGGCCCAGGACATCCGCTCGTAAGGGATGATCGACTTGTTGCCGGAATTCAAAGGTTGCCAGAATAATTTTTCGTCGGCTCTAGGAATGACTAGGCCGAGGTTAGCGACGGTTGAAAGCGCGTTGGCGAGCGGATTGGTGTTGTTTTTGCCAGTGAAGGGGCAGAAAGTCAAAGGCGTTAGCCCAAGGCCACTTGAAAAATTGATCAGAAGCAGAGAGGGAAAACCAACCGGGCCAACCTATGAAACGACAATTACCGCTAGTCTTGGACATGATTTTGATACATGATTGCAGGAGCGTCAAAGCCTGTGTGGGGGTGATAGCTTTCGGTGAGTTCAGCACGAAACATCCCGTACTCTCACCAAATTCACACTCAGTATTCCTGTATCTCAAATCCTTCTCCCTCTTAATTTAGTAAAGCCTGCTTTCACTTGGAGAAAAATAACCTTGTGCTCGAAATACTCTCCGTTGAAGAGATTGTCTTCCATCCAAGACCTCCCGGCCTCGAAGAAGTCGACGGCAGTGGGCGGCAAACGCGCTGTCTCCTGCATGGTAAGCCATCTCCTCATCGCTCCGCAGCGCACCAAGATACCAGAACCCCATCTGTGGGTTCGGCCCGAAATACCCGACATCCATGGTATTGTGCTGGCAACCCTCGATCACACCGCCTTGGTCAGCATCCCAACCGTGATCGATCCAGCAGAAGGCGATCGTCCTGCGCACGGTGAGCCAATGCTCATCGAACAGCATCTGTGAACAGACTCTTCTCGATTGGCAGCCTGACCCGAGTCTAGATCTGGCCTCGTCTGGTCGTACTATGCTTGAAGTCAGCCTCCTGCATACTTCGCGAGAGCTCGCTAAATACGAATCCGAGGCCCTGTTCGTAGTCCAGACATGCGTGCAGGAGCCCAGGGAGCAACCCTGGTACTCATGGCTCCCTTCAAAACCGAAGAAGTAGCCATCGACCGTGCGAAAGCATGTCTGCGTGCGCAGGGTAGACAGGTTGAACAACGCCGATTCACGAATAACCGCTGGTATGTCTGACGACAAGAAGTCTTTAATAAAGGTTACCGTCTTGGCCTCAAGTCCAGGCAGACGTGCCATCTCCCGTCGAGCGACATCCCAGGCATCCTCGTAGATTGTGCAGTAGTGATTGCCAACACCAGCAGGCCACCAATGGTCGACGATACCAGCAGGGATATCATACGAACACTAACGACTAATATACCGTGTTTGTGGCCGAAAATTGAATCCAAAATGTATAGCAAATGCGTTACATCTGATAGTAACCTAGGCAGAACAACATACAGATACAGCGGAGGCGAAGAAAATTTTGAAGAAAGACAAGCTGATTAACATCCGTATAACAAATGCTTTGCACGAACAACTGACAGAAGCCGCTAGCAACAAAGGATTAAATCTATCTACTTACATTTACGACGCACTTGTGAAGCAATTACAAGACAAAAAACCTCCCAATAACATAGACAAATCATTCTGGAAAGAAGACGAATCATTCTGGAAAGAACACATCAACCAATTAGCAAAAATGGCTGCAATGGTTAACTAACTGGTCATCTCCCTCTAGAGCCGTCTTTTTGTCTGACTGACTCGGTGTACTACTACCCTTGTTTGACACCATGCAGCATACTTTACCAAACTGGATTTCTCTCTGGTGGAACGTTAATAATTTCCCTGGGTGGCAGAAAGAAAACTATCAAACTCATTTGCCATCAGGCTCTGAAATTGGGAATATTTCAACGCCTTAATTTTGATACATCCTCCTTAACACAAGCCAACGACCCCTTGACCGCCAAGTGGCAGCCAAACTAGAGAAAATGATAGATCAGGCCCGGTCTTGGCATCGAGCTAGACAAGGGCTACATGCGCAGCCATGCTATCGAAGGCTAGGGGGTAGTCATCAGACGGCGAGCTCTATAAGTAGAGAGGGTACTCTTGTCATCCGGCTTGGGGCCAGTCGATAGCTTTCGACGCAGTGATCGGACCTCCCGCTGCGTCTTACGGTCCCAATGTGAGTCGTCCTAGCCAGCAGTCTGCATCCAGGCAAAAACGAGGTTAGCAAAGCGTGCGTGGAAAAGCCGTGCCGTCCTGCGGCTCGTAGCCTAGAATACGGCAGGCGTCCTCTACGTCCTGCCAGCCCTTTTTGTGACGCGAGATACCGGGCACGATGGCCACATCGACCTCCTCCACATCGATACAGCGGGCAAAGAGCTGCGCCGTATCGCGCGGACTGATCCGATGCGAGGATACTTCCGGGTCCCAATCGCTCCCCTGGTCGAAGCGCGGACTACCCAGGCGCACACTGATGCAGGACAGGCCGTGCTGGTCGGCGTAGACTCGGCCGAGGGCCTCGCCAAAACACTTCGTGGCACCGTAGACATTCTGCGGGAAAACGGGCACATCCCAAGAAACGGTTTCTGTGCCCTGATAACCCAATACGGCATTGATGCTGCTGGCAAAGACGATGCGCTGGCAGGCAGCACGCCGTGCTGCCTCAAAACCGTTATAACCGCCGATGATATTGAGGTTGAGCAGGGATTCGTAAAAATCGGCTTTTGGGCTGCGGTCAGCGGCCAGATGCACGAGTACGTTCATGTCCTGGCAGGCGGCAGTGAAGGCGTCGAGATCGGTGATGTTCAGTTGGACGAATTCTTCATTTGCCTGCAGGTTTTCAACCGGGCGAATATCGGCCAGGCGTAGGGAGTAGCGGTTGCCCCAGTGCTGGCGGAGGATAGTGCCGACTAAACCGGCGGCACCGGTGATAATAACGTTTTTCTTTTTGGCCATATTCAGCTCCTTAACTTCAGTAAAAATAGACAAAAAATCTCCTGAGAAACTTAATGCTTCGCAGCTACTTTAGGAATTAGCTCAAAGTCCAATGTGTGTGCCTTCGTCTTCAAATCGACCAGTATATTACCTAGGGCAGATGCGGACAAAAAGAACTGTAATAGTATGAGCGTTTCTAGCCCCTGCAACAATGCTAGAGGCTTTGGGACCTCATCCCTTTTAGTTTGTGTTCCAGACTCCAGATATTATCTGTGGTGTTGAGGCTCTACAGGAACGGTTTGGCTTGTTGCAGCGCGGCTGCAATCAATTCAAGGTGCCACTCCTTCATCAGTTTAATTGGACTCGCCCAGGCCAGCTGGTAACAAAACTGAATCTTATGACCAACTTTTACTGCCTGCGCTCGGCCCGGCAGCGCTCCCACTCCTCCACGCTCATCACGCCAGCGACCAGGTGGCTGTTGTCGCCACTTCGCTCCGAATAGCCCAGCGATTGAGCGCGAACTGCCGCGTACTGGTTGCCAGACTGCAGGACATCCATCTCGCCAGCAACCAAGTGTCGGTAAAGCAGTTGTAATTCCGGGGAAAAATTCTCGTAAACATCTGGTGGCACATAGGTCCTCAACGTATGCCCTCCTGAGTGCAGATTCCCGAATTCATTACCCGACAACCACCATGGTGCGTAACGACACACCACCGCAGTGCGCTCGCACTCGCTTTGGTTTAGCGCCCCCGAGTGCCAGACCCGTGTGTCCTGTATGTAAACCGATCCAGCCGGCGCCGAGACCTGTAACTCCCCTCGTATGGGCGCCGATTGGTCGATGCCGTCGTCCGGGCCACGGGGGTTGCGCGGATCCTTATGCGACCCTGGCACCACCCAAGTGCCGCCGTTAAACGGGGTCACATCCTCAGGACCAAGGTACCAGACCGTCGACAGTGCCATGCAGACGTCGGGAAAGGGTTGCGCGACCGCGCCACAGTGCTTCCACGGTTGCTCATCGTTGGGGCCATAGGCAGTCAGATCGTGCGGCCAGTCCGAATGCCAGCCGCGCCTCTGTAGTTGTTCTTCGGAGATCGGCTTTTTTGCCGGCCGCGACGACTTATTAACTTCGGTCTGCACAATGCGGATGTGCGGGTCAAGGATCGACCGAGCCACTTTGAGCACGCGCGGCGCCGCTAGATACTCAGCAAAGACCTCGCAGCGAGCGATATCGCAGATTTCGGCTTGGGGCGGCAGCGGCGGCCGCACCGGATCTGCCCGCCAATGGTCTAATCGCTTGAAGCTGTCGTCGATTTCAGCCTCGGGATTCCTCTGGTGCTCCAACTGAATGCGTTTTCGGCGCTCCAACTCGCGGTCTTTCAGCAACAACTCGCGCCCTTTGAGCAGGTTATCGCGCGCCGCGGTGACTTCACCCTTGGGGATCACGCGCTCGATGACACAGAAACCTTGGATGCGCAACGATTGCAGGTAGCCTTCGATCTCGGCGTCGCCGTGTTTGGGGATGCCAGTACCGATGGAGTAGGGAAGGCGGGGGTGTTTATCAAAATTTATTTGTTCTGTCATGGTAAATTCACCTTGTATGGTAGACAATAAATCAGCATTTTCTTTTCGGGACTTTACCAATTTTACCATTATTATGTCAAATTACAGCGACTTAACTAGCAGTGTTGTCAGACTAATTGATACTAATTTGGCCGATGAAAACCCTGTTTCTTTCGCTACCGCTTAGCCTAGGCCTCCAATTTTGCCCCGATTTTAACCCTTCGGTATCGTACTATACCTGTAGACATATCCAACTGGCGGCTAATCTGCGCACTGACAACGAGGCAAAGGTATTAAACATTAACCGTCCTTGAGCACTGGTAGTATCGATGGGATCATTCGGGCTCTGTAGTCCAACACCCTGCTCCAGCAACTAGTTGACCAGTTGCACCAAGTGAGTTAGGCTGTGGCCTAACCGATCCAGTTTCCATACTATCAGCACATCACCGCTACGCAGTTGGGCCAGCATCTATTCCAGTTGTGGTCGTTGAGCTTTGGCTCCGCTAGCTATCTTCTGGTAGATCTTCTGACAACCGGCTTGCTATCCGCAGTTGCGGGCTCTGTTGGGCTGTACTAACCCAGGCATAGCCCACTTTGTAAGGTGAAGCCACAGTTTCTGTTTCAGTCAACTAATGGATCATAACCATAATTAAAACCTATTTTTCAAAAACAGTATTTTATAGCGATTGCAGGTGGCACTAATCTCTCCTTTTCAAATTCTGTAATTCTTGCTATAATCCAGCCGCCATGTCAGACGTATTTATCTCCTATTCCCGCCGTGATATCGACTTCGTTCGTCACCTGTTCGATCAATTCCACTCGTGATCGTGAAGCCTAGGCAAATTGGCAGGATATATCACCCATCGCACTACAGGGAGTTTCAATATCCAACCGTGATGGAGATGCTATGTGAAAATGAGAGAGCGTTTAGTATTTATGGTATTTGCTGCCCCTTTTGGGTGAAATTGAACAGGGAGGATTAGAAATATGGTCCAGCGCTCAAAAAGACTTAGATCAGTCAGGTGACGAACTGCCTCCCGACCAAAGGCTGGGTTTGCTCTATTTATCTAACACTTGAGTTCATCAGAGTAAGGAGAACATAAAATGGGGAAGTTGAGAGATCGAGTTGCAATTGTCACGGGGGCCGGACGTGGTATTGGCGCAGCTACGGCTGTTGCCCTGGCCAATCAAGGCGCTCATATTGTTCTGGCCGCGAAGACATCTCAAGAGATTGAAACTGTGGCCAACAGAGTGCGAACGATTGGCCGCCAAGCACTGGCGGTGCCAACGGATGTCTCCAAAAAAGAGCAGGTGGATACCCTGGCCGCAGAAGCCTATCAAGCTTTTGGCCACGTGGACATTCTAGTTAACAACGCTGGAGTGGCCATTCACAACCCAATTCCGAAAATTGAGTTGTCGGACTGGCAAACTACGCTTGATGTCAATCTGACCGGCGTGTTCTTATGCACGCAGGCGGTATTTGAGAATATGTGTCAACAAAAATCAGGCCATATCATAAATGTCTCTTCTACGGCTGGTGTGCGGGCCGGTGCCGAATTTGGTAGCTATTCAGCCTCAAAATTCGGTGTCATTGGTTTTACCCAATCCACGTTTGCCGAAGGCAAACGTCACGGAGTTAAAGCTTATGCTGTTTGTCCTGGTGCTACCGACACCAAAATGCGACGTGACAACCACATCGACGATCTAAGCAAACTGTCACAACCAGAGGATGTAGCGGATCTGATCGTCTTTCTGGTAACCCAGCCCCACACGGCTCACATTCTGGAAACGGTGATTACGACCCCGTTGATGTAGATACGGGTGTTGGCCCCACCTCTGCTGCTTGATGACTAAAGGGGTAAAGTCTATGGGTCTTCACCGACCGACATGCACTCAAATGGTTTATATCACTTGGCATGATGCTGCGGCTTATGCCAGGTGGATAGGCAAATATCTACCAACTGAAAAAATGAGAGTGGGCAGCTAGAGAGTTAGAAGGCAAAGAGTATCCGTGGGGACATGATGCTAACCCAGTCTTAGAATCTGCTAACCTGGTCTGCCAGGTTTCAAACCTAACGGATACGAGCTTTACGACATAGCTGATAACGTTTATGAGTAGCGTAGTGCCAACAGGTCCAAAAACGGGTTCTTTTCCTCTATACCGAGTGTGGCGCGGTAGTGCTTGGGTTACCCTTGCTAATTACCTTCGTGTGGATGTCGACCACGCCACCAATCATTCTGAAAGAGAATTCCTCAACAAGTTTCGATCTGTGTCGGGATCGAATTAATTACCCTTTTCCCCAGCAGAATTTGGTGGTATTTTAGTATGAAGTATTTACTGTACTTACTTGGCTTTGCTCTTGTTGCTTTAGTTGTTCTTTGGAGCGTATGGCAACTTTTGGTTGAGGTTTTGTTCCCTCTTATTTCCTTTGTCGTCGGCGGCGTAATTCAGCTCGTTTTCGTTGTGGTGTTTCTTTTGGCCGTGCTGTGGGGACTATTTAAAGGTCTTAGTTATTTGCGTTCCTTGGGGATCATTCCTAAAGATTAGGCATCGAGGGGCTAAATGATGTCCTTACTTCCAATGACCAGTTAGCAACCCGGGCCAAAGATAACTCGTGTAGGGGGTAATCAGGCGGATATCCCCCCTACCGCACCCTTTCTCTTCTCTCTACTAGTTTCTTCTCTTTCTCATTACACCGATAACACATATAAACTAAATCTCACTTCCATTTTTCTATCTGGACAATGTTGAGGGCAATTTTCGGGAGTCTTAGCACGGAATACACCCCACCAATTCCTGATCTTTACTGCCCCCTAAATTATTGCTACTCTCTATCCAATGGCCGGCAAAACCGAAGATTAGTAGGTTGTATTACATGGTAAATAGACGAAGTTTCATTGCTGGTGGAGTTTCGGCTGGCGATATTTATCCATCGTTTTCGTTAATACCAGAATGCATATGAAGGTTGGTCAAAAAGAACGCCGACAATAGTCCAAACCGTTCCGATGGTAAACTCGCCTAAAATTAATCCCAAAAAGAAAGGTCTAGCGCTTCGATAAGCTTGGAAGCCTCCCCGCTTGAGAATGATGAATTTCAAAAACCAACCTATTAGGAAGACGAACCAGACCAAATTCATTGTCCAACTCCCAGACAGTACGTATCCCACCGGGTGGAAGGGCCATTTGAGAAATCCTCGCTGCATGACCACTAAAAAGGTAGTAAAAAGCCCGCCTACACCCACCGCCACAATTGTAGTATAGTCTGTTGTTTGCGGATGAGAAAGCCATCGGGGCAGATACTTGTTAAAATAGACGCCACCGTAATAATGTACCCCAGGCGCACCCACTTGGTAAGAAAAGTGCATCAAAACCCAGATACAGGAAATAATTCCCACCACCGAAGCCAACAGAATCGCCCAAAAAAGGCGTCTATTGTCAATATGTCCCTGTTCGGCCAGTTTAAACCCTTCAAGCTGATGCGGCGCTGGACCTCCCCGATATGCTTTAAAAAGTCCCCAGAAAAATGAAAACATCGTCAAGTTATTGGCACCAAGACGCCGGGTGCCGAAAAAAGGAACAAGCATCATGTCTGGATGCCCCCAGGTTTTCCCTGTAGTATACGACCAAAAATCGTGTACCGGCGGTCCGAGTTGTGCGCGGATTCTGGTGATTGTAGTCCACAAGATAAAGTAAATACCGAAATAGAGAGGAAGAATCCAAATGTCCATGCCCGCCCTGAGGCAAAAGAAAACCAGAAAGGCCATACCTCCTGTAATGCCCAAGAGTGCGTTCCGGTAACTGATGGGTTCGTTTGTGTCATACAATTGGCCGAGTGGAGTGCTTTCAACCACTTCGTTGCCCCTCATTTCCGGTCGACCGATTGGCAGTACCGTTTTTAACACATTATTAAGGTGCTCTTTTCCTCCCCAGATGGCAAAAAAGAAGATCACCAAAGCCGCACCAAACATCTGTTCATCGTAGTACGGGAAACCGGCGATTTTGTGCCAGCCTGTTAGGCCTCCAATAACTCTTTGGGTTTTACTAAACAGATAGAAAAACCAAACGGAGAAGGCCAAGTCCAAAGGTATGAAAAAGCAGAGGCCAATAGCAAATGGGTAAAAAGAGATTGGCAGCCAGCCAATGGCATTGAAAGGTTTCTCTGTAAAAAGATAGCTGATATCCCGCTGTCGAACGAGAAGTTCGGGAATAGCGGGAAAGAGAAAATGCGCCCCGTTGACGAGGTCGATGAAACCCGAAATTGCAAACCCGATCCACAACAGGCGATTCCTCCAAAAATTCCCACCCGTTGTCATTGCCAGAGGTAGCTGGATAACTGGATAACTGAGCTTTTCACTTTCAATCCACTGCCTTCTTAAAATCGAGTTGATACACAAGATAATAAACAGGACAACCAGGTAAAACAACGACCACCAAACCAAAGGTCCGAACCAAGCTCGCAAATAGGGAGAAAAATAAAAACTGGATTCTCCTTGATAGTAGCCGCTTAAGACGTTTTTGTCGGAAACAGCCAACCATGACGGGATATGGTTGAAAAACAACACATCCCATTCATTTTCTGGAGTAGCAAACCAGAAAGGGTGTCCAAGCGTCGGGGGCAGACCGACCAGTTGATCGTGCCCTGAGATGGCCGAAGCGATTGACAACATGACGTACAGCGTAAGGAGTTCTGCTTGGGAGAGGGCAATTTTCGGAATGAATCGCGTAACAACCAAATTGAAAAGAGTTAACAGCAACAAGAGGAAAATGGCATTGAAAAAGAGCGAGGCCGTAGTCGGGTGACCTGAATAGCGAAACTCTTCCATCTGAATAAGCCACCAGCCGTTAATCGGAATCAGAACTAAACCCAGGCATATTACCCTTTTGCGCAGGCTCTGATTTTTCACCAACTTAGTGCCATTCAATTCCAAGATGACTTACTCATGTAGGGAGTTGTAGCCATGAAGCCCCAACTCACCGATAGACAACCTCAATCTGATTCTTATGACTATGGGCTAATAATCATGAGAATTTCAATACCGATTGGCTGATTATCTCGCATATTTGTCGACGGGGTAAAATTACGACACGATGCCAATCCACTGCCGTAATGTATGGATATATTCAACACGTTTGGTGTGAAAGATCTAGGATCCGCCCGAAACCGACCCTGAAAAAAGGTTTAAGGGAATGTCGCACAGTATAGGATGGAAATCTGGGCTGTAGGAAACAATTAATAGTAGCAGCAGAGACCCACTATAAGCATGCACCAGAAATGGACGCGCAAGGGAACCGATAAGACCAGGTCATCGGTTTCCTAAAGTTCTCCTACACAAGTTCCATTACACATCATTACAAAACCAGCTGGTCATGAAAGGCCCACTGTACGCCCATGGCATGCGGAACCTAATAAGAGATTCCTTCAAACAAATAGAACCAAAGTGGCATGAATCTTCGTGTGGCAGCAATGGATCTCGACCGTTTTGAAATCAGCAAGTAGCTGGTAGTCGAGTGATGCTAATACTGAGCATTAAGGCCACCCCAGCTTGTGGCTAATTTGCCTGCAGGGACACAGCAAGGGCAGATTGGAACAACCCGTCCTTCATGATGTCCATAATATCGGCTTTAGTGAGCACTACCTCGAAAATTGCAACCTCGTCGATGAGGCCTTCGAACCACCTTATCCCCTGATAGCCACGACTACCAATATTAAAATCCTCATCATTTGCTACCAATTTCCCCTTGCCGCTAGTATATGTCTGGCGACATGATACCATGCCGCCAGACTGATTAAGACATCAACCCCTTGCCTCCCAAGCGCACCTGCTATGTTTCGGGCTATATAAGTCTGAATAAATATCAATAGCCCTATTTTGTAACCTCGCCAAGCTATGGTTCTTACATCTTTCCCTAGACTAGACCACCGCGACCAGCCTTGCAAGACATTGACTTTATGATATGTATCCAGGAGTTCACCAGGCTCGTCTATAAAAAATGCCGAATTGAAATACAGGTTCGATTTGGAGCAAATAATGCGGATTCCCCCAAATGAGTTCGATTTCATGCTGCTTAGTCCAACGGGAGATCTTCTTGACCACCTTGGGAACTTCAGTAGCTATCCAGCCAACGCCAAGTTCGTTGTAAAAACAGTAGCCGCTTACTGCTAATTCGGGGGTAACTATGATATCTGGCATCTGATCTACGGACAACTCCAGAAGTCTTTCGATCAGACGCACATTGTGCTCAAAATTATCATGCCGGAGATAAAAATTCAGCATGCATATCTTCAAGTTTTCGCTTGTAATAGTAGTTGCCATCAGTCCTAATCCGGCATTAGGCCTATCCCCTTGAAAAGGTGCATTAAGAGGATCCAGTCACTGTCGATGAGGCAATCTCCTGATTCAGAGGTAGCGATAGACGGTGGCCTTTAGAAAGCCCATAGCCTGCCATCAACTCCTTGATCAGTTCTCCTTCCTTCCGCCTGGCTTGTAGCTCAGCCACCTGCTGTTCTGTCAACCGCTTCTGCTGACCGAAACGCCCCCCACGCCCCTTGGCCTTAGCTATCCCATCCATCTGCCGTTCGCAACGCAGTTCGGTCTCGAACTGAGAAATAGCCGACAACATATGGAACAGCAAACGGCCGCTGGTATCACTAGTATCAATATTCTGATCCAAGACCTGCAGATCACCTGCGGGTCTTGGAGTTTGTCGACTATTATTCCAGACAAGCCTTTAATCTGGGACGTTGATCTGAAGTCCCACTCTTCTGTTCCTCAAATACCTTATGGCAGTGTTTCAGTTTGTCGCGTTGGACCTCCA
>Ga0208128_1000652_pt1 | contig 13824 bp, 9 predicted proteins | sample ETNtaG_35_FD_185758 | JGI IMG/M metagenome (GOLD analysis project Ga0208128, IMG submission 185758) | Marine microbial and viral communities from oxygen minimum zone, Eastern Pacific Ocean - ETNP201306PF51B (SPAdes) (version 2) | ecosystem: Environmental > Aquatic > Marine > Oceanic ... | reverse complement strand
CTCTTTCAACATCGACAGTAGCTGTTTTCGGCTCAGGTTTATCACCTCTGTGGATTCTAAAGCACGGCAGGAGGCCGTTCGCTTTTGCTCCTTGCCACCAAACAGAAACATTTCGCCGAAGATCTCGCCCTTACCAAAAGTTGAGAGGGAAATGATTCGATCTGCGTTTTCCAAATAAACCTCTATCTTGCCAGACTTAATAATATAGGCCGTATCGCCGGAGTCTCCTTGCCGGAACAGGAGATCTCCGGTTTGATATTTTTGACTTGAAAATTGATACTTGTCCTCTGAAGGCATGCTTCCTCCCTAATCAAATTAATTTATTAACCAACTGTAAAAACATTGGTCAAGTTATTCCAAGATTGTTATTTGATTATAGCAAACACTGGAGTTTGACTCAAGAATTAACGTGGGTTCGACATGGGGATCTAGAAAACGATAGCCGGAAAATTGCCCAATTCATCCAGGCGAATATTCAGTCGGGACTTCTCTCTTAATCGATGCTGGGGCCGAGCACATTCGATGATCTACGAAGGCTAACTCACCCAGCAGGAGTCCGGGACAGGTAATTGGTACTAATTAATGCTGTTTGATCTGGCTCTTTCAGGCTAGAGGGAAGCAGTGAATCCTCTTGGATCCTCTGCACTTAGAGGGTCACTCCAGAATCACTATCTAGTGTAGCTGACTGTAGGCTTCTTTGTGCCAAATCAGCGACATAATCATCCAGCGGACCTTATAATACCTATAGGGGCGAATGTGCTGGCGTACATTCGTGAAGCTTCACCAATAAAATGCCCCCTCAGATTGAGGGTAAGAATCCAGCATCTTGCTCAGAGCTATATTGGATTTGCCCTAGATTCCTAAGATTCCTATTCCTGATTTATCGGGTTGGATCAAGAGTGGATATACTCAAGAAGAAAAGAGGAGATCCAGATCGAGTTTCTCGGCCACACGGTTAAGGGTGGATTGATGATCAAGGCTGATCGGGATGCCGATTTGCGCCCACTCCTGCTCTCGCTGGTATTCGAGTGTCCCCGGCAGGTTGGATTGGTCGTAGCCGGGGGCAGGTGTCATCCGTTGGATGTTGTGTTGGTGGCGATCTACCTCCTGCTTGAAACTATCGGGATCGCGAAAACGGGAGATGTCGATGGCGCAAATGAAAGCTCCTTGGTTGGCACCTTCCCAGGCATCGGAATTTGCCTCTGGATCGAACATCCAGATCCCAGCCATAAATCCACCTAGCATATGGGCGACAGCACCCAGTCCAATAAACTTAAAAAAGGTGGCCGGGATGTTCTGGAACAACTGCTCCTGCGACAACTCCCCGCTACCCCCAATGTAGGCGCCCATGTCGATCACGATAGGTGGTTCTTGCCCAGCCGGAATAGCGAAACTCATCGGTGACGCTCCGGAAGCTGAAAGGATGGATTGGCCAGGGCCTGGTGTAAAACGATGGGCAGAGGTAGCAAAGCCGATACAGTCTTCGGCTAGGGCCATCCGTGAGTATTTACCCGCTCCACCGAAATGGAAGTGGTTGCGGGTGACGGCTCCGGCCATGCCGTATTCCTTAGCCCTTTGAACAGCGAATTGTGCTGCTTGATAGGAAGGGAAATGTCCCATACCGCCATCTCCATCGAAAACAGCTGTGGTGGGGCCCGTCTCCGAGCATTGGATATTCGGCCTGGAATTGACCTTTTGGTCCATCATCATCTGAGTATAGCCGTCAATTTGTTGCGTGCCGTGACTAAAAACGCCCCGCAGATCAGTTTGAACCAACAGGTCTGCTATCAAGCTGGCATCATCTTGACGGGTACCCACTTCTAGAAACGCTTGCCGGGTAAAGTCTTTCAGCCGGTCTGATGACAGGCGAACAAATTCCGTAGGGACAGTATTCATCTATGCAACTCCTAAATGGGCAATAGGCTTTTAAAGTTAAGAGGTGGAACTAAGAACTTACTATTTTAATTTAAATGCGACAGGCTGACAGATAAAATCGGTCTCGGGTAGCAATCCTAATGGTGTGAATGGCAACTCTTGAATCGGGGACAACCGGAACATATAAGCCAGAAACGGTTATTTTAACGAGCGGTCCAACCCAGGTCAATAACCCAATCAGCCCCGGTTACCACGCCGGCAGCCTCTGAACAGAGATAAATAACCAAAGCTGCTACCTCTTCTGATGTAATTAGCCGCTTAATGGCTGCCGGGGACAGCATTACCTGCTCGATCACCTCCTGTGGTGAGAGTTGACGGGTACGCGTTTGGTCGGCAATCTGATTTTCGACCAATGGGGTTTTCACATAAGCGGGGCAAATGGCATTGACGGTGATTCCGTGTTGCCCCCCCTCCAAAGCGGCGGTGCGTGTCAGGCCGATCAATCCGTGTTTGGCCGTGACATAGCCTGATTTAAAGGGCGAAGCCACCCGCCCGTGGATAGAGGCGATATTGATAATCCGCCCCCAGGCGTTAGCCTGCATGCTTGACCACACATATTTGGTCAGCAAAAAGGGGGCGGTTAACATGACAGCCAACATGTTTTTCCACACCTCTAACGGGAACTGGTCGATGGGATCAATATGCTGAAATCCGGCGTTATTGACCAGGATATCGACCCGATTGTATCGGTCGATTGTCTCATCGACCAGACGTCTGCACGCGGCTGGTTGTAACAGATCGACCTGGACAAAGTGACCGTCAATTTCCGTGGCGGTAGCCCACCCCTGCTCCTGATCTATATCTGCAATCACCACGCTGTCTCCATTCTGAATCAAGGCGGTGGCGATGGCCTTTCCGATTCCACTGGCGGCCCCGGTGACAATTGCAATGCGTTCCGACATATTAAATTTTCATTCCATCAGAGTCAAAAGCCTTTTATGGTAGGAATTGATAGCTCCCTATCCACCATCAACTATCCTACAGTAGATCTACATTGTCAATCCGGTAGAGGACATCAGACTGAAGTAGACCTCCTCACCCTGAGCCAGTTGTTGTAGATCGATCGACTCGTCGTGCGTATGCGCTTGGGCAACATCGCCAGGTCCCATCACTACCACCGGAATACCGGTTCCGTTGAAACTGCTGGCATCGGTACCATAGCCAGCGCCAACGGGTTGGTGCGGTAGTCCTAGTCTGTTCAAGGTCTGTTGAATAAATGCAACAAAGCGCGGATCCTGGTCTGGACTGAGCGGCGCACAACTGACGTCAGGTGCCACCTGTTCGACTATCATTTCGGGATCTGCACTCCTTAACCGATCTAAAACTGGTTCAACCGCAGAGAGTACCTGTTCCTGATCCTCACCGGGAACTACCCGACGGTCGATCTGGATTTCACAACTCTCCGGGATAATATTGATCTGGCTACCGCCTTGAATCAGGTTGATGCTGCATTGAGCCTCCCCCGTTAACGGACAGGTAGCTCCTAGATTTGGGATGTAGTTTGTCTCTACAGCTTGGACCACCTGTACCATCATGCTGATGGCCGACTGACCTCGACTGGGCAACGACGAATGAGCCGCAATACCTCGTGTTCTGATCCGCCACCTGACAGCACCATTGTGTGCAACTACCAGGCGAGATTGGGTCGGTTCACCAACGATGACACCCGCCGGCGTCCAGCCCAGAAAAGGCAGGTCATTATCGACAAAGGTGGTAATGCCGATCTTGCTTACCTCTTCGTCCAGGGTGTAAAGAATCGCCACATTATTCGCTGGGTCCGGTGTGAATGAATAGCGTTTCAGCGCCTGTAGCATGGCGGTGCCACTAGCTTTGGTATCACAAGCGCCACGACCGTAAAGCCGCTCCTGCCGAATCTCGCCAGCGAAGGGGTCGATCGTCATACCGGCCACGCTAACGGTATCCAGATGACTTTCGAACAGCAACCATGGGGCCTGATCGGAAACCTGATGCGAAACCAGTAGATTAAAGCCGTTTGCAGTCACGGGTAGGCGCCGTGTTGTGAATCCCAGGTTCTGGGCATAAGATTCCAAGAAAATCGACAACTCCAATTCAGCATCGGCTTTACCGGAGATATGAGAATTGACGGTATCGAAAGAGACCATCGCTTGCAGTAAATCCTGGGATGAATCAAATTTGCGCTTCATCGGTAACAATAGCTGTTTTTGATACTTGCGGGGTTAGGTATCGATGGATTGTCAAACATTAGCATAGGTAACCTACCTGGATTTACCGGATTTGTCAACTTAAAGATGACCTTAATTCGTCGAAGAAGACGGTTGCCCCTTTGTGTTCCGACGCTTGTATTTGACCGTTATTTTGGCAAAGGGAAATATACTGCTCGATCAGATCCTTCCGCTCACTGGAAATCAGATCTTTAGCCGTTTTTACTCTGAGTCGATAGACACATATCGAGGCTTTTCCCCCCTCTGACGCACGGTGGCGTTATCGGCTGGCGCCATAATCTGATCAAAGTGTTCAAGGCTACGATCGACGATCTCAGGTGTTAATCCCACCTCTTCAGCAGTAGTGCCTAGATCGTTCTATCAACATTACTGTTTTTAATGGGACTGCCACTAATACCAATTACTGCTATAATTGGTGAAGTAAATTAAGAAAAACATTTTAGAAACTGTTGGGTAGTATTATATGTACATCAGCAAAAACAAATATGAAAAACTAACCCAACAGGTCAAAAAATGATAAAGTTCAAAGTCCAGCCAACCACAGAGAAAATCAATGCCAATGGAGGATTAACCTTAGTCGGTAGACTTTTAAAACCAACAGTCTAAGAAACTAAATAGAACGACGCCGTCACCGTGATCAGGGCATTCAGCTCATCGTCAGAAATTCCGATGCCGCGAGCTTTTTCGATCCGGTTTCGCGTGCAGACCTGACAACTGCGCAATATCGTCACGGCAAGGCCGATCAGGTGTTTCTCTCGTTCACTAAGCAGGTCTGTGTTGTCCGCCTTCTTGAGGCGATCCACGATCAACGGGTCGTCGTAAGCTATATCAGGATTCTTTCAAGAACTGGGGTAGGGTCATGTAATGAATTTCACATCCACGCTACCGAACGGCGGGGCATCAACCCTGATGCGGCAGTTCTCGTCGATGGGAATCAGGCTCGGGATCGACCCGGTCAAAATGATCTGGTTGGCGCCGAGCCTGTCGCCACGATCCCGCACAACTTCCATCAGCCATCTCAGCGAGGAACTGATCGTCTGGATCAGCGCGGGGCCCTTGCACTCATCGAGCAATCGATCATCGGCGAAGATCGACAGCGACGGATCTCCATAAGCCTCCTTGCGGCTGATGCCATACCCCGTGACAAAACCGGCGTGGATTGCGTTGTGAGCGATCAGTTCCCCTGCCGATGGCCGTTCACCTCGCATCACGTGATTGTGCAGTTCGATTACAGGAACCACGCGCGAGACACACAGGGGAACCTCGATTCCGGAAAAATCACTCTCCGTCGGTTCACGCGACAACTCCACCGCCAACTCACCCTCAATCGCAAGCTTCGTATATTCCGTATGCGATAGCACAGCGCCCGACGCATGTCGCTCCGAGTCGTATAGCCTGCCGGTAACACAATGATTAATCCCGAGTTGGGCGCGGATTCTCGGCGACGTGCAGCCGACCTTGTAACCGATAACCCGTTCCCCCCGGCCACGACGCAATTGCGCTATAGCGGCTTGAAGTTCATACCCCTGGGCAACGTTAAGCACAACCCCCTCGGCAAACAACGTGCCGGGGTTGTGGGCGTCGTAATCGGCAATCTGACGGGACGCCCATTGCATGATCCGCGATGTATCAGAAGTTTCGGCTTGAGTCATCGTCTGAATGTTTGGTTATAGCACCTGCCTGTTTGGGCCGAGATCCACCTTCTCCCTGCTTAAACTTTCTGCGGATGGTGGATTTGTGAACAGCAATCGCTTTTGCTATCACCGTTTGACCTTGACCTAACTCGGCGGTTTAAGAAGCCTTGATACTACCACCGCTTGCCCCTTAAACGCTTATCCGCTGTTGTACATTCAGGATACCGGACTAGAGGTGCTGGCGCCAGAAGGTTACCGTGATAACGCACTAGGTTGAGCCGGGGTATAGGTGACCTACCTAGATGTATCGGATTTGTCAACTTAAAGATGACCTTAGTTCGTCGAAGAAGACGGTTGCCTCTTTGTGTTCCGATGCTCGTGTTTGACCGTGTTTTTGGCAAAGAGAAATATACTGCTCGATTAGATCCTTTCGCTCGCTGGAAGTCAGATCTTTAGATATTTCTATCCGGGCTCGATAGACACATATCGAGGCTTTTTCCACCCGCTGACGAACGGTGGCGTTATCGGCCTGCGCCATGGCCTGATCAAAGTACTCGAAGCTACAGTCGACAATTTCAGGCGTTAGTCCTACCTCTTCAGCAGAAGGGAAACATCCAGGGTGTTGATTGGTGGCCTCAGCATTATCGTGGATCAGGTCGATGTAATCAATCATCGACGGTGCTGCCTGCCGGTAGTGCAAATCCGCAAATTCTTCCAGTACCTTTCTATCATCCAACGTCGGATCCCAGATTAAGCGGGAGATGAGGTGGTTTCTCAGGTCACACAGCTCGCCTGAATTTCCATTTCCGTTGGCCTGCATAAACAGACCTTTGGCATTATTGCGGAGAAAATAGCGCACATTGGGACCGATGCTTCTCAGATTTGGAAATGGCAAATCGTAGGCCTTGAAATTGGTATTGTAGTTCCAAACCCAAATATCGTCGCAGATCTGTCCCCATTGATCCATATCCTGACAAAAGGCGCGGTTTTTAGAACAATTGGGATCGTTGATGGCATGCAAGGTACAGCACTCGATGCTGCAGAGTTGGACCTGAACATTCTGCCGGGGGCGAGTGGTCTTCGGAGCCTGTCGTGTATACCAATAGGCTAGGGTGCCCACTTTAACCGCCGGATGGACCAGTTCGACTTTCTCGGCCACCGAATTGACAAAAGCGAGTTGGGATCCCATCGGTGTTCCCTGTTGCTGGTTAATGGCCTCACAATTGTCACATCGGCAGTAGCGGTTGGTATCGGCCTGGCTGACGCTAATATTTTTGAGGTCTGGCTGAGCATTGAGTTGCCGGATGACCGATTCGGTTGCAATCCGGATCACCTCCGGGTTCGTTACGCACAACTGAGGTCCGCCACCGTGAGTGTTGCGATCCCGCTCTCCGTCTACCAGAGCGTAAAATTCCAGATGATCATCTCCATACTGGCTGAAGGGCAGCAACGAATGAAAGGAGTGGTTGATTAAATTCTGAGGAGTCTTACCACCCAATTTTATCTCTGTTGCAACCGTATTTACCCGCAATCGGGCTGCAAACTCAGGACGGTCAGAACACTCTTTATAGTAGCTCCAACGGAAGGAGAACGACGGTTGGTATTGAAATTGGCCACACGGAATTCTAGGGCTGATTGTTTGGTCTACACCATCGGGTTGTGCGAAGTTGGGCACATGGGTATGGTCAGCGGTCAAAAAACGGACGCCCAACCCATCCTCCAGAAATTGGTAGACGCCGTACAAGGTTCCTCTTACCCCCTGACCGGCGATCTTCACCAGATCCGGCGCAACCTCGATTTGAAAGGCCTCGCTCTGATCGACATCAGCGGATTCCTCTACTGATCCAATCTGGATTTGCCCATCTCCGGTTTTCGTATTGGTAAGGGTTAAACGGTTGCCATAAGCCTTCTCAAACCAGTATTGGAATTCCTCAGCGGCGTATTGTTCAGACGGACCGGCCTGCGCTGAGACATAGATCTGCCAATCTTCTATTTCTGAACAGAACAGGTGGGAATTGGATTGATGGTTCTGAAACAGGGTTTTTGTATCTGACATGGGTGTTTCTACTTCACTTTTACAGGATTTCTGTAGATGAGAATTATGTAAATGTCCGGGAAAGGGGTATAAACATTTTTTGCTCTTTAATGCAACTGAGGTTCAGTTCGCAGGTCCAACCTATTGAGATTCTTCACCAACTCGTCGGCGATCTGTACGATGAGGGTAAGTTTAAGCAACACAGGTATCTAGGCTTCAACTTCTCGACAGGGTTGGAAGCAGGATTATCCTTTCTTCCTCAATTGCCAAGGCTAGAACATTGATCTATGAGCGACGTAGAACTCGACCCGGTAGCTGGTTGGTTACTGCGCTGTCCGCTATAACTTGTTGACCGTTGACCAGCACATGCTCCACACCAACTGCAGGCTGGAGAGGATCCGACCAAGTCGATTTGTCAGCCAAGGTTTCTGGATCAAAAACGACTATATCTGCGGCCAGTCCCTCTTTCAATTGCCCACGATCTTTCAATCCGAACCGCTCGGCCGGAAAACCGCTCATTTTCCAAATTGCTTCCTCCCAGGATAGTAGTTGCCTCTCCCTGACGAACTTTCGTCCGAACTGAGCAAAGCAGCCATACCCTCTGGGGTGTGGATGTGGAATTTCATAAACTCCATCACTGGCTATCATCATCCGTGGATGAACGGCAGTATGATTCAAGATCCGTTCCGATTTCTCTTCCGGTATTTGCCAGAACATAATCAGCGTTTCAACCCCCTCTTCTTCTACCACTAAATTGTAGGCAAATTCGTCGATGGGTTGGTTGACACTCTCCGCCGCCTCTTGTAAGGTCATACCAATATAACGACCTGACTGTGTGTAGCCAATAATAGAGAGATCTTTCTCCAAATTGGTGCTAAGATGCTGAATGGCCCGCTGTTTGGCGGCGGGTTGCTTCAACTTGTCGATCATCTCCTCCGGGCTGCCCGTTTGCAGGTCCATCGGTAGCCGCATGGCTAAATGGGTCATACCAGCAGGATAGAGATAAGACTCAAAGGTCAGATCTAAGTCTTCCCGATCTACCTGTTCCAACACCGATTGCGTTACTTCATCCACCCGTTCGTGCGAGATGTGAACCGGAATCTCAGCCTGACGACAAATCTCCAATGTCTCTTCCCAAGCTGCCTGTCGTCCTAATAATTCGTAGCGAATATGAGCCGCGTACAGACCACCGTATGACTGAACCAGACGACAGAGCGTCACCAACTCGTTCAGATCCGCATTGGCCCCCGGCTGATAGTCGAGACCCAGACAGATACCGGTCGCTCCCGCTTCCATCCAGCTACGCGTTGCCTGCTCTATCTGTGTCAGTTCATCCGGTGCAGCCGGGCGATCCTCCCAGCCCATGGCAGCTAATCGGACAGTACAGTGTGGCACTTGCGGACAGACATTGGTTGGTGTTCGTCCGGCAAATATCTCCAGGTAAGCCTCCGGCGTCTGCCAGTTAAAGGCTTCCGCGGCTAACTCAGATGGAAAGTCGGCGTAAGCGAATTTGGTGTACTGCCAAAACTGGCTAGCGGTTTGTGGGTCTAACCCAGTCCAGCCGAAACCATCTGGTGCCAGCAACTGGGTTGTTACGCCTTGAATCACGCCAGCATGCTGATCGCGTCCGCCTAAAAGCGATATTTCGGAGTGGACGTGAACGTCGATAAAGCCGGGGCAGACGATTCGGTCAGTAGCATCGATTACCTGCTGCCCTTTTTTTTGACTCAGATCTCCAACAGCGACAATCCGGTCATCGACAACACCGACATCGGCAACAAAACCAAGCTGATTTCTGGTTCCATCGATCACTGTTCCATGTTGGAAAATTATATCAAAGTCCATAGGAATTCCTCCATCTTGAGCAACTATCCGGCTGAAAGCTGAAAGTTAAGGAAAAGCTGTTTCACTATCCACCATTCAGATTTGGTAACAGGCAGCCTGATGGTCGTCACTAACATCATATAGATCTGGTTGGTTTTCTAAGCATCGGTCTATTCTGACCGGACAACGAGGATAAAAGCGACAACCTGATGTGGCTGAACCCCGCATCTCCTCCTCGGCTGGCAAGTCGATTTCCCCTTTCCATCTGATAGCGGGATCCGGTAGTGGAACAGAATCCACCAGTAGTTTGACGTAGGGATGATGTGGACGCTCAATCACCTTTGTAACCTTTCCCTTCTCTGCCACCGAACCCTGGTACAAAATGTAGATCTGGTCACCAATTTGGTAAGCGGTACTTAGGTCGTGGGTAATGTAGAGAAATGAGATTCCGGCTTCCTCCTTCAGGCGTAGCATTACATCCAGAATCGAAGCGCGTAATGAAGCATCTATCATCGAGACAGGTTCATCGGCCACGATCAATTTCGGCCGAACTAGGTAGGCCCGTGCCATCATAATCCGTTGACGTTGCCCTCCACTCAGTTGATGCGGATACTTTCGTAAAACATCGTGCCCCCGTAGGCCAACCGCATTTAGTGTTGACTCGACCAGTTGGCGTGCCTGGTCTGAATTATCGCTCAAGCCGAAATTCTTGATTACCAAATCGAAAACGTGCTGAATTCGATAAAAGGGATTATAAACGCCGAAAGGATCCTGAAAAATGGCTTGGACGTTACGCCGATAGTCTCTCATCTGTTTCGAGTTAGCTATCGAGATGTCTTCGGTTTCTTCAGCCACTCCTTGATCCTTTTTACTAATCTTACTGACCTGTACACCTTGATAGATTACTTGACCGGAGGTCGGTTGTACAAAACCGAGAATCAGATTAGCTAAGGTTGTTTTGCCACTTCCGCTCTCACCTGCAATAGCTATAATCTTAGCGGGTTGATGGGCAATTTTTAGATTGAAGTCTTGCAGAGCAACAACTGCCTGTTTGGTTCGCCCATTTCGTTGCTGGTAGATTTTGGTGGCGTTAGACAGTTCTAGCAACATCGGTATTTTCGTAGGCATGGCAGGCCACTGATTGTTCAACTCGGATCAAATGGGCCTTAGGTGCGATTGATCGGCATTGATCGGTAACAATTGGACATCTCAACTGAAAGATACAGCCGGGTGGAGGATGACGAGGGTCATGGGTTAAACCTTCTGTAACTTTCAGTGGTTTTTGCTCTTTTAGAGAGGGTATAGACTCAATCAATAGTTGTGTGTAGGGATGGCTGGGATTATTAAAGATATCCCTGACCGCTGCAATTTCGACAATTTTCCCGGCGTACATAACCGCAATTCGATCTACTATTTGCGCCATCAATCCCATATCGTGACCAATTATGATCATCGAAACACCCAGCATCTGTTTGACTCGCAGAATGGTTTGCGCGACTACCCGCTGCACCACTACATCTAGCGCACTGGTCGATTCATCGGCAATGATTAGGCTAGGGTTGAGTGCAATTGCCATCGCAATACAGACCCGTTGTTTCATACCACCACTAAGTTCATGCGGATACATCTGATAAATTCGCTCTGGTAGTCCAACCATCCGTAATAGTTCCAAAATCCTATTTTTAATCTGATCCGCACTCAGTTTGTCTGATCCGGTTGTTTGGTGGGTCAAAATTACGTCTTGGATTTGGCGATAGATTCTCATGGTTGGATTGAGTGAGTTCATCGCCCCTTGTGGAATTAGGGCTAACTTCGACCATCGCAGTTGACGCATTTTGCCTTCTGACAAGGTGAGCAGATCTTTCCCCTGCAGTCGTACTTCTCCAGAGACGATTCGTCCCGGCGGCTGCACCAACTGTAAAATCCCCATAGCGGCCGTTGATTTCCCACAACCAGATTCACCAACTAACCCCAGTGTTTCACCTTCTTTCAACTCAAAGTCGATGCTGTCAACTGCCAGAATGTCTCCACCTGGTGTTTCGTAGTAAACCCGCAGATCTTTAACTTCTAGCAGATTGGTTGTGGGTGATGGTTGGGATACTTTTGTGTTCACCTTGTTAATAATTCCATGTTAATCTCTGTGTGGTAGTTTGATTTATTCAGTAGCTTTTCGCAACCGTGGATTAGCGATCTCATCCAGTCCCAGGTTAATCAGTAGAAGTCCCATGAAGATCAGGGACAAAATAAAGATCGGAATACCCAACCACCACCACATATTACGCAGCAGTGCCGCCGCCTCAAGTGCAAAATAGAGGGTCCCGCCTAGCGTCGGCACGCGTTGTGGCCCCAAGCCCAACGTCTCCAAACCGACTGCTGCTAGAATAGAGCCGGAAACACTACCAATGAAACTGGCTGCCAGATAGGGTAACAGGTTAGGCATAATCTCGCCGAACATGATCCGTAGAGGAGAGGCACCGGACAATCGAGCCATCTGCACATAACCGCTTTCTCGCATACTCATCACCTGGCCGCGAATCACCAGCGCTGGTCCGGGCCAGGCAAAGACGGCCAACAACGTTGCCATAGTAAAGAGACCGATCTGCTCGACCAGGGATTGAATAATAATCAAGACTAGCAGTGACGGTACCGTGATTGTAATTCCTGCCAATAATCGGATTAGATCATCTGTCAGGCCACCGATAAAACCTGAGATAAAGCCTAGTAGTATGCCAATTCCGATGCCGATAGTGGCGGCCGCGAAACCTACTAACAGAGAATTTGGCGCTCCGATGATTGTCAAGGCCAGCATATCCCGCCCACTATTTTCTGTCCCAAAGGGGTGAGACCACGTTCCCGTTTGTCCTCGACTATTTTCGAAGCCAACCGGTGGCAGATTGAGTGGGCACTTGCCGACATAGACAAGTTCTGTATCCCAGAGAAAACGGCCAAAGATCCCTATCAGAACAATTATCCCTACAATAGCTGTACCCGAAATTAATTTCCAATTAAACCAGGGCGTATCCCACCGATTCAAGCTCGAAGTCCGGCCTTGACTCAAATCCTGGTTGTCAGGATCGTAAAGCTGTGCGCTCTCTGGCGAAGTCGTCGTGTCTAGCTTGTCCTCGTCCCTGGTCCGGGAGGTCCGTGTTGGTTTTGTCACACCTATTTTCCCTGATGCGAAATACGCGGATCTATCAACGGATACAACAGATCGATTAGCAACACCGCGGTTGCAGTACCGACGATGATGATAAAGGTCGCCCCCTGAATTACCGGGAAATCCTGGTTGCGAACAGCGGTGTAGATCAAGGTTCCCATCCCAGGATAAGAGAAGATGATCTCGACCAATACCTGACCGCCGACCATGGTACCTAGGCTAAGCGCCAGTCCGGTAATCTGGGGAAGAATAGCATTCCGTATCATATAGTGGTAAAGAATATAAAACGGGCGTAGGCCTTTGGCACGAGCCAGGTGCATATAATCTTCTCCTTCAACCGTAATCATCATACCTCGCATACCCAAAGCCCAATACCCAAACCGCACCAACACAATCGAAGTAACCGGTAAAATGCCGTGATGGATCACACTCAAAATGAACGGCCAGCTAACGCCTGGCTCCAGGCCCCGTCCATAAGCCCCTCGCAGCGGAAACAGTGGTGCACTTAGACCTAGCCAACGATGAAGCTGAAAACTGAAAATATAGAGGAGAGCAACCGCGGCTAACATACCCGGGATAGAGGTAAAGATCATGGTCGGCGGAATACACAGCTTGATCCAGCGCGGCGTTTTTTGCCAGGCCAAAAGAGCACCTACAAAATTACCAATGAGAAATGTCGCCAGGATAGAGACCAGCGATAGTCCAACGGTCCAGGGTAAAGCACGCCCGATCATAACACTGACAGTAGCCGGAAAGGAGGCCATCGAATAGCCGAGATCAAAGTGGAACAGGTTACCTAAATACCGAACGTATTGGATGCTCGGTGGATCGTTCAAACCGAATCGTTCTCGCCAACCCTCGATAATTTTATCGGCATTTTCAACGTAGCCGGATTGCTGCGACATCCGGGCAATCATGGCCGCAATCGGGTCGCCCGGTGCTAAACGGGGAATGATAAAGATCAGCGTTGCGCTAGTCCACACCGTCAGTAGAAACACACCCAGTTTACGCCCTAAAAACGTAATTCGATCGTCC
>Ga0208128_1000651_pt1 | contig 13846 bp, 9 predicted proteins | sample ETNtaG_35_FD_185758 | JGI IMG/M metagenome (GOLD analysis project Ga0208128, IMG submission 185758) | Marine microbial and viral communities from oxygen minimum zone, Eastern Pacific Ocean - ETNP201306PF51B (SPAdes) (version 2) | ecosystem: Environmental > Aquatic > Marine > Oceanic ... | reverse complement strand
TCTGTTGCCCCTTGGCATCAATCACCGCTTCTAACTGCTCGATTGATTCCACTTGATCTGGTAACTGGACCGTGATTTGTACTTGGGTCATTGATTACTTCCTACAGAGCCGACTTTCCCAGGCTACTGATTTGACCCGCTCTAAACTATCATTATATTTTAACATTGGCCCGCAAAGACAATTACTAGCTACCGCCCAAAACTGCCTCATGCTTGATTTCTATCCAGGTGCTCTATTCTTGACGCTTACTCCAGTTCCCACACCAATATTTTCGTTGTTACGTAGGGGCGACAACCATAATTTGGTGCGACCATTATCGATAATCAACCACTCAACTAGCTGTTGGATACCATGTAGTTATATATTCCAGCGAAGATCTATGCTTGGGTAGAGGCAATGCCAGAACTACATCAGCTATAAACAACCGCTGAAAGAATCGAGCAAAGTCCGAATCTTCCACGGCTTCGGTGACTTCTACTTGCTCTGGCGAGGTAAGGAAATCAACGTCAAGTGCGAGGGCTATAGAGAATTGTTGATGTGTTTTGAACGGGACGACCCCGATGGGCACGACGGATCGTTGTCGTGGACTGAGCTAGCACCAGATTGTATGGGGTGAATATCTGCACCCCTACGATTATTTATGTATGACGCCTGTAGGGGCAAAGCAAATGAGGTGGAGAACTTGGTAGGTGGAAAATGAAGTTTTGGCATGGATCGATGGTTGAGAAACAGCATGTCATGATTTGCCCCGTAAAGGTGGTTACGTAGTTAATTAGGGCCAAACAGACAACGTCCACTCAAATAGAAAAGGAAAGCCAAAATCTAGTTTTCTACAATAGACAGTCAACTGATATTTGCTTCGCCCCTACAAAGATGGGAATATCTGGCCCTTTTCCCTACAAACACAACCACTGTTGTTCCGTTGACCAGTAGTTATGCGTTGCCGTATACTATCTGCAGTATCTCGTCTTTTATTTGGTGAAAGGTATGCAACGACAAATTCCCCGTTGTGAGGTAATTCCGTTACCTAACCATCAGGTCTCTTTTCAGGTGGATGGCATTGAACGCTTGTGCTGGCATTACGACCCGGAACATCCGGGTCCCTTTTTCTATCCCCTTGTGGGGCCTTCCGGTACCCCTTTGACACGGATGGGCCATCCCGGGACTGCTAGCCACGATCATCACCGATCGATATGGTTCGCTCACACCAATATCGATGGTAATGACTTCTGGAGTCTCGGTGGCACCACACGTGTCAGACAGAAGCAATGGTTGCGATACCGCGATAGCAAAACGGCCGCTTCCATGGCGGTTTTGCTAGGGTGGTTCGATCCGCAGGGAGTAGAACTGATGGAGCAGGAACTGATAGTTGAATTGCGTCCCGGTCAAGAAGGTGAGACGCAGTTGGAACTACAGTCCCGTTTTATTCCCTCCACTGAAGATGTCACTTTTGGTCAGACTAATTTTGGTTTCTTAGCCGTCCGCTTGGCCAAAAGTATCTCCGAACACTTTGGGGGTGGTCTCTTGACCAACAGCCGAAGCCAAATCCATGAAGAGAAGGTTTTCGGTCAGCCAGCGGAGTGGATGGATTATAGTGGTCCGGTTACTTTCGGCAATGGTAGCAACCGCCAGCAGACGGTCGAAGGCATCACCTACTTCGATCATCCGTCGAATCCCGGCTATCCGGCACACTGGCACGTTCGATCTGACGGGTGGATGGGCGCATCGGTATGTATGCAGAATGCGTTAACGGTGACATCTGCTAAGCCATTGATGGTTCGCTACCTGCTTCACGCACACAGTGGCAGTGTTAACCCCGAAGTGAACCTGGAAATTGCAGAAGCCTTCAGTCAGTCACAGTTCATGAAAGTTGAAAAAGTTTCGGTGAAACATCAGGATTACGAAATCCTACGCCATTAAGAAAAGTCAGATGTTCCCAGCTTGTTCAGCAAATTTATCTTCTCTCGTAATGAGATACTTAGCTCCATTAGCCCTAACTATATTGTCACTTATGCTACCCTTCAAAGGGCTAGCACAAGATAAATCGCAATCGGTTTTAACTGGCGTTATTCGAGACCAAACTACTCAGCAGACTGTAGCAGAAGCCACAGTTTCGGTCGCCGGTCAACCCAGACAAAATACTGTTAGCAACCAACATGGCGAGTTCTCATTACCGTTGCCGGTTGGCAACTATTCGCTTCAGGTTTCTCATCCGGGCTATGAAACAGTTGTCAAAACCGACATCATTGCCACCAGGGGTCGGAGGCGACCATTAACCATCGAGTTGACACCTCTTATTTTTCAACTGGAAGGGATTACAGCCAGGACCAAGTTATTTTTGGATAGGCCGGATGTTTCAACCAGTTCCCACAATTTTAGTTTTGACGAGGTGCGTCGGTCAGCAGGCGTATATGAAGATATACATCGAGCAATGCGGGCAATTCCAGGTGTCGTATCCGCCTCGGACAATATTAACGCCTTGGTCGTTCGAGGTGGACATCCCCGTGAGAATCTGACCTTGCTGGATGACATAGAGATTCCAAATAGCAACCATTTCGGTGACCAAGGCACTTCCAGTGGTGCAATTAGTATGGTAAACCTCGATTTTGTCAGCGAATGCAATTTTTATACAGGCGGATTTCCTGCCAAATACGGGGATGGACTGTCATCGGTAATGGATATCCAACTAAGGGAGGGGAACCGGGATCAGTTTCAGACTGACGTTTATGCCGGTTTTGCTGGGTTTGGCACCACGCTGGAGGGACCACTGTTCAACCGACGAGGCAGTTGGATGGCCTCTGCTCGTCGGAGCTATTTAGATTTGATAGTCAAATTGCTCCCCAACTCAATTGGCATCATGACTGTCCCTAACTACAGTGACTTTCAAACTAAAGTGGTTTACGATTTAAGCAACACCAATTTTTTGACTATCATGGGGGTCGGCGGCATCGATAAAATGGAAATCGTAAGTGCTGACGATAATTTGAGTCGGGGATTCAGTTCTCTCGACTACAACAATCACCAATATACGCTTGGTTTGAAATGGCGAAGTCTATTTAGTCAAAAGGGGTATTCGACTGTAGTTTTGTCCCATTCAGCTTATCAATATCTGTTCGATGGCGGTGATGCAACTGGGAGTGGCGCGTTTACCAGCGACGCCTGGGAGAGTTTCGTCCAAATCAAGGGAGACGTTAACTACGACCTGACCCCGCAACATCAATTTCAGATTGGAACGTCTATCAAATGGATTAGCCTCGACTACCAATTCACCTCCAGAGGCATTGACCTCTATAACAATGAAACGGGAAAGGTGATGCAGTTTGGCCGCCTTGATATAAACCGAGAAGAGGCGACCTACAAAACAGCGGCCTATCTACACTATACTATTCGGCCTCTGCCAACACTGGATATTAACCTCGGTCTTCGAGCCGACCAATTTGCCCTGAACAATCAAAAGCATGTGAATCCCCGTTTGGGTTTGGGCTATCAATTAACGCCAAAAACGCGGCTGATTGCTACTTTCGGTAACTATTCTCAAACACCACCTTACATGATGATGCTATGGGATGAACGAAATCGGAGTTTGCGAAATTTACAGTCGAAGCACTATGTAGTGGGGTTGGAACACCTGCTGGCGGAAGATCTGAAAATCACGGTCGAGGCCTACCGAAAAGATTACGCTGACTATCCCATTCCAGCGACCAGTGATATCGGGGTATTGTCGAATAATGGCATCGGTCAGGTAACCGGAATTGACCTGTTTTTGCGAAAGAAACTGTCGCAGAGACTATACGGACGGATCAGTTATACCTATTCTGTGTCCCGGTTCGAGACACCTGAGCTAGGCCAATTCGACTGGGATTTTGATATCCCCCATGTTTTCAGTATCAACGGTGGGTACAAAATCTCGAACCGGTTTGAATTTAGTCTGCAATGGCGCTATCTGTCGGGACGACCTTATACGCCGATCATAGGCCAAGAAATTAGTTCAGGTGTTTGGAAGCCAGTTTACGACGAGTCGGTCAATTCGGCCCGCTTTGCCAACTACCATACCCTAGATGTACGGATGGATCGGCGATTCCACTTTAACCAATGGAATTTGGTTACTTATCTCGATATTGCTAATCTATACAACCGTCAGAATATATGGTCTATTGAGTGGGATAAAGGGAACAATCGAGAAAGAGAGATTTACCAATTTGGTCTCACGCCTATTGCGGGTTTTCATATCGAATTTTGAGCCAACAAGCGCGAGTTTTGCCAGTTGGGAGGGAAACAATTGATAAGTTACACTATCAGCACGGATAATCATCCAGCCCCGCCACCAGCGTCATATCTCAGCAACAGCCAAGCCCTGAAGAGCAAAAGCGGCTGGCTGGCATGTCAATAATTGATTGGTGGAGAAGAAGATGCTAGTTCAGTCATCAATGGCTTACCATCTCCTTTTTTAGAATTTTTTGCTTTGCCTTTTCGAACTCCTCCTCACTTATCAGCCCTTGGCTCTTTAATTGGTTGATTGTAGCAATTTCCTTTGAAATATTGACCTTCTTGAGAGATATTCCATTCCGCTTCTTCCTTCTTACGATAGAAGAACTCATTTTATTATCCTTTTGCAATCCAAATCACCCCTTAAGATGCCATGAGGTCTTTTTGTCTGCAATAAAAACACTCATAAATGCCAATAATTACCAGCGAGTGTTCGAAACAGCTAATTAATGGGGGTTAGTACCGAAGCAGAAAAATAGCTCTCGTGCTGAAATGCTGGGTATTTCAAGTGCTTAGCGTTAGCCTGTTATAGGTTAATTTGACCTACTGAGTTGCCCCAAAGAAAAAACACTTAAGTTTCACAGTGGCCTGGTTTGGATCTCAAATGAGCGAAATTAGCGATTTGAGTTCAACTCAATTGTCAGACTAACACCATTGTAACCATGAAGGTGGTCAGGGCCTTGGCTACTGGCATCAAGGTTTCAAAAGACTGATGTTAGAAACCAAATATGCGACGAGTTCAGAGCCAAAGTTTATCGAACAGCAGCAGATCCTAATGACATCAGCATTACTCTTTACGAATCGATATGGGGGGCTCGAAAAAATGGTGAATGACAGAGGCCCAAACCGTCAATGGCTAGACCGAAGGTAGTATTTGTGGCCGATTAAGCGGAGCGGAAGGTGGCATCCGGCGCGGTCATAACCGTTGGAGCGATGGACTATCTGGCAATATTTGTGGTTAAAACCGAAAGTTTACTATTAGTTCGAATTGAGAAATCTCCTATCTGACAGGTTCATCACTTAGCGTCTGATTTTTAAATAGCCCCAAGTTGAGGTTAATTTACTTTTGGGGCTTACTGCCAGCATGCCGTCGATTCCTATGTCCATCAAGGCTCTGATCTCATCCTCTGTACGGGCAACATTGGAGATTCGAACCTCATCCATTCGGCCATCCAAAAATGGTCCTGCACCTCGTCCTAACCAAAGGACATCATTATTAGCCGTAATAGTTCCACCGAGTTTTCCTTTTCCGTCGAGTTTACCATCAAGATAGACTTTGGCTTGCCCTGACTTAGCGTCGTAGGTACCGGCTATATGGTGCCATGATTTTGTTGTGATGTCGGTGTTGCTGGTAATGGAGGCCTCCCCCCATGCTTTTTTGTCGGTTGTCATTCTGAGAACAGTTCTACCGGCGCTCTGGGGGCCGACTTTATAGGACGTCTCTTTGGTTGCTCCGGTTCCTCCTGCGCTAGACCAGAAGTTTAGATAAACCCACATCTCAACGGTCAAACCGTCTTTCAGCCATAAACTCTCGCTATCCGGCACCACGATGTGGTCGCGAGGTCCATTCCCACCAAAGACCAGTCCACCACCAAACTTGCCCTTCCCCCAACTCAATTTCTTGCCATCAAACCTACCGTCGTTGCCCTTGCCTGACAAATCTTTGACGACCTTCCCTTGCCCCGTTTCAAAGTTATAGAGTAAGACTGTATGATCATCTTGTGCTGAACAGAAAGCGATCAGACCAGAAATGAAAAAAGCTAAAGCAACAGTATTTAGTTTTATAAAATAATTCACGAATTTAATCTCCACCTGTATTTGGACTGAATGAACAAGAAGCCGCTAAAAGATCGAACCTGGACAGTGACAGTATTTCACTGTTTCCGTCAACCTCCCGTAAATCTTGCACAAATTGGAGGTTAACAAAATATAACAAGAATTTTGGGGGTTGTAAAGGTAGAAACCAGAGCCAGCGACTGCAAGCCCTGCGATAACGGCTGAAGGCAGTTTTAGTGGCCGACTGACCTGTAATGAAGAGGCAATTCCATCGCTTGTAAAGACCACTCTTCGCACAGTTCAGGGGCAGTCGAAGACCGGCACACAACGGAACCCGCTGTCATTACCCTTAGAATTCAGATGGGTACCATCGCAGTCAGCCACGCGAAGGCCATCAGCAGGGATAGGTCAACACTCTCCGCGTAATAGCTGATTGTCTTCGCCACTGTCATACCAGCCCTGACACTGTTCCCATTTCCCACCGCTAAATACTTCCCAGAAACAATAAAAATGCTTCTACCAAAACCAGAACCCCTTTTATTAGGCTAAGTTTTCGTCCAAGTCTCATCTGTGGGTCGTATTCCCCCTGTTAAGGTGCAACTTTCTTCGCCCTAAATAGTGAGGGGATTATTCCAAGCCCTGATTTAGTTGGGGTAAAGATTGCATTTTTGCGCCACGGTGATTATAAGATGCTCTTTCAATGCCTCAAAGGCAATCTTTGCTTTGAATTCTCGAGTGATTTTTCGACTCTTTTAATCCATTTTTAGAGGTTAAAACATACCTTAGCCTTCTGTTTAGTTTTTGGGGGCTACTTCAGAAACGGTATGATGCAGTTTATAGACAACATAATGCTTATTTGAAAATTTAATTTCGGCCCGTTGCTGTTGTTCGAGTACCTGCATGTGGTCAATATGAAATGGATGAAGATCATTAAAAAAGCATACATAGTCAGCAACGAACAGGTTATTAGCATTATTAATGCGCAATGTATTACGATTCGTCATCAGACGCATAACCCGTGGCTTAAAAAACACTATCGTGTCTTCTGTGGTCGTCTGTTCCTGAATAAAATCAAACATTTCCAATGAGTAATCTGCAAAAGGTCCGTCTTTTACCGTACTCCTAGTCTGCAATTTCATCTCAGCCTCTTGAATAGAACTGGACCCAAAATGAAATAGCGCAGATAAAATTGGCAATACACATACGAACGTGGTTGGAATTTTGATCCATACCCCACTGCCATGTGCGAATAAAGAGAGGCCAGATACAAAAAATAGTATATAAAATGGCAGCACAGGAAATAAAAACCGCAACCCTTGTTTATGTGGCCACAATATAAAAAGCGTATACGTTAATAAAATATAAATTAACATATGGTGGCCAACGCGTATATGGCGTATTAGTCCAATAACAACAAAAGGCAACGTAACTATGTAAGCGATCCACTGCCCTTTATGACCCTTATAGTCGGGTAAGCCACTAAAAAAATTGGCTAATAAGTCTCTATAATAAATACTATTTTCCTTGATGCTTTCAGCGTTAACACGTTCTAAATGTTCAAGGTGTGAAGTACCTCCTTCCGGCAAGATTAATTTCCAGAATAAAATAAAGCAGCCTAAGCTTATATATGGTACAAAGGGTAAAATCCTTTTATACGGATTCTCTGAATCTTCTTCGCATAAACCAGCAGCAGTTTCTCTCCAGGACTTCCCCCGCTTGTGCCTACTCCAGATGAACGAACATATGACAACCAATTGGGACCAGCACAGTGCGCCAAACAACAATAGGCCATTAGTCCGGACAAAGAAAGCACAGGCAATAACAATGCCCAATAATATTCTATCTTTTATCGGTGTCCACAACACACGCTGTTCTACAATAATTCGACCCATGAGGCATATGGTTAAGGTCGAAAAGCATAAAAATGGAATGTCGGATAGCACATGATTTGTAAACCCAATTAATGTTGGATTTACTGCAAACAACAATACGTAAACTGATCGCCAAAGAGGTGTATGGAAGCGCTCGAACCCATACCACATAACCACCAATAGACCCAGATAAAACAAAACTCCTACCATTTTTAAAGCAAGTAAATTTAACCCACAAGCAGCATAAACAGGGGCTAGCATCACCGGGAATCCCCACGGATAAGCGACCGGGCCTACCCGCGTTGATGATTGCTCAACTGTAACACGATTTTTTTCAATGAATTCATCTGTAGAAAATTGGCAAATACTCCGGGCCTGCATAATATAGGCTGAAAAATCACCGCCCCAACTATGTGCATGATTGAGTGTACATAAGCAAATTATTAACGTTGATAAAACGATGAAGCCCAACCAGGCATGAGGTAAAATACGTTTTATCCTCGGCCATTGTGGCTGATTCAATGTAGCAGTGTCAGATTCAGAACTCATAAGACGACATTATAAACCATCTAACATGTCAACCGCCACCGGACCACATGATAATGGTCAGAAGGTACGGGAACCGACCCCTATTGGTTCAATGGTGAGCAATCGCCGATAGGTACATCGGGCACGATAAAGGACGAGTTGAGTTGAATTGAGTATTCACAGACCAGGTGTTAGGGAGAAAACCCCTAAGCTCGCATCCAACCTCCAGTCAGCGCCTCTTTCGTTACTAAAATGAGTTTCAGCAACAATTAACTCAGTAATTACAGGGGCTCTAAAGGGCGTTCTTTGGAATTCACTAGACGTCATCCGAAATGGGAAATTACGGACGGCACTGTTTCCAAGACAGATAAATGCTACTGCGGAACTTCCAGTATTCGTAGTGATCAATTTGAAGCGTTCCATCAAACAACGCAGTATCTGGCCACTTCAGCTACCAACCTATCCAGTAAACATCGTTCGACAGGATGTCATCATTTCCTTCTCTGCGGCTACCGGCAGTGAAAAGAACACCGGGACGCTCGGTGGTAACGTTGTGATCTGTGGGCCGTTCCAGGTTTGGCCACCACTTGCAATCGCACGGAAGATGACTACTGAGATGTCTCATCGAGAAACTGCCGCCGTCATCGTACGACACGAGTAAAACGATACCGCTCTTGTTCTCACGACTCAAGATGGCGATGGCGAACATCGTTTCCTGTTTATCGAAAGCCATGTTAGCAGCAGGTCCAATTTGCCAACCAGGCCACTGACGAGCCAGAGATGTTTGTTTCCAACCCATGCGGTCGTTGGGCGCGGCGATGAGCATCTCAGATGTCGATTCGTTTCCGGCCGAATATAAGATGTACGGAACACCGCGAGGATCGACAGCAATGCTGCCGCACTTGTGACTTAGCAATCCCTCGGACAGACCTCCGGTAGCAATGACATCCATCGCCGCGCACGTACGCAACGGTCTCGCTAGCTCCTCGATCCGCATGCAACCTGAAAGAAAGATGCAGCGACCGGTGGTCAGGGCCCCATGCCAATACCGCTTGAAAGTGACTGTAGCCGCCTGCTGACGAGCGGGGGATTCTTAGTGGCCTTTGTCAGTTCTCTCCAACACGTTTGATCCACTGCTCGACTGACTATGGGTGTTTCTTTTGGTTCCAACGTGCTGTCAGGTACAGTGTATTGTCCGGCCCACAGACTAGGGTCGGGTAGGTGAGTTCCTCACCAAACTGGGTTTCTTCCTCCCATTCAGAGGCTTCGTTCGGACACTTCGATTTTCGATAACGAAACGGGTGATGGTGTGGATAGTAGGTGAGGTGCAGAAAACCCCAGCTGTCCACGGTCAGCGCCGGCCCACCGTGATTGTCGTATGCCTCACCAACAGTATAAGTCGGCGACCACTGGTTCGGCCAGCGATCTAATGTGCGAATTCGGACGCAAAATTTATCGGCGACCGAGTCAAGCCACGTGGGTCTTGTACTGGAAAGTGGCAATCTTGTTTGCTTCGACATAAGCCGAGGCTCGGCCGCTTCCATGCCGTGACAATAACATCATCTGACTATCTGCTTGGTTCACCACGGTTTAGAATTAGCACTTGCTTCGCCACTACCCCAGCCTGGTCTGATACTTATACCAATTTGGGATCTACGTCCGACTGATATTGCCTAATATTGGTCAGTCAACACCAAAGGGTTTGAGCCGAAAATCAATCTAATCTGATGAGATCACGATGCGCCCTCCAACCCCGAGGCCAAAAGGGACCGCCCAAGGCTTAGCACCACTGTTAAAAGAGACCGACGATCTCAAAGCCTATCAACGGATGCAGGTGGTGTGTCTTCGAGCCAAGTACGGCTATCCCGACTGTCGCCAATCTGACCGGCTATCACCAGACAAGGGTAAAAACCATCCAATCTCAAGATCTCAAACCAGAAGAGAGGTGGACGGTAGTGAGAAAATCTGTCCCTGGAACCAGAGAAAGAATTTCTGCCCCCATCTCTGGAGAAAGCCAAAGCCGGTCCGATTCTTGAAATCGGTACGATCCATCCCGCCGACCAACAAAGACTGGCTCGGACTTCTAGCAAATCAACGGTGTCTGAAATGCTTGACCGGCATAATTGGCCGAAAGTCACTTCACCTCCAAAATAGCCCAATGTAGAGGAAGAAGCGCAACAGGCATTCAAAAAACTTCCCCGCTCTGATAAACCAGGCCTTAACAGCAGAAAAGGGGTCTCCCTTGACAGGTTATGCTGGAAGATGAACCGGCTTTGGCCGAATCACCGATGCCAACCGGTGTTGGGCCGCCTTGGGAATTAGACCCAGAGTAAACCCGCAAATCATCCGAGAGTAGACTTATGCTGATGGAGCCGTCAGTCCCATTGATGGGGCCGGTGATTTTCTGATTCTTCCCTCTATGAGTGCCGATGGTATGAATCTGTTTTTGATCCAACTGAGCGATAAGTATCCAGATAAATTTATCCTGCTCATCTCCGATTGTGCGCCTGCTGAGAGTGAAAGCGCGTTGAAAATTCCACCCAATATGATGCCGGCTTGACTTCCTGCCATAGTCCTGAGTTGAATCCAGTTGAAAACATCTGGCAGGAAATTGGAGAGAAATCCTGTCGCAATCTAAGCTTCGATAGTATGGAGCCGTTAGAAATGGATTTAGCCCAGGCACGGATGAAATTGGAAAATGAGCCTCAGAGGGTAGAATCTATTACTGGATTTCAATGGATTATTAGTAGCTTATAGATTCGTAATTTGTATCAGACTCAATAAAAATCTAGTTTCAAATCCCCTGTCATTTCTGATTACGTCGAAAGGCTTATGTATAGAGTCGTGGCTGACCGCTGTAATCTCCCAGTTGGTATGATATCAGATGTAGCAACAAAGGTTCGCACGCGATTAGGCCTTTCGGCCAAGTCTATTTGATTCCACGAATATTAGACCTGATTATATTAGGGTCTGTTAACACTAAGAAGAGAAATCCTGTATCATGGGCTATGATGGAACTAACACAGGAACAATCTGAAGAAATAAAGCCGTCTTTACCGGTCCAAAGAGGATAGGTCAAACTATCCAATCGGAAGCTTCTGAATCGGATTTGGTCTGTTGCCGAGCAGGGCTGTCAATGGAGAGGTCTTCCCTCTAGGTTTGGAAATTGGCATCCAATCTACAGGCGGATGAACAGAGGGGCCAAAACAGGGGTCTTAAATGGCCGATTTGAAGCCTGGCCAGCAAAGAAAATCATTCCCGTCAGGATAGAAGCCTATTGATTAGATAGCAGATCCGTTAAAGTACATCCTGATGGAACAGGAGCATTAAAAAAAACGGCCAGCCGTCGACTGGAAAGTCAGGAGCAGGCTGGGCCACAAAAATCCATCTGCTGGCCCAAGATGATGGTAGGGCAAGAGCTTTACGACTCTCCCCTGGCAACCGGTCATGATGCGGCTGAAGGAGAAGGCTGGTTGAAAGGCATTGATTGCCCTTTTACTGGCGGCCCAATGATTATGGCTCGAGCAGATGAAGGAGATGCGACTCGACCGCTGGCTTTAGACTTGATCTTCTCTGCTGTTGTTCCGGCCAAATCGAATTGCCTGCATCCTTGGGAGTCTGACCAAGAGCACGACCAAAAGAGCAATGAAGTGGAAGGATTGTTCAGCCAGCGGAAGGGATTTTGCCGGATCGTCTCTCGCTGTAACCAGTTGGATCGGATGTTTTCTGCTGTCTGGTTCTTGGTGCTGATTGTCGATTCGCTTAGATCGTGTTAACTAGCCCTAGTTTAGCCCAACAACTTTTTGTGATATATTAAGAGTCGTTATAGTACTTCCAACCCATAATAGTTAAAAACGTTTGTAAATGCCTATACCTAAGCTCTTTTTTCACGTGGTCACGTATTTTGTATTCACCGGTTCGGAGTTTATTGCACCGGAAATCAATCAGGAAGCTAAACTGAACCTGCAGCAGGATGAGCCTTTTATTATCTATGCGCGTAATTATATGCAACCCTGTTTTTCTGATTATGTGCCCAATCAGGCTGAAATAGCAGGCTCATTTACTGCGGGTGCGGCTCGGAGTGAGTATGAACCTGTCCAGGTCGGCATTTATGTCCCGTCACGATGTAAACGTCCTCTGAGAAACGTTAGCCTGACAATTCGCAGTGACATACAGCACGAAATAGGGTATCTATATTATCTGGAAATGGCCCGTTCAAGACAACTTGATCAAGGTCAGGTCTATGAAGGTAGACGGCCCGCCATGCCGGTGTATCTGATACCTGGAAGTAGAATAGATAAAATCGAACCAGGTTGTTCCGCTGCTTTCTGGGTTACACTCCATCCGGATACTACTGCACAACCGGGACAGTATGAAATACCGGCAACCATCTCGGCTGAAGGCGAAGAACCGAGGACATTTTCTTTACATTTAACAATCCATTCTCTCACTTTACCTTGCCCAGATGTAGCCTTTGGATGATATTACAGAATCGACCGTATTGCTGGATGTGATGTGCCAATGGAACTTGAGGTCCCTTATCGCAGCAGAAAATATCAGGAAATGTACGCCTTTGACATGGCTAAACACGGTCATAATACGGTACAGATCACTTCATTCTTTCCTGGATTTGGCACTGATAGCTACCAGCAATCTGGACGTGCCAAACCACCATCGTGGTATCATCCCTGGTTAACGCTGATGGATAAATCTGATTTGACAGACGATGGTTTGATAGATCCTGTTAGATTCATCGAAGACCAACTTGAGATTCATAAAAAATCGGGATTGATCAATTTAGATATTCCGATTTGGACGGTATCTGAGGGCTTCAGTGACAAGAAGTCTTTTGTTGCTACTACTTTACGCCGCACTGTTATTGACAAGAAATATCCAGAAATATTGTTGTATCAGAGAGATGAACCCCCAATTTGGTTCGACGAAACTTTTTCCAAGAAAGAGGTAGATCATATTAAACAGTTTAAAAAACTGGGCAATTGCCGCAGTGTTGCCGCAATGGATGGATTAGCGGTTCTAGCTTGGGGACACCTGCATGATGTTTGGATTGTATATGGTGGTAGAATAACTCCAGAGATGATTGCTGAAGCTAAAAGGCACGGGGCGGAGGTTTGGACCTATCTCCATGATCTCCGTATCACCAATCCATTAGCGCATCGCTACTTTGCTGGGCTGTATACTTGGGGGTTAGGACTAAGTGGAAATCTAGTTTATTGTTATCAACATGGCGAGGTTGGTCAACCCCATCCCATTTGGTTGTCTGACCAGCATCGACCGTCCAAGGAGCAAATTTTAGGCTTAGTTATACCCGGTCAAAATGGCCCAATTCCCGGCATTGGTTATGAAGGCCGACGAGAGGGGATCGACGATTATCGTTATTTGCAAT
>Ga0208128_1000649_pt1 | contig 13852 bp, 9 predicted proteins | sample ETNtaG_35_FD_185758 | JGI IMG/M metagenome (GOLD analysis project Ga0208128, IMG submission 185758) | Marine microbial and viral communities from oxygen minimum zone, Eastern Pacific Ocean - ETNP201306PF51B (SPAdes) (version 2) | ecosystem: Environmental > Aquatic > Marine > Oceanic ... | reverse complement strand
GACAAACGCAGGGGTGGTGACGTGACTCTGTAGATCGACTAATCCTATATTCATGGCTTCTATCAGGTCGTGGGTTCAATCCGAACTCTCGAACGGTATTTGACTGATTCCGGACTTCAATACGGCGTGAATTCACGCCGTATTAAAAGCCATTAAGGTGGCGGTACCGCTTGCCGATCCAAGTACTGGGAAATTTTCGTTGGCATCGGTTCGATCACATTGATTATAATCGGCAGTACCAATGGCAACATCAACAGTGTTCTCGCCTCCTCTCAAAATCTGCAAGCCAGCTTGTGTAACCAGCGGTTGGCAAATAGCCGCCAATCAACCGAGACCAAAAGGTTGAGACAATAACCGCCAGATATTGGCTTTTCTACCGGTTAAATCTGCTTGGCTTCAGGAATTGGGTTAATGCCGGTGACCATCATTCCTTGGCCGGGTGACTGGTGGACGTCTCGCAACGGCTGGTCAGAAGCCGAGCGGAACTGAAAAAGAACAAGTCGGCGGGGATGATCGCTGCGGTTAGGGTAGGAACCGTGGGGGGTCAGATAGTTGAAAATCAACAGATCGCCCGCTTTGCCCTCGCAAGGTGTCGCAGCTTCAATCGGATACTCTTCCGTCGCTAGATAGTGACTGCCGTCGTGTTGGTGTGAAAGGGAGCCTTGACGATGAACGCCCGGCATTACACAGAGACAACCCCCTTCGACAGTAGCATCTTCAAGGTAGATGACCGCTGCCAACATGGTGTCGTCCGCATGCGGGAAATAGTCGTAGTCTTGATGTAACGGAAACGGTGACCCTTTTTCTGGTGGTTTAACGTGCAATTTTGTATGATGGAGTTGGACATTCGGTCCGATTAGACCGGAGACGATACCCGTCAATCCCGAATGTACCATCATCCGCGTAAACACCGCCGATTGGTACTGCATGTTGTGAATACTCAGTACTGAGGTCTGTCCCCGTTCCTCTTCATCGATCTGGCTCTCCTGCCACTTTCCACCCCAGGTGGCTTCTAATCGACGGCCACTAGCCTGTAACCGTTCAAACATGGCATCTGTTTCCCCGATACACTCGTTAATTTCGACCGGGGTAAAGACCTGCTCAACAAGCAGATAGCCGTTATCTTCATAAAATTGGATCTGTTCCGGTGTTATCATCTCGATCTCCTAAAGTTAATTCAGCACTATTTATTATGGCTTTCCGTTATGAACAGCAAAATTTGGCACAAAACTCCACATATTCAACTGTCGAGAATCAACCGACAAGCCGTATATGGCCAGCATCCATCGAACCGGCGATCAAAACATAGGAATACTCACTATAACACCGAGATTTACACCAGTTGTTCCACACACTAAGCATAACTGATTCAAAGTGTTCAGGAAAAGCATCTAAAAATTGAGCATGGTCTGTTTGTAGATTTCAACGGCCTGAATAACCTGGTTGCAATCAACCCACTCCACTGCTGCGTGAGCCTGATCGATACTTCCCGGTCCTAAAACAATAGCCGGAATCCCCAGTGTCGTGAATTTGCTGGCATCGGTGCCGTACGGGACACCAGTGACAGTAAGCTCCCCCAGCACAGTCCGGCAGGCTTGGCGGCTGACTTGAACAATTTCAGCCTCGGTATCGGTTTCCATTGCAGAATCTAATAGAAACGGCTTTTCCAGTTCGACCTCTAATTCGGGATCCTGATCCTTCAACCGCTCGATTAGTTGTCGGAATGGCTGGAGCGTCTCTTCCGGTGTTTCGCCTGGAATCGTTCTGCGATCGATTTCGATCACACACTGATCGGGGACAAAGTTCACCTGCGCTCCACCGGAAATGACGCCGATGTTCAATGTTGGGCATCCAACTAGCGGGTGCAACTCAGCTTCGTAAGTCGGGATAATTTCATCTTCGATGGCTAGAATCAACCTGGCCATCTTAGTAACGGCATTGACACCCAGATGTGGTTTGGAACTGTGAGCAGCAGTTCCTTTGACGATGATCCGGAACCTAGCTAATCCTTTATGGCTCCGAACTACTGCGAGATCAGTCGGTTCAGAGACCACAACAGCAGTTGCGTTAGTATTCTTTGCCAAAGCTAAAGCCCCTCGAAACAGATATTCCTCGTCTACTACACCCGCGTACTGAATGGTAGACGGGGGGGTAATTCCAGCCTGTTTTAGTGCTTTGATTGCCATCATCATGGCCACCCCACCCGCTTTGGTATCACAGGCCCCACGACCATATAGAAGCCCGTTACTAATATGCGGCTCAAAGGGTGGAATGGTCATAATCTCAGCTGATGCAGTATCCATATGACATTCGAAGAGTAAAATACGGTCAGTCTGCTGACCTGCTAAGGTAGCGATGACGTTGGATCTATTTGGCAGTACCTTTTGTCGCTGACAGGGAATATCCAGGTCTTTAAAAAAGTTCTCCGTATAATTAGCCATCTCATTTTCGCCCTGTTGGCCACCAGGGAGATCAGGATTGATGCTTTCAATGGCCACAACATCCTGCAGTGTGGCTAAAACTTCATTCTCGCTTCTACTCCATGATGAGTTCATAGCAGAACCTTTCCGTTTTTATATTTGGGATCAACCCGAATTATGTTGAGGGTGGTATAACCTCACGGCCTGTTGAGAAGACTAATGACCAGTGTGGCCATAGAAATAAAACTTAAAATTAAAGACCAGTTGACCTCGAACCTGGCCGGTATTTCCACCGCATCACCTGGAGAGAGCAAGATCTCGCTAACATCATGCTCTCTTAGATCTAGCAACTCCGTTGTTCCATCTCGACGGTGAACCAGAATTTTCTTCCGCGTTGCAGTTCGCTCCCGGCCACCCGCCATAGCAATCGCCTGTGTAACAGAGATTTGCGCAACTCCGTCTATGGTACGCACCTGCTGTGGACCGGGCTGATTGACACTACCTAAAACGTAAACCGGTTCGATTTTGAAGGCATTAGGAACATACAACACATCTCCATTATAAAGATACAACTGCTCAGATTTCCCTGACAAATCCAGCCAAAAGGATTCCGAAGTTGGGACCATTTCGGCCGGACCTTCATGACGAATAATAACTAGGGTAGTAAAATCAGCTCGTTCGTGGTTAGGGCCACCGGCTTTGGACAAGGCCTGGTCCAGACGAATCCGATCTCGAAAGAAGATCTTACCCGGTGTTTGTACCTCACCTTGAACCTCAGTCTCCTTCAGCAACGGAACATAGACTAGATCTCCTTTATTGACAACAAGATACCGGTAACTTTTGTCAACTAGATTATGGATGGTTACCTGACCTTGATGCATCAACTGTACCGCTTCCAGATCGGCCGAGGGTAAAGTCCCTCCTCCCAACGCAATCGCCCGATAGAGATCAATTTCAGTTTCTAGTTTGATGGGATAACGTCCGGGCGTTTTCACCGCTCCACTGACAAAAAACTCGTCTTCTTGCGGAATTGGCGCCACCATTACCACCGGGTCTTTAATCTGCCCCAATTTCTGCAAATGAGCCCGAACCAGTTGATCGACGTTTTGTTGTCCAACAACAGTTAAATTTCCACCAAAATAGCTGATTGTCCCATCTAATCTAACTGTTACGATTTGATTGTAGTCAGGATAACCAACGACCACAATTTGCAATTTGTCATTAGGTTGAATCTGGTCGGTCTCACCATATGCTGGAGCAACTAGTAGAGAAAGGAGCAAGCAGACATATAATCCCATATATCTACAGATGAATCGAAGTTGAAAATGGGCACGCATCAATTGTTCGGCAATTCATCACAGGGAAAGTCGGGCAACAAGGCGAGGTCGGTATTAATAATCTCAACTGTTGACTCTAGAAAGGCTAGAATAGCACTACCTATCACTTGGTCCGGAACAGACCGAGTTGATTGACAGTCGACGTGTTCTAGGTTTATCTCTTCTATCTGTTTCATGTGACTACCTTAACTCTAACCTATTTGTTACCAATTATAACCGAGATCAATGGGGCGGGCAATTCATTTGAGCCGGTTGTGGCTGAGAAAGCCGAACAGGCCAATCAGTGAAGCGTAACACAGGATCACCAGGTGTAAACTGAGGCCGGTAGCAAGGGCAACCTCCAGAGAAACCCCGCACTTGGTGAGTGCCCATGCAAACGGTGCTTCGATTGTTCCAAGATTGCCGACCGATTGGATCGGTAATAGATTGAACAGGTTGGTAAATGAAAGTGCAAACAATACCGAAGCAGCTGAAAGTTGGGATTCCATCTTCTGAATCAGATAGATTTGGAAGCCAAAGCGTACTGCTAGACTCAGAGTGGATAAGATCCAAATTGGCCCCTGTCGCTGCCGCAATCCCGGCGCAGTCAAGGCTCGCCAAAGATCAATAAAAATTGAAACCACTTTGATTAAGAGCTGGTGCCAGAGTTTCAAAATCTGGTTCTGATTCTCTATTTTTGATCGTTCCCCGGTTGCGCCAACCAGGTATTGGATCGAGGACAAGTGTGTTAAGCGGGATTGTAATTGTCCAAATAGACATAACGAACGATATGAATCGTTTGCTAACTGACTGAATACAAATAGAGACAAAATCAAGGCGAGAACCGTTAATGTAGGCAGATAAAAGAGGAGAGCATAGGATAAGCCAGCCATCCCGGAATACAAGCCGGCAACAGCTAATAACACCAGCATTAGCACCAAATCGATTACACTGGCGATGATTAGAGAGGCTAAACCTACTGACCCGCTAACCGACTCTCTTTTGTTTAGTAAATAGAGGTAAGATAGATCCGCACTCCGAAATGGTAACACGTTGCTAAAAAAGGTGTGGATAGAGAAAATTGGCATTAGTGCCAGGATAGATCGGTCCACACCTAAAATCGCCCTGAATCGCCAGGCTTTGGTTCCCACAAATAGGCAGTAGCACAAAAAACCGACGGCAAAAGTCAGTTCCGGTACCTGGTTTAGTCGCTCGACTACTTGTGAGAAGTTAATCTTAGAGATAACCCAGAGTCCGGCTGTCAAGGCGATCATAACAGCGATTAAAGGGCGAACGAAACGGAGTAAATTAGAACCTTCCATCCGGTCTCCTTGGAATGCTCCTACCCCCAGAGCTATCCATCGTAACGAACCATGCGGTTGCCCAACCTGTGATAAAGATCCATATCAAAATATGCCTCTGTCTTTGGGAAAGATAAATTATTATACTACAGCATCCACTTTGTTGCCATTACCCTGAGCTCGCCACTTTTTTGATAGAGAACTAATACAACTACAACTTGTGGAGGACAAAAGTTCTATTTTTCTTCCCAACGATGAGTTGATTGAAGATCATTGCTGAAATCAATCTCGTTGCTGATCCTAACCAGCTCTCGATTTATAGGTTCTTGATCAGAATAAGCCATCAATGAAATGCAGAGATTGGATTCCGTTACCAAAAATAGTATTTGAATCTGCAGAAGTTTGCTATAATAGTAGTCGATTCATACCGAACCGTTGGAAAAAGTAAGTCAATCAAAAGGTTAGGTGCCAGGAGACTACCAGCATATGAAGAGAAGCAGGTTAGGTATAGGTTTTGTTCTATTGATGATAATGCTGTTCAGCGCTAGCTGTGGATCTAAGGTTTCACAGACGTTATCCAAAGCCTTAGTTCAGACTGATGGTTATGACTTCCGCAAGACACGTTGGGGGTTTACCCGAGAGATGGTAACAGTTGCAGAACAAGGGCAACGTCTATTTATCAGGAAGGGCAATGTCTTGATGTTCAACCACAAGATTGAAGATATCTCTTGCAAGATCATCTACTGCTTCAAAGATAACCGTTTACGAGCAGCCGGTTACATCACGCTGACACCAACCAAAAGGGCACATGCCATCGTAGAGTATTGTGTGGAAGAAAATGGGAGTCCAACACAAGTCTTGAATGATGGAATGCTCTGGTTTAAAGAGAAAAGCTTAGTCTACGTTAATGCATATGTGTCACACACTCGATCAACCCCCTCCTCTTACACTTTTAGTGGAGGGATCTTATCTCATTTATTGTCACCACAGGAAGACAAAAGTACCATAAAAATGTGGGATGGAGTCTGGGCTCACATTGACCGGAGTTTCTATGAAGAGTTGCACTATGAAAGATTTCCTCTGGATGAACTCTCCTTTTATGAGAAACATTTGTTTGGTGTCTTGAAGAGACAACACATCTATACGTTCTATATGGGACAAACGAAAACATCAATCCGTGGAAATGCAGTCAGGTAAGAGCATCATTGATCAGAAACTGTATTTAGTGGTTATATCTTGCCTCTTGCTGAATCAAGGAGGGGTGCTCTTTGCTGATGAAGAATCAGAAAAAAGTCCAGCTTTCTTAACATCCAGCAAGGCCAGCTTAGGTTATGGAATGCCTTATGGTGGAACCTTAGGGGTAGAGGTTGAAACGGAGTTGAGAGATAACGTTTGCGCTTCAGTTGGTTTTAGTATTTCACAAGGTATGGTGGTTGGGGTGAGATTCTACCTTAGAGAAGTAGACAAGATGTTTCGGCCAACAGCATCATATCACCTGTGGCTTGGCAATGCCCCAACTCAAACAGCTAATGGCGCTTTTTTTGCCGGGTTGGAGATACGACCTAAGTTTATAAAAAAGTTTGTGTTAACTACAGGAGTCGGCTACGGCTCAATCAAAAGGGGACAAAAAATAGGGGTTTCAATTGGTTTGGGCTTCAGTATCGATCTAAAACTGATTACTACGGGGTTGTGATTTAGTTCCAGACAGCAATTATTCAGCAGATCTTAGCTGCTGAGGGGAATGAGGATCAGCAGTTTGACTTTCGATCAGTAGAGACCGGAGATCGGCACTTCGACTCGGCCAGGAGTTGGGTCGATAACCGGGTCATATACTAGCAGAATGGAGTAGTGGAGCGTGAATGGTGAATTATTCTCAATTCTCTTTATTTCTCTCCCACCATGCTCGACGCACCAGTAGTATGGCGTCCCTATCGGTGAAAACAGTTACCTGGTCACCCTCTGGCTGCACAATACTACCATGAACCACGTTTATTAGCTCACGTCCCTCCACTGATTGCGCCAACAGAATTTTTCTCCGGGGATGACCCTGACCAATTGGAATTGCCGTCTAGTTAGAATCCGTCCGATGTACCCATCGGCAACTTCTGTTCGATCTAGCCAATGGTCTAACTGAGGATAACGACTTAGCCGGCAAGCCGGAGATGGCAGAAACGCTAGATGATATGGGAAACGCGTTGCGGAATATTTGCGATCCACAACAGGTAAACGCTCGGGCAAAATCAAACTAAGCTAAACGAAGAGCGGAAATCTAAACCCCATACTTCCGCTGGGCGGCGTTGCATTGGATTGCCAATTAGTTCGTCGAAGCGCGGAAACGGTTCAAAACTAGCTAGACCCAACGTTGCCCCCACCTGACGGGTCAGAACTTTCCAAAAACACGCACAAAGGTTTCCATAAAATTACGGTCATTATTGACGTCTCCTGTTGCCCGTTGATCAATATACCGGGCGCCAATGTGCAGGAAGAGCGATTTTTCATAAGCCACAAAACTCTTTTCCATTTCGGCCAACAGGGCGTTACGCACAAAATCGTTCTCGTTCTTCAGCATATCATTAAACAGTAAAATCTGCCCGCCTCCAGTGATCTTGATAGTCTTGGTGAACTGATAGACCGTTTTGAGAATGAACGCAGAAGCCATATCGCGCACATTTGCCCTTTCAATCTGTCGCAGTTGGAAACGCCGTGAAACTTGCTCATCATCAATTTCTGCCTCTAATGCGAAGTCTTCACGACGGTCTTCTGCCATCCGGAAACCGTTACGGACAGTGTATTTGAACATCGGACTTATTTCCAACGGTTTGGAGGGGCGTATGCGGTACAGGGTTTTAAAGATGCCAACTTCGTAATGCTGGTTGTCACCATCGAAATCGAAATCATACTGCAACTTGGCGCGCCCCGTCGTTACCATGCGTTTTATCCCCAAATACTCCCAAGTGAGTTTGGCGGTATGGATCAGGTCGTTCTGCATCAACAACTCGTCCCGACGCCGTTTTTCCACTTCGACCCCGCCATCGAAATCAAAAAACATCAAATCGCCCTTCTCCTCCATCCGTTTGACCGTCGGTTGTTCTCGATATAGCCGCTCTTCGGTTTTGTTCAGAGAACCGGCAAAATACCAGGTCTCGTCAGGGATACGGTCTTTTACCAATTTCAGTTCATTCTCGACCACGATAGACGCGTTATTATTTAACAGGTTTTTCTTATAAACCAGATCGGCGAAAGCTTTGGTCGAAGACGGTATACCCGGCACATCTTCTGTGTCTGCATGCACAAGTAAATTCTCTCTCAGATTTTTTTCCAGTTGTAGACCGATATCGAGATCGACGGAACTGGCCTGACGGCTGGTCTTTCGTTTCATAAGCAGGCGTAAGCCCTGCAGGCCAACATCGAACTCGTAGTTGGGATCCTTGTCATTTTCCTCCTCGTCCCGAATGCCGTTGTTATTCTGGTCGCTTTCGTCAAGGAAATCCTCATCGACGTCAAATAGCAGAATGTCGTCTTCGTAGTCGAAGATGCCGTTGTTGTTTTTATCCAGGTCACCGGGAATGATCAGAGAAGGTGGATCCATCGGCGTGTTATCGGTGTAGCGGTCTCCATCGTCGTTGTCTCCTACCGACCTAGAAGCGTCGAAGCGCGGCCCGACGCGGAAAGCCTCTGCCTGGAAAATTGTGTCCCCAACGGTTTGGAAGGCTTTGAGGACAGCGGTCGTGGCGTCAAAACGCGCACTGAAGTCCCGGTTTAAAGAGGCCTTGGGTGTAATAGCTAATTCAGCCTTCAATCCGTAGTTGGCGAAATTTGTTTCCAGATCCAACGACATGACGGGTGTTTCGCGGAAATACCAAGAAGCGCCGATCTTGGACCGGCCGAACTTTGTTACCTCCCGCAACCCGATTCCCGATCCTTCCAAAGTCTCTCGGTTAGGTACGCCGTTGAGCATGCTGGGCAGCATTAAGAAAGTCCAATCTGTCCGTTCAGAACGCACCTCCCAGCGGACACCGCTCAGATCAACGGAATCGAAAGTAAACTTTGTAAAGGTGGTCGGTACCTCCCCTAAAGAAAGGATATTCTTGACGTTGCCCGATGTCTCTTCGATGACCATGACGCTGTGAAACCCGCGGCGGAATAGACGGTCGAAATCGAAATCGTTCTGTCTCACCTGTTCCTCTTCAATGTCTGCTAGAAAGTTGCGTCGGTTGGTAAAATCGTATTCGACACGCCCGGAGAGGAAGAGCTTGCCGAATAGACTGTATACGTCCTCCGTTTCGGCACGGAAAGCCAGAAAAGAGTAAAGAAAAAAAACTAGAAAGCGAGGAAACAAACGATTCCGTTTGTCAGTGATTAGGCTCATGAAAATCTCAATAAGACAGGAAATTGCATTTTTACCAGAAGTCCGATGCCGTCACGCTCAAAGATCTTCCGGTCCGTGGTATTCGGTAAAGGTCGTCCAGATCCCAGTGCGTTTATCCAGACGGCTCAAACCGCGATAAGTACCGAACCAGACGTATGGATCATCTACAGCAATAGAGAGAATACCGTTATGGGCGGGACCACCTTCTCGGGTGTAAATCGTCCAGAGATTGGTCTCCCGATTGAACCGGCTAACGCCCGCATCGTATGTGCCGATCCACACTTCAGTGCCATCCACACCGATAGTAGTAACCTGGTTGCTGGCCAGCCCATCTTCCACCGTGTAGGTGGCCCAACTCTTTGTCGTCTCATCGTGAAGGGTGAGGCCACGGTCGCTGCCAAACCACACCCGGTCACCGTCAATGGCGATACAACTTATTTCATTGCTGGCTAGCCCATTTTCAGCCGTAATGGTTCTCCAGGTATCCTTTCTGATGTTGTATTGGCTCACACCACGTCGCGTGCCGACCCACACATTTTTCTTACTGGCGGCGATACTCCAGACCTCATCGGTAACCAGTGATTCCGCAAACTCCTTGGACACAGCGGAAGGCTGGATCTCTGTACCGGAAGTGTAGCTGATCCAGGCGTTGAGATCATCGGCCGTCCGGGGATATTTGCCAATCCCGGCACTGGTGCCGACCCAGATATTATTGCCGTCGCTACTGACGGAAGTCACATTCCTAGATGGCAATCCGTGTTCGGTTCTGTACTGATCCCAGCGGTGGGCAATTTTATCAAAACGGTTGGCACCGTCGCGGGTGCCGACCCAGACGTACTGTTCATCCACTACGATAGAACTGACTGCGTTATCGGATATCGTGTCTTCCGATTCCCGTTCCCACCATCGCCAGTGACCACCGTGGGTGTTGATTTGCCGCTCGCCGCCGGTCTGACGATAATTTTTCCAGGTCCCCAGTACTTTATCGTAGCGAGACATACCGTTGTCGCTGCCCACCCATACAAAACGCTCATCTGTATCCACCGCTCGGATGGCTCGCCCAGCAAGGGTTGGCAAGGCGGTGAAGGAGGTCCAGGATTCCTCCTGTTTATCGTAACGAGAAAGTCCACCGAACGTACCGACCCACACATAATCTTTATCGACGGCTAGCCCGTGTTCATTGGTGTGGTTGTGTAGCAGCCCGTTCCGATCTCGAAACGATGTCCAGGTGCCGGAGGCAAAATGAAATCGCTTGAGTCCATCTATCGGGGCTGATAACCAGAGGTAATCTTTGTCCGTAGCCAGTTCTGGAACACCACGGCCCGACTTGATTGTGGTCCACTCTCCGCTGCGCCTATCGAACCGGGTGACCCCCGCATTATCCCAAGGGCGGTACAGGATCCACACATCGTCCTCCGTGGCAATGATCCGTTCAATATCGTCCGCCGCCAGTACGTCATTAGTCGAGAATGTGGTCCATCTCCCCGCTCTCTTGTCGTATCGCGATAAGGCGCGGTTGCTATCTCTATCCCACTCCGAACGCGCGATCCAGATGAAATCGTCGTCTATAGTGATCCATTCGGCACCTCTACCCGCGATCCCGTCCCTGGGCGTTAAGTTCCGCCATTCGCCTGTAGCTTCATTGTAATAGTGTAGGCCGCGACTGGAGCCAAACCAAACCTCTGGACCATCGACCCCCATCGAGTTTATGTGATCCAGTAGGATTTCTTCTTTTGGCACAATTACGCTCCACGTTTCAGTTACTTTATCATAACGGCTCAATTCAGGTCCCATCATCGAGATGACCCAGAGGCTGTTCGAACTGGCATCGACCTGGTCCAGATCGTTGGTTGCAAGTCCGTCTTCTACGGTGAAATGCTTCCAGGTATCGCCCATTTTGTCGTAGCGGAGCACGCCTGAATCGGTGGTGAACCATACGGCGTCAGTATCTACAAAGATCCACCGGACCTCGGTCATGGATTTTTTATGAGTCGATTGGAGAATATCCATCCGGGTGAAACGACGCCAAGTCGCAGTGGGCCGGTGGTAACGTAAAATGCACCCGTTGGATGAAGATAGCCAGTTATTGAACCAGATATAATCGCCATCGAATTCGATATGTGACACTTTGGCTTCAACTAACGGCTCACGCACGGGGCGAGATTGGTGGCGGACCTGTTGTTCGTCTTGGAGATGGTACTCAACCAGACCAATGGATGTAGCCAACCAAAGCTTTTGACCTGAGCCGCACAGGATGCCGCGAATGTTATAGGGTACATTGGAGATAAGACGCCAGGAATCCTCAGCCACCGAATAACGTCCCAGCCCGTGGGGTGTTCCTACCCACAAAATACCGTCTCGAAAAGCGAGTGCGGTTACATTAGGAGAGAGGAGTTGTTGATTGAAAGGTAGGGGGATCCAACGTTTTTGGTCGCTGTCGTATCGAGCCAACCCCTGCCGGGTTCCGGCCCAAATTGTTTCCCCGCCCTCCGACAGTACGTTCACATAGGTATGGGGCAACCCTTCGGCCTGATGGCGCATCTCACCATCCGCTATCGAGTATTGCCAAATGCCACTTACCCCACCGAACCAAACTACACCATCTCCAGCAAGGACCGAAGACACCAGGGTATTTGGGTGCCCATCCGGTGCAGTGAGTTGTAACCATTTTTGGGATGTTGTGTCATACATGGCGGGTCCTGAACTGGTCCCCAGCCAGGGCACACCTCTCTCCGTATCCATTGCCGTTATAAAAGACATCCCATCGGGTTGTGCCGGAGAAGACACATGAAACACCCATTCTCCGCCTTTGAGGGAACGTGAGCCAAGCCCTCGATCGGTACCGATCCATACTCTTGGCTCGCTTACCCCGTTGTCCGGGCTTGCACGAAGTCGGCTCTTTGGTAAAAGAGCCGGATCTGATCGAGAATCAATATGCATTGACATGATATAGGGTGTGGTCAATCCATCTTCTTTGGAGATGACCTCCCAACTGCGAGTCTGAGGGCGGTAAATAGAGATTCCTGCCACTGTTGCCATCCAGATATTTCCGTCCACGTCGCGAGCGATATCGCGAACATCGTTGTCAGCTAAAAAATCAGCTTGGCGATAAATCGTCCATTCGCCACTGACTTTGTCAAAGCGACTAGCGCCGTCCTCTTTACTGCCAAACCAGACGTCATTATCTTGTACTGTAATCCAAGTTACATGATCGCTGGCCAGTCCATCCTTTTTGGTGTAGTGGATCCAGGTGTTTACTGGCTTGATGAAACGATGAACGCCGGCATTGGCCGTACCGAACCAGATTTGGAATCCATCGGCGTGGATCGAGGTGATCATATTGCTCTTGAGCAGATCGGTTTTGGTATAGGTCTTGATGAAGGTTTGATCCACCTTGCTGTATTGACTGACCCCGGCGTTTTCAGTGCCGAACCAGACGCTATCTTCCGCTACCGTAATGGTGGAGACCTCGGTGTCTATTAGACCATCCGATTTGGTATAATTGTTCCAGGAATCGGTGGCCCGGTGATATCGGCTGACCCCTCCTGCTTTGAACTTAGGTTCCGGACGCCGATCTCTAGGATCGCGCGGTTCCTCACCTGTGCCGACCCATACGTACTCGGACTCGACCGCAATCGTTGTGATTTTCTTACTGACCAATCCATCCTTACGGGTACGCACAGCCCAACTGTCAATGGTTTTGTCATAACGGTTCAGCCCATTATCCGTGCCAAACCATACGTAGTTACTGTCCACAGCGATGGACGATACTTTGTCACTGGCCAACCCATCAATACTGCGGAAAGTCTTGATAGCGTCCGTCCGCAGGTCGTATCGGCTGACCCCCTCGTCCGTGGCGAACCAAACCCATTGGCCATCGATTGCGACGGCGTTTACAGCGTCGTTGGCCAGCCCGTTTTCTTTAGTGTAGTCTGACCATCTTCCTCTCTTAACATGCCAACGCGACACCCCGGCCGTGGTCGCAATCCAGACGTTGTCAGCATCGGTGGCAATACAATTAACTTCGTTGCTAATCAAAGTCCGTTCCACCCGCTGCGCCTTGCCGGAGGACGCATCTGTCAAGGCACCCTCCAAAGCTAAATCCGATTGGGGGTCGGGCATCAATTTAGCACAACCGATGACCATAAAAATCACTGTCAACAAGAGCAACGACCATCCGTGACAAACAGTCGCTCTTGTCCCGACTAAAAATCGGGGGAAATTCTGCTTAGCCGGTACCCTAATTCGCATCACCATTTTCTATAACAACTCCCTCAGGAAAGCCTGTCACCAAAACACTCTCTTTAACGGCGGATTTTGGAGAGGATCCTGAGCTGTCACTATCACACCTCTCTAGTTCTTATGACCTCAACCCGCTGACTAATCTATTAAAGGATACAGTCCATATTTCCAAGAACCGTTTGAAGAAACAACACATAGTAAGAT
>Ga0208128_1000648_pt1 | contig 13858 bp, 12 predicted proteins | sample ETNtaG_35_FD_185758 | JGI IMG/M metagenome (GOLD analysis project Ga0208128, IMG submission 185758) | Marine microbial and viral communities from oxygen minimum zone, Eastern Pacific Ocean - ETNP201306PF51B (SPAdes) (version 2) | ecosystem: Environmental > Aquatic > Marine > Oceanic ... | reverse complement strand
TGATTCTTTTAAAAATCTTGTTTCCCCAGCAAAAACTAGAGGAGGAAAACTATTAATTTTACTTAATACTAAATCAAGTTCCTTCTCATCTTCGTATTTGGGAAGATGCTTTGCGGGATAATTTTTCCAGCTATTTAAAGTCCATTTTTTCATATTCAACTCTTAGGGATGTTTATAATATTATGTGTTTATATTCAACGCGTAATCTATCTTTATTCAACTGTAACAGATTTAGCTAAATTTCTTGGTTTATCAATATCGCATTTTTTTAATAAAGCAACATGGTAAGCAAGTAGTTGAAGTGGAATTGTAAATAAAAACGGTGAAAGCGATTCCTCTACAAGAGGTAAATCAATTTTAAATCTTATATTTTCATTCACTATATTTTCGTTGCTATCAGTGATGAGTAAAATCTTACCACCTCTTGCAATAACTTCTTGCATATTAGAAACTGTTTTGTGAAAATATTTATCATGTGGTGCAATAACAATAACTGGCAAACCGTTCTCTATTAAAGCAAGCGGTCCGTGTTTCATTTCACCAGCTGGATAACCCTCTGCATGTAAATAAGAAAGTTCTTTTAGCTTCAATGCGCCTTCAAGAGCTATTGGAAATGAAGATCCTCTACCTAAAAACATTGAACCTTTAGAATCTAAGAAATCTTTAGCTACAAGCTGTATTTTGTCCTCTGTTTTAAGGCATTTCTCTAAGAGATCAGGGAGTTTTTTTATATTGCCAATTTTTTTTTGATAATCTTTTTTTTTCATATCGCCTCTTAGATCTGCAATCTTTAAACAAAGCATATAAATAACCAGCATTTGACCTATAAATGCTTTAGTGGAAGCAACTCCAATTTCAGGACCGGCATGAATTGGTAAAACCCAATCAGAATTTCTTGCTATCGAGCTTTCGACAACATTAACAATAGAACAAGTCTTAATTCCGTTTTTTTTACATAAATCTAAAGCTGCAGCGGTATCAGCTGTTTCGCCTGACTGGGAAACAAAAAGATATAAATTATTTTTATTAAATCTCACATTTCTATATCTAAACTCTGATGCAATATCTGTTTCAACATTTAGAGAAGTAAATGCCTCAAACCAATATTTAGCAACTAAACAAGAATGATAAGCTGTTCCGCATCCCACAAGAACAATCTTATTAATTGATTGGGGTTTAATTGGAAAATTGTAAAAATTTATATCATCTCTTATTTTATCTACATACTCATGAATGCAGTTCTTGGCTGTCATTGGTTGCTCAAAAATTTCTTTGGACATAAAGTTCTTATAATCACCTTTGTCACTAATATTTTTATCATCTGACAGAATAAAAACCTCTTTATTTATCTTATTTTTTTTAACGTCATAAAAACTAACATTGTCTTTTGTCAGCACACAAATATCGCCATCGTCTAAGTATGAAATCTTGTTCGTCATAGTTTTTAAGGCATAGGAATCTGAACCCAAATAATTCTCATCTTTGGAATATCCTACGGCTAAAGGACTGCCCCTTCTTGCTCCTATAATTATATCTTTAAAGTTTTTAAATATAATACCAAGTGCAAAGCTTCCCTTTAATTGTTTCAAAGTTTTATGTACCGCATCGAAAGGTTGGTGGGTTTTCAATTCATTTGTCAATAGCAATGTAATTACCTCAGTATCTGTTTGAGATTTAAATTTTAGTCCCTTTAATTCTAATTGTTTTTTCAAATCATTTGAGTTTTCAATAATTCCATTATGAACTACTGAGACAATTTCGGTAGAATGAGGATGGGCGTTTATTGTATTAGGAACGCCATGCGTTGCCCACCTGACATGTCCAATTCCAAGATTTCCTTCTGCGGATGTTTTGAATAAAATTTTTTCCAACTGCTCAACTCTACCTGAGCATTTTTTTTCATTGATTTCATTGTTGTTCAAGGTAGCAAGACCAGCAGAATCATAACCTCTATACTCAAGTTTTTTTAATGAATTAATTATATTCATTGAAACAGATTTGTTGCTGGCTATACCAATTATTCCGCACATAAAATTTATTTTTTCCTTTTATAACTTTCTACTTCTGTTTGTTCAGATCTTTCTATGGCCAGAGAGTTCTCTTTTACGTCTTTTGTAATTACGGAACCAGCGCCTACTACTGATTTCTTTTTTATTTTTACTGGTGCAACTAAAGATGAATTTGATCCTATAAAAACATTATCAGAAATTATTGTCTTATTTTTTTTTACACCGTCATAGTTACAGGTAATTGTCCCTGCTCCTATATTAGAATTTTTACCAATTAAAGTATCGCCTATATAAGATAAATGATTTACCTTTGAATTTGAATCGATTTTAGAATTTTTGGTTTCAACAAAATTTCCTATTTTAACTCCCGATAGCAAATTTGTTCCCGGTCTTATTCTAGCGTAAGGTCCTACTTTAACTTTATTCCCTATTTTCGCTCCCTCTATATGACTAAAAGATAAAATTTCAACATTGCTTCCAATTTTAACTTTCTTTCCGATAACAACATAGGGATTGATTGTTACATTTTTTCCAAATTTAGTATCCTTCGATAAAAAAATAGTTTCTGGTGCAACTAAATTTACGCCGGAATTTACCGCTTGTTTTCTCAATTTATCTTGATTTGCTTTGTAAGTTTTTATTTTTTTTAAATTTAAATTTGTTTTCATAAAAATTTCTCTTTACATTAGAATTATGATGGTAATAAGTCACAAAATATTTCCTATTAATACTTTGCGAATATGACTCAAAAATTAACAATTCTCTTTGACTTGGATGGTACGCTGGTTGATACCGCACCAGATCTAATGAATGCACACAATCACGTTATGAAAAAATTTGGATTCCAACAAAGCAAGTTTGAAGATATTAAGCGTCTCGCTGGACGTGGCGCATGGATAATGATGCAGAGATCTTTTAGAGAAAAAATTACAGATGAGAAAATAAAAAAAGAGATGATAAAAGAATTTATTGATTACTACAGTAAAAATATTGATAGAGGAAGTAAGCCGGTAAAAGGTGTTACAGATTTTTTAAAATGGGCAAAATCAAATAATATTGCCATGAGTGTGTGTACTAATAAGCAAGAAAGACTTGCGGTTGATTTATTAAAAAAAATAAAATTGGCAAATTATTTTGATTATATAGCTGGTTCCGACACCTTCGAATTTAATAAACCTGATCCCAGGCACCTAACAGATGTTGTTGAAATTACTGGTGGAAATTTAAGTAAGACAATAATGGTTGGTGATAGCGAAGTGGATTCGATATCCGCCTCTAATGCCAAAATACCATTTGTGTTAGTTGAGGACGGATATACAGAAAAAAAAATTAACGAAATTCCTCACGACATTGTAATTAAAGATTTTTCAAATTTTGAAACGATTATTAAAAAATATTTATGATAAGTTTTTCACTTCTTTCTGCACTTTCTATTTTTTACTTTACGATGTTTGTAACTCCCGGGCCTAATAATGCCATGCTAACGGCATCCGGAATGAAATTTGGCTTTGTTAGAACTCTTCCCCATTTAATTGGAATACCTTTAGGTCATATGGTGCAAATTTCTTTGACTTGTTTAGGATTAGGAAGTCTTTTTTTAAAATTTCCAGAACTACAATTTTATATGAAAATATTATGCTTTTTGTACTTGCTGTATCTTGGGTGGAAAATGATTGGTTCGTTTAGCCTTATTAAAAAAGACGCTGGAAGACCTTTAAAACTTTACGAAGCATCAGCTTTTCAACTTATTAATCCAAAAGCTTGGTCTGTAGCTATTGCTGTTGCCTCTGGTTTTTTTCCAACTGAAGAAAATATCTTTGTAGGAATAATTTTTGTTACAACTACTGGAGCACTCGTATGTTTTCCTTCAACATGTCTTTGGGTTATTTTTGGAAATAGTTTAAGATTATTTGTTAAGAACATTAAAACAAAAAAAACTATTGAGTATATTTTAGCATTTTTATTAGTTTTAACCGCTATAGTTGTGCTACTTAAATAGTCTTTGCCTTTGTATTTCTGATTTAATATAAAAAGTCGATGCATTTTACAAAAAAAAGTACTGCAGAAAAAAGAAAAGATTTTGTAAATAATCTAAAAGAAAATAAATTACTAAGATTTCCTGGTGCCTATAACCCCTTGTGTGCAAAACTGATTGCTGAGATTGGTTTTGATGGTGTTTATATTTCGGGTGCCGTCATGTCAAATGATTTGGGTATTCCAGATATCGGTCTTACTACTTTAGAGCATGTCAGTTATAGAGCTAATCAAATTGCCAAAGTAACCGATCTTCCTTCAATAGTTGATGCTGATACTGGTTTTTCCGATTGTAAAAAAACTATTGAAACTTTTGAAGATTTTGGTCTGGCAGGCTGTCATATTGAAGACCAAATAGATGAGAAAAGATGTGGGCATTTAGATAATAAAGAACTCATTGCAACTGATGAAATGGTAAAAAAAATTAAAACATCAGTTGCCTCAAGAAAAGATAAAAACTTTTTAATTATTGTTAGAACTGATGCCAATATCGTTGAAGGGTTAGACAAAACTATCGATAGAGTAAAGGCCTATGAAGATGCTGGCGCCGATATAATTTTTCCAGAAGCTATGAGCGATGAGAAAGAGTTTGAAAAAATAAGAAAAAATTCAAAGGTTTATTTACTGGCCAATATGACAGAATTTGGTAAATCAAAATTGCTATCAATTAAAGAATTAAAAAATTTGGGCTATAATATTGTTATATATCCTGTCACAACTCAACGTTTAGCAATGAAAAATGTCGAAGATGGACTAAAATCTATCTTTAAAGACGGGCATCAAAATAATATTATGGACAAAATGCAGACTAGAAAAAGATTGTACGAACTTGTAGAATATGAAAAATATAACGCTCCTGACAAAAAGATTACTGATTTTAAAACTGAGGGGCACGAATAGTTTATGAGCAAAGAAGATGTAAAAAAAGGTTTAATAGGAATTGTTGTTGATGAAACAACAATATCCAAAGTAATGCCTGATATTAATTCATTAACTTATAGAGGATACCCCGTACAAGATCTTTGCGATAAATGTAAATTTGAAGAAGTTGCCTACCTTGTTTGGCATGCCAATCTTCCTAACACTCTAGAATTAAGAAAATTTGAATCTGAAGAAAGACAAAATAGAAGAATCTCAATAAACCTTACTAAAATTATCGAGCATATGCCAAAAAAAGCTCATCCAATGGATGTCGCAAGAACTGCAGTTAGTGTAATGGCTTTAGAAGATAAAGAAACTTCTGATAATTCACCAGAAGCCAACATGAGAAAGGCAATGAGAATTTTTGCAAAGGTACCTACGGTATTAGGAGCATTTTATAGAATTCGTAAAGGTAAAAAAATATTAAAGCCTAAAAAAGATTTAACATTTTCCGAAAATGTTTTTTACTTATTTTTTGGTAAAGTTCCACAAAAAGAAATTGTAAAAGCTCTTGATGTATCATTAATTTTATATGCTGAACATGGTTTTAATGTTTCAACTTTTACGGCAAGAACAATAACAAGTAGTTTGTCCGATATGCATGGTGCCGTAACGGGAGCTATTGCCAGTTTAAAGGGTCCTTTACATGGTGGCGCCAATGAAAAAGTAATGGAATTGATGAATAAAATAAAAACACCAAAAAAAGCTGAGAAGTGGATCAATAACGCTATAAATAAAAAAGAAGTTATTATGGGATTTGGTCATAGAGTCTATAAAAGTGGGGACTCTAGAGTTCCTACAATGAAAAAACATTTTTTAAAAGTAGCTAAAATTAAAAAAGATAAAAAGCTTCATAAAATTTACACCACTCTGGAAGAAGTTATGCTGAAAAGGAAAAATATTTATCCTAATATGGATTTTCCGTCAGGTCCGGCCTATCATTTAATGGGTTTTGATACTGATTTTTTTACTCCACTTTTTGTTGTAGCCAGAGTAACAGGATGGACAGCTCACATTATAGAACAACATGCGGCTAATAAATTAATTAGACCACTCTCTAAATACAGCGGTGAAAAACATCGAAAAGTCGAGTTGTTAAATCAAAGATAATCTAAAACTTAAGAAAAAACCTCTGCCCAAGAACCTTTGGTAGAAGCCTTAGAATATTCAGTGGCTCTTCCCTCAAAAAAATTCATGTGCTCAACAGCGTTTAACATTGTGTCAAGCCAAGTAAGCGGATTGGAATCAATTTTATAGATAGGTTCTAATCCCAACTGCTGTAGTCTTCTATCCCCTATCCATCTTATATATTGTTTAACTTCTTTTGATGTAAGACCATCCAATGGACCCATTTGAAAAGCCAAATCTATAAAAGCATCTTCATGGGAAACTATTGTTCTACATGCTTCGTAAATTTCTTTTTTTAATTCTTCGGTCCATATATCAGGATTTTCTTTTACAAATTCTTTGAACAATCTAATCATGGAATTGCAATGTAGCGTTTCATCGCGAACGGACCAGGTTACAATCTGACCCATTCCTTTCATTTTGTTTTGTCTTGGAAAGTTTAACAATATTGCAAAACTCGCAAACAATTGTAAACCTTCGGTAAAAGCCGAAAACACTGCAATGGTTTTTGCAATATTGTGATTTGATTTAACATTAAAACTTTGCATATAATCATACTTATCTTTCATCTGTTTATATTTCATGAAAGCAGAATATTCTGTTTCTGGCATTCCTATTGTATCAAGCAGATGAGAGTAGGCAGCTATATGAATTGTTTCCATTGAAGCAAATGATGTCATCATCATTAGTACTTCGGTAGGTTTAAATACATTCATATAATGTCTAATATAACAATTATTTACCTCAACATCGGCCTGAGTAAAGAATCTAAATATGTGAGTAAGAAGATTTTTTTCTTTTACAGATAAAGTTTTCTGCCAGTCTCTAACATCGTCGCCTAAAGGAACCTCTTCTGGCAACCAATGTATTCTTTGTTGGGTAAGCCAAGCATCATAACACCAAGGGTATCTAAAAGGTTTATAAACTGGATTGGCAACAAGCAAGCCGTTCTCTTTAATAGGCTTTATATTTTTGATCTTCACTACTGACATGATAAACATTCCTCATATTTATCACCATCATTCTCTGATTCTTTCTTATTTGAATAAACATTTTTTACTACATCTGTTGAAGATCCTGAATTAATATTTTCTGCTCTTTGAATAGATTTAGATCTGCAATAATAAAGGCTTTTTAGTCCTTTTTTCCAAGCCTGAAAATGGATCTGATGTAATTCTCTTTTATGTACATCCGCTGGAACAAAAATATTTATCGATTGGGCTTGTGAGATATTAGGCGTCCTGTCCGCTCCCAATTCAATAATCCAATTTTGATCAATTTCAAAAGCTGTCTTAAATACTTCTTTTTGTTCTTTGGTTAAAAAATCTAAGTGTGAAACTGATCCTTGGTTAGTCGTAATGCTTGACCAAATCTCATCTGTATCTTTTCCATATTTTTCTAATACTTTAGATAAGTATTTGTTTCTAACATTATAAGATCCTGATAAAGTTTTATGCGTGTAACTATTGGCTGCTACGGGTTCGACTCCAGGAGAAGCACCTCCACAAATAATTGAAATAGAAGCTGTTGGTGCTATTGCGGTTTTATTTGAAAATCTTTCTTTAATTCCATAATCATTGGCATCTGGACAAGCTCCACGCTCTTCTGCAAGGTTTTTTGAAGCCTCATCAACTTTTTGTTGTATGTTGCTGAATATTTTTTTGTTCCAAACTTTACTCATAACAGAGCCGAAAGGAATATTTTTTTGCTGAAAATAAGAATGTAAACCCATAGCTCCAAGTCCCACGCTTCTTTCTCTCATAGCTGCATATTTTGCATGTTTAAAAGAATCTGGTGCCTTATTAATAAAATCCGTAAGAACATTATCTAAAAATCTCATCACATCTTCGATAAAAATTTTATCATCCTTCCATTCTTCATATTTTTCAAGATTTAATGAAGACAAACAGCAAACCGCTGTTCTGTCTTTCCCATCTTTATCTATTCCTGTTGGAAGAGTGATTTCACTACATAGGTTAGAAGTTTTTACATTTAGACCTGCCAATTTGTGATGTTGAGGAATTTGACGGTTAACTGTATCAATATACACGATATAAGGTTCCCCTGTTTCCACTCTTGCTGTTAAAAGCCTAATCCATAAATTTCTCGCTGAAAGTGTTGTCTGTATCGATCCATCTTTTGGACTTCTTAATGCCCACTGATCGTCTGTTTCGACAGCTCTCATAAATGCATCTGAAATTAAAATTCCGTGATGTAAATTTAATGATCTTCTATTTGTATCACCGCCTGTAGGCCTTCTCATTTCTATAAATTCTTCTATTTCAGGATGGTCTATTGGGAGATAGCAAGCCGCAGATCCCCTTCTTAAAGACCCTTGGCTAATTGCCAAGGTTAAAGAATCCATAACTTTAATAAAAGGTATAATTCCAGAAGTTTTTCCAACTTTGCCAATTTTTTCGCCTATTGATCTTAAATTGCCCCAATAACTACCAATGCCCCCACCTCTTGCCGCCAACCAAACATTCTCACTCCAAAGATCTAAAATCCCTTCCAAACTGTCACCGGCTTCATTTAAAAAGCATGATATTGGCAAACCTCTTTCTGTGCCTCCGTTTGACAAAACTGGTGTTGCGGGCATGAACCAAAAATTGCTTATATAGTTATAAATTCTTTGTGCATGAATATTGTTGTCTGCATAAGTACTGGCAACTCTTGCGAATAAATCTTGATAGGACTCATTCTGGCCTAAATACCTATCACTCAAAGTTGCTCTGCCAAAATCAGTTAAATTTTCATCTCTAGATCTATCGATTTTTATTGTTATGCCCTTGTCGTTTTGAAAAAGTTCAGTTTCGTGATTTAATGAGAATAGATCTGGTTTTTTATCCTTTAGTTCTTTTAAGCTGTTTTTCCCAATTTTATTTAAATTACCGACAGCTTTTTCTATCGCTAAAGATACGTTTTTATTCATAGTCTGCTTATTTTAACCCTGTTTTGGAGTAAAACAACTATATGTTGTGTTACATTTTCATTAATATACTATATAAATCCTACCTTCAATAGAACATTATATGAACATAAATATTTTTTCAAGTTTAAAATAAATTCTGATAAGTCTCTTAATCTAAGCCATGAAAAAAGATGATATTTCCCGTATTCAAAAAAATGGATTTAGAGAATATGACGCCAGATGGTTGTATCCCAATGATATAAATCTGAAAGGAATAGAACAACTTGGCAAGGGTCTTGGCACCCAGATAGTCAAAAAAACAAACAAAGTAAATCCAAGAGTTGTAGTCGGTCACGATTACAGGTCTTATAGTGAAGAGGTAAAAACTGCTCTGAAAAAAGGTTTAATTTCAACCGGATGTAATATTGAAGATATTGGTTTGTCGTTAACACCCACAGTTTATTTTGCTCAATTTAAATTAAATTCTGATGCAATTGCTATGGTAACAGCTAGCCACAATGAAAATGGTTGGACAGGCGTTAAAATGGGCATTGAAAAAGGTTTGACTCATGCTCCCGAAGAAATGAATGAATTAAAAGAAATAACTTTAAATAAACATTTTTTAAGTAGTGAAGGAAATAGCAAAGATATAAAAAATTTTCAAAAAGTTTACATTCAAGATCTAATTAAAAAAAATAAATTGAAAAAAAAAATCAAAGCTGTTGTAGCTTGTGGTAATGGAACAGCAGGAATATTTGCTCCAGAAATTTTGAGAGGAATAGGTTGTGAAGTAATTGAATTGGATTGCAAACTAGATTTTAGTTTCCCAAAATACAATCCTAACCCAGAAGATTTAAAAATGTTGCATGCAGTTTCAAAATGTGTCCAAGAAAATAACGCTGACATTGGCTTTGCTTTTGATGGTGATGGAGATCGAGTTGGTGTAATTGATAATAAAGGTAATGAAATTTTTTCAGATAAAATTGGATTGTTGATTGCAAGAAATCTTTCAGAAAAACATAAAAATTCTAAGTTTGTTGTAGATGTTAAGTCAACGAGTTTATATTCAAAGGACAAAATTCTCTTAAAAAATAATTGTAAAACAATATACTGGAAAACAGGACACTCTCATATAAAAAGGAAAGTTAATAAAGAAAAAGCCTTAGCTGGTTTTGAAAGAAGCGGACATTTCTTCTTTAACCAACCGCTTGGTTATGGTTACGATGATGGAATTAATTCCGCAATACAAGTTTGTCATTTATTAGATATTCAAGATAAAAAAATAAATACAATAATGGAAGAGTTGCCAAAAACTTTTCAAACCCCTACTATGGCCCCTTTCTGTAAAGATGAAGAAAAATATAGGGTAATCGAAAATTTAGTTAAACAGATTGAAAAAATGAAGAATGATAACATTAAAATAGACAACCAACTAATCAAAGAAATTTTAACAGTTAATGGCATAAGATTTTCTCTTCAAGATGGATCCTGGGGTCTAATAAGAGCTTCTTCTAACAAGCCGTCGCTGGTTGTTGTTACAGAGAGTCCAACTTCCGATGAAAGAAAGAAAAAAATATTTGATTTTATCGATAATCTACTTCAAAAAACTGGAAAAATTGGAAAGTACGATCAAAAAATTTAAATCCTAAAATACTCAAATAAAAATTTAGAACCTATCAAGAGCAAAAATATCCCAAAGTATTTACTAATTTTATTTCTATCCATTTTGTGTACGGTTTTTGCTCCAATTCTAGCCATAACGGTTGTTATGGGAACAAATATTAAAAAAGCAGGTATGTTTAAAAAACCAAAACTGAAGGGCATATTAGCATTTAAAAAACTACCTGATACAAAAAACCCAGCCGCTCCAAAAAGTGCAATTAAAAAACCAATAGCAGCTGCGCTACCTATTGCTTTGTTTATTGAATATCCAAAATACTTAAGCACTGGAACGTTCATTATTGCACCACCTATTCCCATTGGTGCAGACAAAAAACCAGCTATTAAACCAAAAAAAACTTTATAGCCGAGTTTAATTTTCATACTAATTTTAGTTTCTTTTTCTTTTAAAAAAATCAAATATAAACCCAAAATGTATACAATGATTGAAAAGAAAAGGATTAAAGATTTTGTTTTTAAGTTAACCGCAAAAACTGTTCCTAGGATAACTCCCAAAACCACATAAATTCCATAGCTTTTAACGATATCAAAGTCGACGGCCTTGTATTTGTAATGGGTTCTTACGGAAACTATTGATGTAGGAATAATTATAGCAAACGAAGTCCCCACAGCCAGATGCATAATATAAGATGGGTCTAACCCAAAAGCTCCAAATATATAAAATAAAAAAGGAACTGTAATTAACCCTCCTCCTATTCCAAACAATCCAGCAACAAAACCAACGGGAACTGCGGTTATTGCCATTATTAAAACAAAAAATAAAACTTGATTTAAATCAAAACTTTCAATCATGAGGTTGTTTGATTGGCTTTTTCATTATTTTGAGCAATTTCCATTATGTGATTCACTTTTTGAAAATCAGAATCTCTTGCCATCATATTGTCGCTTAAATATCTCCTCCATTTATTTGCTCCTGTCTTGCCATGATACAAACCTACTGTGTGCCTCATAATTTGATTTACTCTTGTTCCTTTTTTCACCTCGTCTTTTACATACTCAACTAATTTTTCTGTTATTTCAGATCTAGTGGGAACATCTGTATTATCAAAAATCTCATTTTCTATATCTGCTAAAAAATATGGATTCTGATAGATGGCTCTTCCTATCATAACACCGTCACATTTTTTTAAATGATCTTTAATTTGAAAACAGTCTGTAATCCCACCGTTTATTATAATTTCTAAGTTATTATTTTCTTTTTTGATCCGATAAACCATGGGGTAATTTAATTTAGGCACTTTTAAATTTGCTTTTGGAGAGAGCCCTTTCAAAATAGCTTTTCGAGCATGTAATATTATTACCTTGCATCCAGAATCTGATATTTTTTTTATAAAAGAATTTAAATAATTAAAATCTTCAATATCATCAAATCCTATTCTTGTTTTTGCTGAAACTGGAATTTTACATGAGTTGACCATTTCGTTAATACATTCTGCAACTAAATCTGGTTCTTTAATTAAGCATGCTCCAAATTTATTTTTTTGAACTTTTTTACTAGGACAGCCTAGATTAATATTGATTTCATCATAACCTAAATCTTCTGCTATTTTAGAAACTAAAGATAATTCTTTTTTGTCCGATCCTCCAACTTGAAGACCAAGTGGCTTTTCTATTTCATTAAAGCTTAAAATTTTTTTTCTATCTCCGTGAATGGCAGATTTAGTAGCAACCATTTCTGTATAGAGCATTACGTTTTTGCTTAATAAGCGTAAAAAATATCTTCCATGTCGATCCGTACAATCCATCATAGGAGCAACACAAATCTTTCTATTAATTTTCAATTATTTTTTTTCTTCTACTTCTTCTATTAACTCTAGAGGTTCTTCTTTTTCTTTTGGAGCTTTATCTTTGGTAGAAATTGATGTGTTAAATGGAATTTTTCTCATTCTTTTAGAAGGAAGGATAGCCACACCGCTTTTTGAAACCTCTCCCTTGTATTGCTTTTCAAAATCGTCATCAAAAACTTCTTCCACTTCTTCTTCAAGATTTTCATCTGGTTCTTTTCTCAATCTAGCAATTGAATTATTTTTTAATTCTTCGATAGTAACTTTACCGTCGGCAATTTCTCTAAGTGCAATAACTGTATTTTTATCATTATCTGCTTCGACAAGCATCTCGGCACCAGAGTTAAGTTGTGACGCCCTTTCTTTCGCTAATAAAACTAAATCGTACTGACTTTCAACTTTTTTTAAACAATCTTCTACGGTAATTCTTGCCATAAGATGAGCAATAATTAATGAAAAGACTGAACAAAATCAAGTTTTATTTTGCAAAACAGGTCTGTAATTTTTTTGAAAAATAATGACAATAATAATTGATATTGCCGTATAAATTGAACATAAGGCTGCAATATTTTCTATTGAATTCCCTAAATCAATTAATGTCCCAAAAACTACAGTGGCTAATGCTGTTGAAAATACCATTAATGAGCCTGTCAAAGCTTTAATTGATCCCAGATAATTGACACCATAAATTTCAGCCCAAAGCGAACTCATTAGAACGTTTGTTAATCCGTTTGAAATACCCATAAATCCCATAAAAACGAAAGCTGAATTAGGATGGTCAAAAATCATCAGTACTATTAAACTTAATAACAACGGAACGTTCAGTAGTGGAAAAAGTTTTCTACTAGTAAATTTATCAACCAAAAATCCTGAAAAGAATAAAGTAGCTACAGTAAGTATTGAGTAAATCATAAATGATTTTGCAATTGCAAATTTTCCCCAATCTTTAGATTCGATAATAAAGGTTTGGTTAATAACTATACCAGTAATTATAAACGATGAAGCAAGCATGGCTGGTAAAATTGAATAAAACTTTAAATCTTTTAACACTTCTTTTCTGGTCCAGCTTTTAATTGTATCAATATTTTTTTTAACATTATTTTCGGTTTTTTTTTCTCTGGAAAATATATTGATTTCTTTAATTGTAAGATAAGTGAATATTGGTAACAGCAATATAATTATAATTGCAAATCCTTGCCATAAACTTCTCCAATAGATGAACGTTAAAAAATACACTATTATAACAGGTAGAAAAAATTCACCAAAAGACATTCCTATCCACGTGTAACTTAGTGCTTTACCTCTGCTCCGTTCAAAAAATCTACTAATTGTAACTGATGAGGTATGAGTCATTAATCCTTGACCAGATAATCTTAAAAAAAATATACCTA
>Ga0208128_1000646_pt1 | contig 13895 bp, 17 predicted proteins | sample ETNtaG_35_FD_185758 | JGI IMG/M metagenome (GOLD analysis project Ga0208128, IMG submission 185758) | Marine microbial and viral communities from oxygen minimum zone, Eastern Pacific Ocean - ETNP201306PF51B (SPAdes) (version 2) | ecosystem: Environmental > Aquatic > Marine > Oceanic ... | reverse complement strand
TACCAGGAGTGCCCCCACGTGATGTATTAAAGATATCATAAGAACCCCCAGATTCTCCTGCAGCAATGAGATCTAGTACACCTTTCGCTCCACCAGAGAAATTACCAGCCCTGCCAATTTCACCAACTTCGCCGTTATCTACATCATCTTCATCTTCACTGCTACCACCCTTAATGAAGTTCATAATTTTACCAAGCAATCCACCACGCTTAGTTTTTTTCATTTTAGAATCGTCGGGAGGGGAGTCAATGTCTACTTCCATTGGTACTACTGGTAGATTCAATGACTTAGCAATCGGATCAGTAATTTGTCTGACCATGTTTTCCACAGGGTCGGCCCATGTACCAGCACGTTTAGTAACTTCTCTTAAGGCAACAATGATAGGAGCAAGACTTTGTAATGGGTTAACAGAAGATGAAGCACTCTGCCCAGCACGGATAAGCATCTCGGGCCCTGCTTCTCCGATCATAGCATTAACAGTACCACCACCCAAGTCTCCCGTTGCTCTAGCACCAGCAACTTCTGTGAACTTAGGAATAGTTCCACCCTCAGACATCTTCTCCATCATTTCTTTGTTCGCTTCATCTCTACCATAGATGTTACCAAGACCACCCTTCTCATCAGGAACAACGTCCATGAAGTCGATACGGTTCAATCCTCCACGAATGTTCTCCCTAATTCTAGCATCAAACTTAGCGAGGTTGTGTGCCTGTTTCTCTCTGTCTTCTTCGTTCAGGAATGGATAACGAACTGCTTCGATAGCATATCTAAATGGAGCACCAACAACATCAAGAATGTTACCTGTTACTTTAGTAGCCTCGTTAGATATCCCCGCTAGATTTCCCATACCACCAACGAGAGCACCCATGGGTCCTCCCATCTCTTCACCTTTTTTCTTTAAAAAGTCTCTTGTTTTTTCACCAACACCACCTTTCTTAGTAAGTTGGAAGAATCCCTCGCCAATAGCAGAAGCACCAAGACCAACACCACCTACGATAGCAGCACTAGCGGCGGCAGTACCAGTGAGAAGAGTACCTACCTTAGTTGCCGCCATCTTAACAGGTTGCCATAAAAATCTTCTACCATATCTAAACAGGGTCCTAGCAAGTCTCTTGGGATTTTTTAGTCTCTTCCACCACTTGCTCTTTCGGAACTTGTCAAACATATCACCGAAGTCAAGTCCACCCTTCTCACCTTTTTTCTTTCCTGTTAGTTTATCTACAGTTTCTTTATCAGAAAGATCTTCACCCTGCTTAATTTCTTCTTCTTCTGCTCTTGCTTGAGCAGAATCAGCAGCCTTTGCTTCTAATCCTAGTAGTTTTTTCTTGGAATCATTGATTCCTTTTTGTAGTTTGTTACCTGTTGATAATTTATCTTTAAGTTCTTTTAGTGTCTTATCTAATTGAGAAGACTCGGGAGTAATCTTTTTAGTATCAATTACTTCGTTAAATTTCTTCTCTAATTCATCTATCTGTCTCTCAATATCAGTAGCAACACCACTCTCTTTGGGTTTACGAATAGTTCTAGTGCCAAAGATACCAGCAGACAACCTTTGTTGCTTAGTAAGTGCTGGATCTAGAGTAGCATCAGGATTGGACGAGAATGTACCTCTTGTCCTAGCAATAGCATCACCACCAAACTCAAGACCTAATGCTTTCTTAACATAAAATCCTTTGTCTTGCTCTGGCATTCCCTGCTCAGCAGCATTTTTTCTGAGTTCAGCAGCACGACCGAAAGCATCTTTTGTTTTGTTGAATACAAATAGACTACTATTCTGAAAAAATCCTGGTCCTTTCGTACCCTTAAAATCAGCTGGTTTTACACTCTTCCTAATTTTAACTAAACTTTTTGTCTGTTTTCTTTGCTTAGGTTGAGCAGATTCTGGAGGGTTCTGAATAGATTCTACTAGATCATCTAGTCTTCCATCAAATGCCTCTGCCATTCTCTCGGCAGCAGACTTTTTGGTTTGTATTGGCAGACGAACAATACCACTCCTACGTGGTAGTTTTAATGTCTTTGGTGCTGATAATGGTTGCTGTGGAGTAGATTCAAAAGGAGCTTCAACTTTAATAACTATAGGTTCATCTACAGTCTTCTGCTCTACCTCTACAATCTCTACCTCTACAGGTATATTCTCTGGTTCTGCTTTAGGTTCATCATATAAGTAAGCAGACTTCAGGAATTCGTAGTAGTCGATCATCACCTGATAGGCTCGAGCACCACCATGCATATTCATTTGAGGATACCCTCTGGGATCCTTCTTCAGATTAGAAATAATTTTATCTGCTTCTTCTGGAGTACAGTCAATAAACTTAGAGTATGATGTACCACTAGCGTCTGTGCCACCAGTTAGTTTTGCCTTCAGTCTATCAAACTGAGCATCACTAACCTTAGCACGATACCATGGTTGATCTTTGTCTAGTATTCCTGATGGTGGAGTGGGAAGACTCATCGTTGTGCCTGCTGTGCTTTCCTTTGTTCTTCTTGTTCTTTAATCCATTGATTTAAAAGGGAAACATACACGGTCCTCTCCCACGGCATCATATTTTCAATCTCTGCCAAAGAGTATTTATGGTGCTGCATGAGAGAGAAGTTTGTTCTATAATAGTTTTCTAAAGTATTATAGAACATGCTCACCCGAAAAAAGACTGTAAACCCTCCAACGTGTAGGTCGAATCAATTCCAGTGTTGGGATTAGTTGCTGTAAATTCATGCCTAAGTGTTGGCATAGTCTCAAAGAATCCCTGTACTAATTCAAACTGTTGTTGAGTCATATTCCCAAGGAATCTTACAACTTCATTCCTTTTCATGTCTCTTATATCCCATACCTCTTCACCTTTGAAGACCTGATCAATACAATCAGCAATTAGATTAAAGATATCCTCAGTAGAATCTAGATCTTTATTGAGTAGGGTTAGGTCAACAAACTGTTTGAACCCAGGATACTTCATCATCAAACCAGTATCCTCATTCAACATGATTTTTCTATCATGTCCTTCTGGTTTTGTTACTTCAATCGAATCAATGTTTAAAGACACAGTAACCTGAGTTTCATTGTCGTCTTGACAAATAACTTTCATCTTAATATCTTCACCAGCTGAGACGGATCTGATTTTAAGGAACAAAAACTCTAGATCAAATGATGCTAAATTTTCTACCTTTACACCACGTGTTTGGATACAAGCAGTGAGAGTTTGTTTTACTGCTCTCTCAATTTCTTTTTCATCTTCGGACTCCATAGCAAGAAGCAATACCTTCTCTTCTTTCACTAGGAATGGTCTGTATTTCACTTTTTTCCCAGTGGAGGGAAGCACCAACTCATAGGTTGGCACAGATAAAGTAGGTAATGGCATAACGATAGATGATATGTTTAATTATTTAGATCGACTTTTTTAAGTAAAAAATAGCGGGAAAAATTTTCCAAGTTTTATGGAATCAACCACGAAAAGTTCTAATGTCATTATAAAGGATACTATACTTACTGTAGTAGAAGTTAGCAGTAACCTTAGTAACTTGTGATGCTCCGTAGGATAGAGGAACAGCATCGATAGCATAAGGGAAGCAGTCGATCATTGTATACATCATAGATGCTCTACTATTAGCAGCACTCTTTCCTTTTTCTGTCTTAGTAATCGTGACATTACACTGATATTGATCGGGATACTTAAGACGAATAGATTTCTCCCTGCTTCCTAGAGTTCCAGTTTCTGATTTGAGTTCGACGAGATTAGCATTTTTTCTTACATATTTTCCTGTCTGATCTAGTACATCACGACCACTAGATTCGTATTCATTGAAGATAAAACTCTGCCAAGAGTTAAGGAACTTGAGTGGTGTCATGTTAGCATCACACATCCACCCCAATTGAAAATCAGTATATAATTTGGTGGTAGCATAGTTTATCTGACCTTCACCTAGTCTAACACCAGTCAAGTTTCCTGTTGTTGCTTGTACATTTGGGAGTTGTGCTTCTTCACAGAACATCTTCAATACATCAGCAGCATTACTTCCTTTCAAATTCGCATCTGTGTCAGCAGCAGAAGTAGAACCCTCACCAAAATTTAGTCCAATTTTCTTAAATCTATCTCGAATCTTGTCGTGATCAATGCCGTTAAACTGAAAAACAACATCAAAGTTGTTGCTGTATGACATACCACCCTGTTGGGCGATAACGTCTATAAATTTTCCCAGTCCTTTGGGGCTCGATGATTGTGCCACGCTAAATATGGATAGTTGGTCCAACTATATTTATCATGGCATATTCGGGTGTTTATAAACCAACTAACCCCAAAAAATATAAAGGTAATTCAACTAGGATAGTCTTTCGTTCTTTGTGGGAAAGAAAGTTTATGTATTTCTGTGATCATAATGACAGTATTGTGGAGTGGGGTAGCGAGGAAGTAATCGTTCCTTATCGTTGTCCTACTGATGGAAGAGTACACAGATATTATCCTGACTTCTACATTAAAGTTGTATCTAAAACTGGTGTCATCAGTAAGTATCTCGTTGAGGTTAAACCAAAGAAGCAAACCAAACCACCGAATGATAAACCAAAAAAGAAAACTGCCTCTTGGAAGAGGGAAGTCCTAACATACGCTAAGAACCGCGCTAAGTGGGAAGCAGCAGAGGACTTCTGTGAGGACAGGCAGATGAAATTTATTATCCTCACAGAAGATCACCTAGGAGTCTAAAATGGCACAGGGATTCAAATCCATTCAACGTAACTCAGTAAATCCTGACACTGGTTTCGAGACTTTGTTCGAGAAGATAACTAAGAAGACAGAAGGAGAAAAAAGACCTTTGTCATGGTATCGTGCTGCTGTAAAATCTGAGTCTAAAGTATACGCTACAGATAATTCACGATATATTTCGGCAGAAAAAAGAGATAACACAGGTTCTAATAATGAACAGGATCAAAACATGGTCCGTCGCTATGTAGTAGCAGGACACTTGTACATGTTTGAGTACAAGGCAAAAATGAGATGGTTACCATATTACGATAGGTTTCCTCTCGTCTACTGTATTAAGTCTAATAAAAATGAATTTTATGGTGTGAATCTACACTACATGTCTGTCAAACGTAGGATTCTGGCAGTCAATAAACTACTCAAACATAATCGTATTGAATTTCCTAAGAAGTGCTTCCATAAATACTTACACTCTCATGTAGACGGATTCTATCTTGATCTCGCTGTTGCTGAATGGGACACTGCCATTCTACTACCCACCGAGGACTTTGTGAAAGATGTGAACGGTCGGGTCTTTCCCTATCCTAAAGAGGATGTATGGAAGGAAACAAATGATTCTTTCTATGATAACATCAAAGCACAACGAGTCATCGAAGGGTATGCCAAGAAATCAAGCAAAGAAATGGTAAAGTAAATGGCGGAATCACTTAACTTATTATCAACAAAATTAGTGACAGGGGGTGATGTCACCGACAAAAAGTCTCGTCTTGCATACCCAGAGAATCTGTTCGAGAACTATACAGATTACGTTAAGTTTGATTTTTATAAGTACAACGGACCATTTTCTGGTGATGGTGGCGGTGGAACTACAAACATTGAAGGTAAATCAACTCCAAAAAGAGATTTACAAATCTACAATCAATCGAATGGTAAACAGTATAAAAAATATCCAGGAACAAAAACTATCCTAATGTATATGCCTGAAGATATCTCTACAGGATATGCAGCAGAGTGGGGTGGTAAAAACTTTAGTAACATGGGAATGAATGCCCTAAGAATGGGTGGCAATGCTCTTGCTGGTGATGGTGGAGCTACAGTTGATGCTTTTGTTCGCTCCATTAAGACAGGAGCAGGTGCCTTACCTTCTACTGCTGCTCAAGGACTTGCCACTGGCATCAGTGCTATTGGTAATGACAGTATAAGTACAAATGATGTACTACAAGGAGCTCTTGGTGTTATATTGAATCCTAACACAGAACTTATGTTCAGTGGATTTAAACCAAGAACATTTTCTTTGAAGTATAAAATGTCTGCTAGAAATGAAGAAGAAGCAAAAATGATTGCTCAAATTATTGGTACGTTTAAAAAAGTAACACTACCAACATACGGTCAAAAACCAAGCGGTGCCCTTGATGCTGCTAAAGGTTTTACGGAGTTTCTAGATGGTCTCACTGGAACCGACCCGAAGGTAGAAAGAAGTAATGCTAACTACATTGGTGTTCCAGGACTATGTAACGTTCAGTTTATGAACGGTCCTAAGTTACATACACACCTACCACAGTATAAAGTTTGTGCTATCACGGATGTCAGTATTAATTACACACCAGATGGTACATACAATACCTATTTTGATGGCCAACCAGTTGCTGTGGAGTTATCACTAGCTTTCTCCGAGACAAAACTTGTCTACTCAGATGATATTAATATCGACGGACTATCATACTAATGTATTTTAATTTTCTACCATCCATCAAGTATGATGTCAAACCGATCAGTTATCCTTTTTCTGAGTCGGATTATGTTGTAGCAAAGAATTTCTTTAGGCGATATAAAATAAGTGATACTGCTTTCACTCAAGCAGTCTACTTTAATAAGTATGCTCTCCAAGATGGACAACGATTAGATCAAATTGCCGAGACAGTTTACAATGATCCTAACCTTGACTGGGTGATCATACTAACCAACAACATGATCAATACTACCTTTGATTTGCCTATGAGTGAGGCAGAACTACAAAGGCATATCGAACAGCAATATGATAACCCTTACTATGACATCCACCACTATGAAATTAGAAGTGAAGAAGAACAGGTAGCAGAATTTGGTAAGGTACTAATGCCACCTAAGACATGGGTTGATGAGTCTTATTACAATGGCGATACTCAATTAGTTCTTGATTCATTTCCAGATCTTAGTTCTACACAAAAGACTATTACATATAACAATAGATATATCTTCTCTTCACAGGGATTTGATAATTCTTTCGTTGTTAGCACACAAAATGCTAACTTTGAAACATATGGTACTGGTTTAGGTGAAGATGGTGGATTTGTTCTGTACAGTCCAAAAAGAGGAGGATCTATATCAGATGGTTACCTACGATTTAGAGGGGATGGAGAAAGATTTGCCGAGTTCTTCCAACTAGATGCTACTTACCTTAAACAGTTCACATTTAAAGGAAAGTTTGGTAATGATATTAATGGTGGAGAAGAAGCAGATCTAGCAAATGAGATTCTTAAATTACAGTATAGAACATCTCCTTCATCAGCGTGGGTAGATATTGATATTATTATTCCCTTAGGAATGATTCAGTATTTGAACTGGTCTCCAGAACTAGATCCAATGGATCTTTACAATCAAAATCTAGGATTTGGTGGTACAGGCAGACCAGAAGGTGTCTATGATGTCACTTTATATTATGGTGAGGGCGGTGTGATGCTTGGTGTTACTCCTACTAATGCTACGGCAAGAGTAACAGTCAATGGTCTCGGAGAAGTAACTGATATCGAAATGACTGATAGAGGTAGAGATATTCCATGGAATACTACCGAAGAGGGTGGTGTTGCTCTTACGGCACTGTACATTAGAAACCAAGATATCGGCAACGGTTACTTCTACAATGGTCCTGAACAAACAGAAGAACAAAAATCTTATCTGGTTGATCTCTATCTATTCTCCATCAGCACCAGAGAAACACCAAGTGGAGTACAGTTTGGTAGATATTCTACCGAACCGTATAATTTTACTATCACAGTACCAGAAGCAGCAAAATCTACTACAACTGAATTTAGATTATTCCAACCAGAAATGAGTGGAGTAATTTATGACCAGTATGCTATTCAAGAAATCAAATATGATTTTGAACAAACATATACAGTAGAAACTGATATAAACTACACTGAAATTGATGCTGACAACTTTGTCATTGAAGGTCAACGTTGGACTAGAGTTGATGGAACATGGTATAGAGTTGTTCAGAATGGTATTAGATATAATGACAGTGGTCTCACTAAAGTAACTAGTGGTGATAAACTATCACGACCTGTAACTGAGGCAGAGCATGAATCATATGAGAATGAAAAGAAACGTGAGATCTACATACTCAAACCAGTATATGTGGAATCTTTAGTCGATGACTTTAGAAAGGCGTCACTGTACAAGAAGTCGTCAGACTACGTAAGTAATAGGTTGAAGCAGACTGGAATCTGATCAACTTTTTTAGACAAAAAAATGGGGGAAATATTTCCCCCGTTCATGTAATTTAGAAATCCAATTGGTAGCAAGAAGATCTTGCTAGTTCTGGGTTTTTTTTCAGTGTTCTAAACACATGGCCATGAACATCTTGCTCTAAAGTAAGGTGTGCTTTGGTATGAATTGCTTGGATCACCAGTAACATACCAACCAAGATAAGGTTGAACATGGTTACTGGATGACCCAAAACATTAAGTAATGCTTTCATCAATCATCGTTGGCGAGCTTAGCGAAGTAGGACAGAGCATCATCATCATTAGATGTGTTAGCACTGATCTTCTCACGAAGAGAAGGAGTTTCAGTAGTGCTTGACGTGGTAGGAGCAGGATCATACTCTTCATCGTTGATGCTGACAGCAGGTGGACGACCCACATTCAATACAGCATCAAGGCGAGTCTTCAGTTCGTCATAGGACTTGAACTGATCATCAGCAGTGAATGCTTCCAGACTGTACGCTTGCTTCCAGATTGCTTCGAGTTCGTCATCGTTAGCTGATAGGGCAGCAGTACGATCAAACTCAGCAGAATCATAGTTCCAATAACCAGCAACGGTTTTGATCTTCAGTTTGAAGTTAGCACCTTCCCACAGATCAAAGGGGTTCACTGGTGTTTCGTCTTGGAACTCAGGTTGCATAGCACCCATGATCTTATCAAAGATCTTCTTACCATAACGATACAGGAAGACTTTGCCTTCGTTCTCGGGGTTCTTAGGATCTCTTACGACATAGATGTTGCTGTAGTAAGACAGTTTACGTTTCTGCTTACGTGCTTGCTCTTTACCATCCTCGGTGCCGTTGTTCCACAGCACAGAGTTGTACTCAGACACAGGATCTTTGTCTCCACGGGTAGTGAGTGAGTTCTCGATGAACCAACCACCAGGACCTTGGAATCCGTGTGAGTAGAGTTTTGCCCATGGCACTGTCTCCCCATCAGGAGCAGGCAGGAAGCGGAGAACGGCATAACCGTTACCGCTAGCGTCAAGTTCGGGCTTCCAGAGTCTCTCGTCGGCACCAGACTTTTGTTCGGTGCTGGACTTCTCCAGTTCCTTCTGTAGGAACTGAAAATTGTTGCTGGACTTGCGCTTTAAATCGGAAAAGGACATTAGATACCTTGGATGTTTCGGATGTTGTTGTGTGACCCCGTGTCACTTAGACATAATAACAGGCACAGGGGCGGGTGTCAATCCCTTGTGCCACTCTCCAAAGTGTCCTTCATCTTAGAGACTTTGGACAGGAGATCATCAAAAAGATCACCGATGGACTTATTGGCATCACCACCAAGCATGATAGCAGCAGTTCTCATGCTGTCTACCATTTCTTTTGCTTCTGGATCATCACTAAGATTTAACCTAGCATTGAAAATCTTTTGTTTTTCAATCAATTCTTCTAGGACATTAAAGTATTCCATCTTTTTCTTGTCACTTAGTACAGGAAAAGCATGGGCAGATTGAAAGCAGAACCGCTGGAGTTCTGCCATCTCTTGCAGATCTCCACGGACCATTTCGGATTGAAAGAAATTACTCAAGTTTCCAAACTCCTTGTCTGTATAAATTTTCTACAATGGATCTTCCTTCACGAATAATTTTTAGTTGTTCGAGTCTAGTGAAAAAACGTTCATTTATTACTAAGTGAACACATTGTTCCATGATGTCGGTATGCTCTGGATAATATTTAGTAAAGGATTTGAGACATGGATACATATCTCGGGTGAAATAACCCTCCTTTCTCATTACAAGTAAAAATGCTCGTCTTAATATCCATTTGCCAGCAGGATATCCAGGCGTTGAATGGTTATACTTGGGTTCAAATCCAGCAAACCATTGATTATAATTATCACAAAGATAATCTAGTGTGTATTTGGGGATTGAAAGATTTTCTCCCCAAATTGTATAAGAATTGATGGATAAATCAGTCCTTTGAAAAGGTGTAATAAATTTAAATCCTATAATTGTAGGATCTACTTCACGTAAACACTTACACGTTTTATTTTCTCGTTCTTTTGAAAAAACTGAATTTACATACCTGATCTTGTCATTATCATGATCATGAAGAAAAATAACCATATCTACATCACTGATACCTTCTCGCCAATTATTACGTGTCCAACTACCACGTACAGCAAAAGAATGTACATGTTCTTCTACCAAACCACAGAGATATTTCATCTCCGAGTAATCATTGGTAGGTTTACTTAGGTTTGGGATAATTCCATTAGCATCAGGATACCAATAGTTTCCTATTGGTTTTATCTCAATCATACTAGCAACAGTTTAGCTCGACTTGTTTTTTTCATGAAGTTTAACTTCTGAGCATCGTACTTAAGTTTTTCCTTAAGTGGTTTGCTAATTAATTTGGGGACCGATTCGATCTCGATCTCATTTTTTTCACAGTAAAATACAATAGCATCAATGTAGTTCATATCATTGTTTTCACACGCTACCTTCTCCACTTCCTGCGAAAATTTCGCAGTAGTCATAAATTTATCCTCCAGTTCTTTTGACATGTTTGTTTTGGTATTCTTGGATGTACTCTTGTAACAAAATTAGATATTCTTTTTTAGGTTTGACCACACTCACCTGTGGTTCTCCCTCTTCTATTGCTACAATAGTCACCAATTGCTGTACGGTAATACCATACAACTCCTGAAGCATACAAGCGTAGCCACACTCCTGAACATAATAGTCCATGAGATACTTTTCAGGTTTCTTTTCCGCTGATGTCTTAAAGTCTATGATGGATAGCACTCCATCAAATTCAGCGATACAATCAACACGTCCAGCTAATTTCAGCACATCCGAATATAGTGCTGCTTCCTGTAGGTATATATTATTTATACGGTCCAGGACTTTTTGAGATTTGTTGAACATGAACCATGGCAGTGGCATGTCATGGTACTTAGTTTTATCTAGTTGATTGTTGATATAATCTTCAACCAGCTTATGGTAACGAGTACCTCTAGTTGCTGAGTTAGTTGACTTTGCTTGTGCTTTATCTTTACCAACTCTTGCTCTCCATTTAGCAAGACCTGCTTGCTTCTTAGCATTGCTACTAATCACTGTGGTGATTGAAGGATACTTGTTACCTTGTGGAGTCACATAGTATCTCTTCCCATCAATCGTAACGGTGTTCATCTCAATAGGATTATCAATCCCCACATGATTAAAGAGCATTAGAATCCTAAGTTAAGTTTAGCAATGAGATATTTTTTGACCAGACCTGAACGAACGATGTCTTCAATACTAAATTCAATCATAGTAAAGTCATCTTGCATACTTTGAACGATCTTCATAAAGTCAATGATACCAGTACGTTCGCTGGACTTAACCAGATCAGACTGGCGAGCATCACCACAGAAAATGATCTTAGTATCTTTACCACAACGGGTAATAATACTATCAAGTTCGTGGAAGTTAAGGTTCTGACACTCATCAATGATAACAATAGAGTTATCAAGAGTAGTACCACGAAGAAATGATGTAGACCAGAAGGAAATAGTTTCCTGTGCCTTCAAGTTTTCATATAACATCTCGAATGAGTTGTCATCCGGCATCTCAAACATATATTTTACCATATTCTTATAAGGAATTTGGTAAAGAGATGCTTTATCTTCATGTGTTCCAGGAAGGAAACCAATCTCTCTTGTAGATACCAGAGAGCGAACGATGTATATTTTTTCATAAGGAGTATACTCACTCAGTACATCTTTGAGTGCTAGGTGAAGAGCAACGAATGTCTTACCTGTACCAGCACAACCATAAGTAAATAGGTTTTTCCCCGATTCATAAGCATCAAACATTACTGTTTGATTATCAGTAAGAGGTTCAATCTTAAGAAGATAGTCTTCGTTAATAGGTTTCTTTCTCTTCCTCTGCTTAGCAGACATCTTAGCTCCAGGAGCTTTGTTTCTTCCTCTAGGCATAAGTTTTTACCACTGTACTTGAGATCCAGGCATATTTGCCATTTTATTCATGTGTTCACTCCACCCAGGATGTGTCTTGTTCATTTTGTTACGCCAATCTCCGACTTCTCCGACACCAGCACAACCTTGTGACCAATCTTTATCCCATTCAGGATTCTCATCCTTCCAGGTACAATATTCTTTCATGGTCATGTGGAGAGTCTTAGTCTCTCCCGTTTCAGTATGTTTAACAGGGTATGTAGGCATTAATTCCACTCCATAGCTTCAGCACAAATAGGAAACTGTTCTTTAAAAACATCACGACATGCTTCGGCAATAATCATATGTTCTTTTTGGGTGCCATGGGCACTCCTCAAATCTATATAGTGGATCCAACTGCGCACTGATCCGCTCATGTAGATTTTGGTGGGCGTTGATAAAGGAAGCACCATGCGGGCACACTCCTTAGCAATACCACGATCCAACATTTCACGATAGAGATCCATTGCTTCATCAAAGTGATGTTGAATTATGATCTGAAGATGCTGTCGCTCAAAAGGATCGATATCATCGATACTATTCTGCCTATTCTTAGTGTCCTGCCTACGAATATCGGGTATAGGGATACGTTCTGCCAACATAGAACTGTCAGCATACCGTTGAGAAAACTCTTGGAATGTGAACGACCTATGACGCAGGATTTGAGCTGCTATTGCCCTTGAGGTAGAGATCTCTAGCGTCATGAACGCTTGCTCAAACACAGACCAGTGGTTGTGCTTGATACAATAACTAAGGAGTCCCGCTACCTTCGGGTTCTCCTGATTGTTCGGGTTCGATACTCTCGCTACATACCCCATCATCTTCTCCGCTTCGGGAGTCACTGAGATCAATTTTACTGGTGAAACTGTCATCGATGTATCCAAATCCATAAAGTGAACGTTCTCTGGCGTGTACTAGTTTACGAAGTTGCCGTGCTTGATACAACTCCTTCTTGATTTTAGCATACTCTTGGTCATCGTACAAGTGTGCTTGGTCAACTGCTTTCCTAAGCCACTTAATATATTGCTTAAGGTTTTGTGGTTGGTTAGTCTGGGTATCCATCGTCATCTCCGTCGTCATAGTTAAATCCAAACTTACTATCATCTGGTTGTTGGTATGCTTGTGTGTCTGAATAAACTTCAGACTTTAAACTGTCAACTAATAGCTCCAGATTTTTAACAATAAGTTTTAGTTTTTGTCTGTCCATATGGTGTACAGTTTTACAGATTATAGCATTAAAAAAGAGGAGCGTCAACCCCTCTTGTATGCTGTGTGGTTTATTTCATAAGTAAGCCTCGACAAATCCTTTTACAGGATTGAGAATCCTGAGCGTCACATTCAATCAGACATTCATAGTAATCGTTCAGACGTTGTGTATCCTCTTCTGCTTGATCAATCGTTTGTTCAAATCGACGCCATCCATTTAATTGCGATGTAGATAATAGATTGTGCATTAGTCACCTCCATTTCGTTAACACATAACAAAGGAATGATAGGGTTCATGATGCCACCTCACGGAATTCTGTAACTATCTATACCAAATGTCACTGAATTCTAACACATCCATTACGAATATTAATGCCTATTAATTTATACTCAGGCACAAAAAAAGAGGGTCGAAACCCTCTCGAAAAAAGTAAGTTAATCACTTAGTGTAAAGTTTACCACGATAGCAGAATGTACCGTGATTCTCATTCAGTCCTACACAACTAGCATCATATTTAACACCACGATATGTGGT
>Ga0208128_1000636_pt1 | contig 14042 bp, 7 predicted proteins | sample ETNtaG_35_FD_185758 | JGI IMG/M metagenome (GOLD analysis project Ga0208128, IMG submission 185758) | Marine microbial and viral communities from oxygen minimum zone, Eastern Pacific Ocean - ETNP201306PF51B (SPAdes) (version 2) | ecosystem: Environmental > Aquatic > Marine > Oceanic ... | reverse complement strand
AGTTACAAGGTTCCAGCAGAAGCTAAAAATCTAATTTGCTGAAATGAACGACAAGTCAAAATAGAATAGCTCTATTCTAACTGAACTGAATAAGCATTACGGGTAAGAAATGTCAACTGAAAAATACGCAATTACGAAGCCTGTAAACATTTTACGACAACTTGACAAAGGTTTGTTTGCCTAGTAGAATAATTGATAATGTTGCCATCTACAAGCGCAACTGCTTAATCTGGGCTAAAAGAAATTACCCCAGACACAAAATCCTGCGCTGGCGTTATGTCATCTACGATGAGATATCGTGTTATGCGATTCACATAGGATATCCTAATCCCTGGCGTATTCACCTACGTGTGTCGGAATGTAATCTATAGGAGTTATGGAATGATGAAACACTACTTTAGTCTTTTGAAAATCTCTTTCTGTCTTTTCTTGATAATCGGTGTAATGGCTTCGTCAATGGCGGATATAACTGAAGGATTAGTCGGCTATTGGCCTCTAGACGATTCAGTCAAAGATGAAGTGGGCAAGCATGATGGCAAATTAGAGGGAGGTGCCAAATTTGTTAAAGACGCCGACCGAGGGCAAGTCCTTGAAGTAGACGGTGAGAACACCATCGACGGGGGCAAAGCCATTGTGCCTCACGCTGATGACCTTTCTTTTGCGATCACAGACAGTTATTCTTTATCAGTGTGGGTCAAGGCGATTGCCTTACCTGGTCACTGGGCTGGTATAGTTAATAAGAGTCGGGATCAGGCTCCTTGGTACGGACTTTGGCTCGATGATAGTAATAGATGGTGTTTTGGTGGCGAAAACATATTTGGTAGTACCCCTAAAACCAAGCGATGGTATCACGTGGTATTGGTTCAAGATGCTAAAGCAAAAGAAAGGCTGAGTTATGTTGACAATAAAAAGGATATAAAAGGTGGTGCCCCAATTGAGGCTAGTGGTGGAGGCGACCTGTGGTTCGGAGGTGCTAAGTGTTGCGCTTTTGCGGAACAATTCCATGGTCGCATCGACGATGTGGCCATTTTCAACCGAGCTTTGTCAGAAAAGGAAATCCCTGATGCGGGCGAAATTGTCCAAATGCTCCCGGTGCAACTCAAAGGTAAATTAACCACCACTTGGGCGAAGATACGACAGAGCCCCGCGAACCTGCGAAGACAAGAATAATTTTGGTCGGTAGAAATTTAAATTCTACTACAAAAACACCTAGTTGTTATAAAACAGCCCCACTAGTGCTAACTGGTAGGGCTGTTTTATTTTTCGGCCCAATTTTCACCTATTCTCATGATTATCCAAATTAAATCCGATGAGTAGAGGGAATAACCAAGTCTCTTTTAGCCAACAGCCCCGTCTGGGGGTGGTTCTGATAATTGGCACTTTGCTAACCGTTGCTAACTGCTATTGGATGGTCTTAGCAGAGGCAATGTTTCGTACCATCCACATGACGGTTCAATCAATCGCCATGAATGCCATCTTCTTTCTTTTCTTCCTCAATCTGATCAACATGGCATTGAAACGTTTCCTTCCTCGCGCAGTCCTCAGTAAGTCGGACCTGTTGTTGGTCTACGCCATGATCTGTATGGGATCTACGGTAAGCGGTCATGGATTCATGCAATTGTTGATTGCCATCATGACCTATGTCCATTGGTTTGCATCACCGGAAAATGACTGGCAAAATCTCATTTGGCCTCACCTACCACCATGGATCACAGTGGCTAACAAAGCAGTTTTGACCGACCACTACCAGGGAGAATCATCTTTTTATTTTATCGTCAACCTGAAGGCTTGGGCAATTCCCACCTTGGCTTGGTCATCTTTTATCTTTGCTCTCATCCTGGTGATGCTGATGATTAATGTGTTGATGCGTCGGCAATGGGTCGAAAGCGAAAAACTGACTTATCCTATCATCCAGTTACCGTTACGAATGATCGACTATCCGGCTGGACTGTATAGCAACAAATTACTCTGGGCCGGCATTGCGATTGCGGGAGGTTTGGATATTCTGAATGAACTGCACCATATTTTCCCGGCTATACCTGGAATTAATCTCAAATTACACAACCTGAACCGATATTTCACTGAACACCCTTGGAATGGAGTTGGCTGGTTCCCCATCTCCTTCTATCCTTTCGTCATCGGTTTGGGCTTCCTGATCCCGCTGGATTTACTCTTTTCCTGTTGGTTTTTTCATCTTCTGTGGAAGGTACAGCGTATTATTATCTTTGGCTTTGGCTTGTCGACTCGTGGAGGGGGCTATGCTGGATATCAGTCGCTGATTGAGCAATCAACCGGAGGATATCTGAGCCTCTGTCTGATTGCGCTCTGGGTTAGCCGTCGGCATATCTTTACCGTTTTGAAATCTGTTTTCGGGGTGAAACCATCAGACCAGACCAAAGAACCCATCTCCCACCGAATAGCCCTTTTTTGGTTATTATTGGGTTTTCTTTTTCTGATCGGTTTTTCGACGGCGGCCGGCATGTCAGTTTGGTTAGCCGTAGCATTTTTTGTTATTTACATCATGATCAGTATCGCTGTTACCCGGATGCGAGTGGAGATGGGAACCCCGGTACATGACATCCATTACGGTGGGCCTGATCTGCTGATTCCACCCACCATTGGCACCCGGCAACTAGGTGCGAGAAATCTGACTATCCTGGGCATGTACTCCTGGTTCAACCGAACCCGTTATAGTGATGCCATGCCTCATCAACTGGAAGGATTCAGGATGGCTGAACGAACAGATACCGATAATAGACGACTCCTCTTTGTCATCGTATTCGCTGTTTTTATTTCTATTTTGGCGACCTTTTGGGCTTTTCTTCACAGTAGCTATCAAATGGGAATGCTAAATAGCCATATGATCTGGCCTGGCAGAGAAGGTATGGAGCGGCTACAGAAGTGGTTAACTCAGCCTTTGGCCTCTAGCGTTGCCACTCCGGTTTCTGTTTTTATCGGTATGATTTCAACGCTTTTCCTGGCTTTGATGCGTACCCGCTTCTTGTGGTGGCCCTTTCACCCGGCAGGTTATGCTGTCTCCAATAGCTGGGGCATGTCTATTTCCTGGTTTCCACTTTTTATGGCCTGGTTGGTTAAAGGGCTGGTCCTGCGACACGGCGGGTTCAGGCAATATCAAAAACTAGTTCCATTATTCATGGGACTCATGCTGGGCGAATTTATGGTGGGCGGATTTCTTTGTGCTTTTGGCACGATAACCGGAAAAACGGTCTACTCCTTTTGGCCATATTAAGCTAAGTCAAGTTTACCGGTCTACTTCTCTGAGTGGCGGGGTTCAATTCTCTTCTTCAACAACAAGCAGTTGGTTCGATTCAACTTTGTGGAAACTTTGTCTTAATCCGCTTGGCCACTGAATGTCGATCTCTGCCATCTGCGCAGCACCTAGACCGAAGTAGGCCCGCAAATCGCTTTGACATAGATAGCTGCCACCAGACCGGATCTCCCGAATCTGGATCGTCTCCGCAGTTCGCACACGAATTCGAGTGCCAATAGCATCGCGGTTGCTTTTTCGGCCGATACATTTAATTGCCAACCAGCGATTTTGATTGCCACCGTCGTTACGTAAAATATCTAGTCGTTGATTCAGGTTAGTAATCACCAAATCCAAATCGCCATCATTGTCTAAGTCTCCGTGTGCCATTCCTCGACTGACCTTGAGCAGTTGCAGACCCGCGCCCGATTGGTGACTAACATCCTCGAAAATATTCCTGCCCTTATTCTCAAAGAGTTGATTGGATTGTTCATACCTCCCAATTTCGCTAAAATCCTCTATATTGTTGTCAATATGGCCATTAGCCACAAAGATGTCGAGATCCGCATCGTTATCGTAGTCGAAAAAGTCAACGCCCCAAGCCAAGTGGGCTAAGCTTTTTTCACCCATGCCGCTAGCAAAGGTTACATCGGAAAAAATACCATCACCATCGTTGTGAAACAACAGATTGGGCTGATCCTGAAAGTTGGTCACAATTAGATCTAGATTGCCATCGTTATCATAATCGCCAAAGCTGGTTCCCATACCATTCAGGGCGAGCCCGTCCTCGTTAAAAGCAACTCCTGTTAGAATGGAAAGTTCGGTGAACATTCCGTTTCCTTCGTTTCTGAACAAAAAATCCTGCATCAAGTCGTTAGCCACAAACAGATCAAGATCGGCATCATTATCATAATCTCCCCAGACGATCCCCAATCCTTTCCCAGCTTTTTCTACTCCGGATGATTGACTGACATCGGTGAAGGTTCCGTCTCCGTTGTTGCGGTAAAGAACGCCGGAGCTGGTTGGAAAAATTTCTGGGTTGCAATAGGTCGGAAAGTCCCCTTTCGCGCATTTTGGATTATCTGCTAGCTGAAACTTAACATAATTAGCCACATACAAATCCAGGTATCCATCGTTATTGTAATCAGCAAAACTACAACTGGTTCCCCAACGTGGATCACCGACACCAGCCTGTTGGGTGACGTCAGAAAATGTGTCATCTCCATTGTTGCGATAGAGTTGATTGGGGCCAAAGTAGGAGATGTAGATATCAGCATCCCCATCGTTATCGTAATCCCCAATACAACAGCCAACACCATAACCGTTGCCCAAGACGCCTGCATGTCGGGCCACCTCGGTGAAGGTCATGTCGCCATTGTTGCGGTAGAGTGCGTTATAAATAGGTTTTTCTCGCTCACAACCAGGTAGGACGTCGGCATTGACACAGTAGATGTCGAGGTATCCATCGCCATTGAAGTCGAGCAGTGAAACACCACAACCTAATGTTTCAAGCAGAAATTTTTGACCACTCCGTCCATCGACGTGCTTAAAGTCTACACCTGCTTGCAAGGTTATATCTACAAATTGGGGCTTGGCCCCGACATTGGCTCCCCAACCTAACGCGATCGAACCGAGAAATAACATCAATTTAGCCTTGATAAGGTCAAGGAGGGGTTGTTGCATCGGCTTAATCATTACGTCCTGTCCGGACTTCATTCATGGCCGCTGGATGGTTTTTTGGATCCGTTTCAAGCCGCGCTGGTAAAGTGGATTCTCCGGATCTAAGATGATTGCCTGCTGAATAGCCTTCTCAGCGGCTGAATACATTCCATTACGATGATAAATCCAAGACAGAATATTCAGGTATGGGGCAGTAGGCTGAAGGTCTACCGCCTTTTTAGCTACATCTAAAGCCCGACTGAGTTGGGCTGGGTCACGGCCGTACAATTTGGCTAAACCTATCAAGGCTTGAGAATTTTCCGGCTGAAACTGAAGTGCGTTTTGATAATGATGATCAGCTAACTGATAATCTTTTTCAGTAAAATAAATATCAGCTAAAGTGCACTGCACATCGACCAGTTCAGGTTTCAATTCGAGGGCGCGTCGATAGTGGCTAATAGCTTTCCCCTGTTTGGATTGGCGTAAATAGATCAAACCCAGTGAAGCATGAGCCTGAGCCATATTGGGTTTAAGCTTGATTGCCCTCTCTTGGGCGACAATCGATTCCTCATAACGTTCTAACATCAGATAGGCTAAGCCCAACCCACTATGGGCTTCAGCTAAATTTGGATTACGCCAAATCGCCTTTTTATAACATTCAATCGACTGCTGATAATTGCCCTGTTTGAGATAGGTACGTGCAAGATTAGAGAAGGCCCCGGCTCGATCTAGCCCCTGACTCCGATTCACGATATCATATTTTTCTTGGATTTCTTTGGATTTTGCTCTTAACTTCTCAGCCATATTTAGATGGTTGCCAACCAAAGGTTTCAAGGTGGTGTCTTCCTTACTGAGGCGAAAATAAGCTTTTGCTAAATTATGATGGGCGTTTCCCATTTCCGGCTGGTGCTTAACAGCCATTTGGTAGGCTTCAACCGCGGCCTTAAGTCTCTTTTGTTTGGTCAAAACCTTTCCTTTTTGATAGTAAGCATCAGCCAGTCTGCTTGCGGTCGGAAGTTGACGTTGCAAAAAAATGGCCTGATCCAGGTGCTGAAGAGCTTCTTCAAACCGTCCACGCTTGGTCAACACCACACCCATTTGGTAGTGTGCATCCGCCCAGTCAGGTTTGAGTTCAATAGCTTTTCGGTAGGCGGCAATACCTTCTGTAAATTGATAAATTTGTGTGTAAACATATCCCAATTCCGCATAGGTCTGGGAAACTGATGAATCGAGGGCGATTGCCCGTTGATAGGCTCGAATGGCGTTTGTGAATTGGTGTTGATTAGAGTAGAGAACACCTAATCTGTAGTGAGCTAGAGTCAGATTGGGATTTAACTTTAGGGCTCGTTGATAATGAGTAAAGGCATTCTCAAAATCCTCTACCGCCGCATAGGCATGACCTAATTGGGTGTGAATTTCGGCCGATGGAGGATCGTGTTGCAACCGTCGCTGATATTCATCAATCGCATCCAAAGGATCACCAGACCAATAATCATCCGCCGCAATACCTACAGAGAAAACCAACTGTAAAGACAACAATAAGATGGCGATATTTTTCAGCGAGCGTGGCTCTGCATAGATTACGCTGAGGGCAAAATGTGTCATTTTTTCGTCTCACTGTTCACTTTGGAAGGGCAGCAAATCTGTGCCCTACCTTTTCTTTTCTTCTCACACCATTTATGAATTGTTTTATCCTAATCATTTTGGTCTAAAAATAATATATTGTATGAGAAAACAGGCTAGCTGGCAAACAATTCTTCTCAGTGGAATGCCACTGAGATCAGGATCCTACCTCAGAAATACCATCCACTTCCACTAAAGATGGGGAACTCGAGGTCGATTGCGTCGGGAAGCGTGTCGATTAGAGGCTAGTTGCTGATTCTGCCAGTGAAAGGGCAAAAAAAGTAAAAGGTATTAGCCCCGGCTCGCTTGAAGCAGATCTCGGAAGCAGAGGGAAGAAACCCGCCGGGACGGCCGACAGGATGGCTATAATAGGCATAGTCTAAACACAGTTCAAAATTCGACTCCACCACAAACATATTCCTACCAGAGTCAATAGCTAGAAAATAGCATATAGATAAAACTATGTAAAGTATGGTCTGTCATCCAGTCAGATCACCTGGTTCAAGTTTGGATTAGCCTCAGAAGAACAGCCTTCAACTGACCATGGTTATAACAAGATGTCTGACCAGAGCCAGAATCAGATAGGATGGGTTAGGAGAAGGGAAAAGGGTACCAGCTAGGGTCGCTGATACCCGCCTGATTACCCCATACACGAGTTATCTATTGTGCGGGTATGAATAAAAAAATAGGTTTGTACCTTGGCAGAATAGGCAACCTGTGAGAGAATGGCTTCTAGTTTTACCAAAAATTAAAGTCACAGCCCAACCCTACCGAGACCTCTCGGCTTTTTTTATGCCTGTGAAATGGCCTCAACGTGCCAAGAATTGCAAACTGATAAATCAGTTTAGAACTGGAGTGACTGGCCTGAACTCATGCTAAACTCGATGAAGACAATAGTAATTAAGATAAGAATGACTAGGCGGAAGCGGGGAACGGGGAAGAATCGATCTTAATACGCTGTCGGGAGATAATACTGGACGCTCAGATAGCCATCCTGTCAAGCGGATAAAAGAAGTCTCAATGTCGGAAATTCAGCCTGTTACTCTTCAAGCTTCGTCGGCATGTCCAAATTAATCTGGCACCATACATTCCATAACAGCATGTGTTCTGAAAGAATTGGGAACAGTGACACGAGGCGAACCTAGCGTTGAGTTCGAAAAGAGAGTCATACGCAGCATAGAGATTCTTGAAGGGCAGAAGTGATAGAAGTTTTGGCCTTGATGATGAGTTATTAGGTCTTCCCTTCGTTTGGTCGCATCGGAAGAGAACGATGTCGAACCCCCGTCGCATCGAAGATAGCATTCCCTATAGAGGGAGCAATAGCAACGATAGGTGTCTCGCCCCCACCTGCTGATGGAAGGTCCCGGCGATTCAGCAGAACCGTTTCTATGGGGGGAATGTGGCTGAAGCGGGGCACTCGGTAATCAGAAAACCGTGGGTTTTTAATCACCCCGTTTTCAAATTCAATGGCTTCAGATAAGGCACCGCCCATGCCCATGATAATCGAACCTTCAATCTGATTCATCAGACCATCGGGGTTGATAATCGCCCCGCATTCAAAGGCCGCTACCAGACGTGTGATCTTCACCTCACTACTTTTTGGATCGACTTGCACTTCCGCGCAGGTGGCCATATACCCGCCTTTCTCAACCCCACCGGCAATGCCAATGCCTCGATGTGATTCGCTCTTTCTCTTCTCCCAACCCAAACGCTCTGCCGCCGCTTCAAGGACGGCTTTAAGCCGTGCGTCTTTCAAGTTCTTGAGGCGAAACTCAAGGGGATCCATTTTCAAGGCATTAGCCAGTTCATCCATGTGGGTTTCTCGAGCAAAAACGTTGGCGGTGGAGGCCAGAGCCCGATAAGAACCCTGTCGCAGCGGGGAGTCTGCAGGATGGAATTGTACCTTTTGGTGGGGAACCAGGTAAGGGGTTCGGATGGCTGATCCACCAGAGTTGTAGTTGTGATATTCCCACGTCGCTAATCTGCCGTCGGCTTTGACGCTACTCTGAATCTCAATCAATCCTGCCGGTCGGAAATAGGCCCAGGTGAACTCCTCTTCCCGTGTCCACACCAGTTTGACAGGTTTGCCTACGGCTTTGGCCAAACGGGCGGCCTCAACCGCAGCTTCGCCGGTATGCTTGCCGCCGTAACCGGAGCCGGTGTCCGGCATAATGACGCGAACTCGGTCCTCGTTAATTCCGAACGCCTCAGCCAGTTGTCCCCGTACCCCGAATGGTCGTTGCGTTCCTGTCCACACTGTCAGTTTTCCTGCCTCCCATTCTGCCACGGCAGCGCGGGGCTCTAGTGGAGCATGGGCAATGTAGGCCAGGGTGTAGGACCCTTCCAACATTATATCAGCCGCTTTAAGACCTTCCTCAACGCTGCCTTGCCTGTGGTTAGAACGTCCGCCCCAGCCTCTAGTCTCTACGGGGTGCTGTTTGAGATAATCGAACAACTCTTCGTGGGACGGCTGGGAGGGATGATTCCATTGGGCCTCAATGGCCTCAATCGCACGATCGGCCAGATGCTCATTTGGGGCAACCAGGCCGATAAAGTCATCTTCGCGGACAACCGTGACTCCTTTCATGGTTTCCGCCTTTTGTATGTTGAGGCTGATTAGTGAAGATGAAAAGGCGGATGGGCGCAATACCTTCCCGTGTAACATGCCGTCACGCTGTATATCTGAGGAGTAGTGATGCCGCCCAGTGACCATCTCTCTGGCGTCGACCTTTGGCACGGACCTGCCAGCAATCTGCCAGCGCTCAGCAGGCGTCGTTAGGACATCCTCACCGATGGTTTTCATCAGTTTTTGCCCCTTTGTCAATTGCCCGAAATCGAGTGACTGGTCCGTTTTTCGGTGGCTGACCTTTCCATCGGCGACAACGATTGAATCACCTTCAACGTTCCACTGTTCTGCGGCCAGCGTTATGAGAAGTTGGCGAGCGGCAGCGGCGGCTTTCCTCAGTTGTGGGGCCATCGTCGGCGTAGTGCGACTGCCAAAGGTCCCTCGGTCATACGGGGTAAGGTCGGTATCGCCCATCACCAGACGAATCGAATCCAATGGAGTGGGTAGTTCTTCCGCAACAACTTGTGTGAGCGAGGTGCGGATGTTCTGTCCGACCTCGGCCTTGCCGGTATAGACAGTGACCGTACCCTCCTCGCCGACATGCAACCATGCGCCAAGTTCAGCAGGCGTATCACCGCCCGCCCGGCGATTACCTCGTCCTCCTTGCCGCCGCTGCGCTAGTGCCGAGGTCGCGGCAAAGAGGACAACGATACCACCACCGAGCACTTTGAAGAACTGGCGCCGAGCTATTTTAGAGCAGTAAGGCGAACCGTCGCTATGCAATTCGTACCGTTCAGGTTCGAGATAAATATCAGAAATCGGTGTCTGACTCATTTTGCGTCTCCCCGCATCATCTCTGCGGCTTGACGAATCGCATCAACGATTCGCGGATAGGTTCCACAACGACAGATATTCCCATTCATGGACCGGACAATCTCGTTTTCACTCGGGTTCTGGTTCTTTTCAAGCAAGGCGACCCCAGACATAATCATACCGGCTGTGCAGTAACCACACTGCATGGCCTCCCTTTCCACGAACGCTTCCTGAAGTGGGTGCAGTTGTCCGTTCTTCTCCATGCTTTCGATGGTTTTTATCCGCTTCTCTGCAACTGCCCCAACTGGTGTGATGCAGGACCGCCTCGGTCGTCCATCGATCAATACTGTACAAGCACCGCATTGACCTTCGCCACAACCATATTTGCTGCCGGTCAAAGAAAGTTCGTTACGCAGGACGTTAAGTAGACTTCTGGCAGTGTCCGACTCAATTCGATACTGGCCGTCGTTGACATGAAGTGTCATTCTCTTTTGCATTCTCAGTTCTCCTTTCGACGCACCTTGCTATAGCGCAAGTAGGGCATGGATAAAAACATGTGAACACTTGTTAAATCTCAGTTACATATAGATGATGTCAATTCGCTGCAATGCAGTAGAGATATTTGTCCCCCCGCAGGTAGATCTCGTTATCAACGATGGCGGGTGAAGCCGTAAAGCTCGAATCGAGTACGTTCTGGGCGATCACTTCAAACTGAGGACCATGTTTGATGACCAGTGTAGTGCCATTTCCACCACTGAGATAGACGCGATTAGCCGCGCCTACCGGTGAGGCAAAAACATTCCCCTCTATGCCTTCCATCCGCTGTGGACCGTAGTATGACTGGCCCGTTGAGGCGTTGAAGCAGGAGAGAATACTATCGTTGCGTTTTAGGAAATAGAGCTTATCGCCGTAGAGCAGCGGAGAGGGCGTATACGGCGTGTCTCGGTGGTATTCCCAGACAACGGCTTTTTCATTGCCGCTGATGTCGCCAAAGGCAGAGGCCAAGTGGATGGCTTGCAAAGCGTTGCCTCTAAAACCGCTAGTGACGTAGACCATACCCTTTGCAGACACCGGCGATGGAATTGTATTCATGGTCATGCCGCCACATTCCCAAATTAATTCCCCGGTTGCCAAGTTATAGCTGCGCGTGGCGTTGGTCGCACTGGTGATGACCTGTGGTCTTCCATTGTGTTCAACCACAATTGGTGTGGACCATGAGGTGGGTTCATCGCGATTAACTTTCCAGCGTTCCTGGCCAGTTTTCTTGTCAAGGGCAATGATGAAGGATTGACCTTCGTGATCCCAATTGACGATGATTGTCTCACCATAGAGGACGGGTGAACTCCCTTCACCAAAACCGAGCTTGATGGTCATGTTCCCAAAGTCTTTCTCCCATTTGGAGTTCCCCTGCATATCATAGCTATATAGTCCCCGCGAACCAAAATAAGCATAAATACTCTCTCCATCGGTTACTAGCGAGTTGGAAGCCCAACTGCCCTCGTTATGAGTTCCTTCATGCGGGAAGGCCTCGTGAGCGGTCCGCTGCCAGACAATTCTCCCGTCACCACGATTAAGCGCGAGGATGTCGAAGTGATAAATCTTTGTCGGTTGGACACCTCTCATAAATGAACTTCGCTGCCCCTCTGAGCCTCTTACGCCCTCTTCTCGTCTGGATGGACCATCATCATCTCCACGCCGGGGACCAGGTCTATCATCTTCACGCGGTCGCAAACCCTCTCTTCGTCCGAAGTGTCCAAATCGGTTTTGCTGTCGTTGTTGAGCCGCTTCGATTAACCTGGGGTCGATCGGCTTATCGGTTTCGATGGCGGTTGTGACGAAGACATGATCACCCCACACGATCGGGGAACTGTGCCCCTTGCCGGGAATTGAGATTTTCCATCGGACGTTTTTATTTTCGCTCCACTCCATTGGTGGGTCGGCCTCTGGTGCGACGCCCGTTGCATTTGGTCCACGCCAGGTGGGCCAATATTTCTCGAAGTTAGAAGAGGACTCCGCTCCCCATGCCAAAGTCGAAATTACACAGAAATATCCAATCACGATTGCGGTTCTTCTCATTCTCGGTTCTCCTTTGATTAACGTGAAACCGGTAAGTCATACAAATTTGATTCTTGTGGGTGAGGGGATCACACATCTCAGATCAGCATAAATAAAAAAAGCCCCATGTTTGGCGAGTTCAACATAGCCGGCTTTTCCATCTCGAGCCTCATCTATTAATGGCTTCGATGTATCAATGTTGTAATGGGTTTTATTGATGATTAATAGCGCGTTGAGTTTTTTTACCCTCTAACTTCAATCTGGCAATTAAGGTTTAACAACCAGATGAAGCATCTTAGCAAAATAAGTGTGTCGGTGCAAAGAAATTAGGTTATCAACAGTAATTGGCGTTGGCGGTGATGTTCCGAGAATAATATAGAGTGAGGAAGCTTTGAACGGTTTTCTTCAGTTTCGATAATATGCTGTTTAAGGTGAAGTGCTGCGGGTCCTTAGAACCGGTAAGGGCAAAAAAGGAAGATAGGGCAAGCCGCTCGAGCAAAATAAATAGTAATATTAATCGGTCTGACCTTGCCACTAGTTGAGCGACTCTGGGCTTATATAATTGCTTGCTGTCCACTAATGTCCACTAAATGTTATTTTTCTTCTGACAATCTGGATGTTATGATTACACTCCATCATGCTACTGTTCTCGACCCATTGCTCGATTTGGATGAATGTAGGAGCTTATTTAGAATATTAAAGTCGAGGGGTCATAATGCCAAGTATGAGTATAGTTAAAAGCAACCCGCACGGGGGACACTGACCTTGCGAGGTAATCAAGCGAGTATCAGCAACCCTAGTTGGTACCCTTTTTCTTTTCCTATAGTTTCTTCTCTTATTAATCTTCTTTCCTATTCTTGATTCTACTCTGTAGCGTTTCTAACCTGACTACAATTAGAGGGCAGTTAGTGCGACATCGGTGCCGCAGGTGCTACAGCAATGTCGCACTTGTTCCGACGCTCTTCTGTCTAATGTTCAGTCTTGATGTGAAAATTAGCCATTGTTATCTATGGCACGACTAATGCTTGCTATGAATCAGTTTAGATAATAGAATTTATTGATCATAACACTATCGGCCTTAATTCTCCAACCTGTCTGGCGTTATGAGCGTAAATAAGAAAGTAGAAATGAGGTATTTGTCGTGATTAAGTTTGTCCCATACCTGCTGTTCCTAGCTATTATTTCTGGTTGTTATGTTCTAATACCAGAACTGCAGCTATCAGTAGTCATTGATTCAGAAAAAATCGAAAAGAAAACCTTTTCGGAGCACATCGGTGCTATTAAGATCCAGTTGACTGATTTTGACTCTTCACCTGAACTAGAAATCTCTATCGTAGGTAGAACTTTTGCCTCAGACCCCATTGCTACCGGACCGGAGGCAATTTGGTTTTTATCTACCAGTGATTATAGAAAATTAGCATCTCATTATTTCCGTGACGGCGAGCTAGGACTAGGCGTAGGATTTGGTAAGAATACCGAGTTGTTGGATGTCAACAATGATGGAATATTCGAAATTATGCCAGGTGGTGGTGGTTTCCAAGGAGTCGGATTACTGGATTCAAAAGGAAATACCTTATGGACCTTTCAACCTTATCGCCCCCCCCACAGAATGATTTTCGGGGATTTGAATAGTGACAGCATATATGAGTTTTATGTGGCTGATTACGATGGAATCTACCAATTAGATGATAAAGGAAAGGTGATCTGGAAAGTCAATAATCAAGCCTCCGATGGTCCACACGTTTGGGCTTTGGAAATATTCATAGATAGAAGAAACAATAAGGGTTATCTGGTTACTCTTAATGATGTATTTAATTTCGATGGTGTGTTCCAAATATACGACTATCAGGGGAGAAAAATTCGGCGATTTCCTACACCATTTCCGATAATGGACTTTGAAATAGTAGAATGGAATGAAACTGTTTTCATTTTAGCCGGCTATTTGGGAAATAAGGCTATTTTGATGGATCTAGCGGGCAAGATTGCTCACAATTTTGAGCTAGAAAATTTCCCCTTAGGAGGTTACGAACTCCAAGGGATAGCCGTTAAATTTTCACC
>Ga0208128_1000634_pt1 | contig 14055 bp, 10 predicted proteins | sample ETNtaG_35_FD_185758 | JGI IMG/M metagenome (GOLD analysis project Ga0208128, IMG submission 185758) | Marine microbial and viral communities from oxygen minimum zone, Eastern Pacific Ocean - ETNP201306PF51B (SPAdes) (version 2) | ecosystem: Environmental > Aquatic > Marine > Oceanic ... | reverse complement strand
ATTGATCAACACGCTTATCAAAAATCAGCAGACGCCGCACGCGAAATCATGCTCGTCTGGTATTGTGATCTTAAACCCATTCCAGCCCCTTCCGGCGAAGAAGAGGCGCCAAACCAAAGGAGTTGTAGATGACTTCACAACCAAACATCGTCTTCATCCATGCAGAAAGTATGGACGGCCGCAAAATGGGCTACATGGGCCATCCCGCCATGCAAAAGGCCACGCCCAACATGGATCGCCTCGCCAAAGAAGGCGTAATCTTTACCAATGCCTATACCAACTGCCCGGTGTGTACCCCTTCACGCGCCAGCATGTGGAGCGGCAAATACCCCAATTATGACGACTGCTGGAACAATCACGAAGGGCTCCGCCAAGGTACACCAACGGTGCAGGATACTTTCGAAAGCTCTGGATACCAAACGTCTGCTATTGGTCCTATTGATTACGCTTATGGCCAACACTCCATCCGCGATCGCATTGGCTCTTGGACGCGCGCAGCCAACATTCGACGTCCGCTCTGCCGCACCACCTTACCACAGGTTGTAGACGATGGTCAGGCCAATGGACGCGACTGGGATCGTACCTATCAGGCTATTCACTACCTACACCAATACGCCAATTCCGATCGTCCCCTCTGGCTTTATCTTACCACGGGATTGGTACATCCAGCCTTCACCGCCGAAAAGCGCTACATGCCTTTAATTGATGAAAGTAAAATAGACCTCCCACCAACGCTCATGTCGCTCGAAGCCACACAAAATGGAGCCATCGCTTATCAACGTGTCACAAAAAACTGCGATAAACAGTTTTCAGAGAACCTTGTTCACCAGATCCGCCACATATACTTTGCCATGATCGCTGCCCTTGACGACATGGTTGGTCGCGTATTGCAGGCTATTGATGACCTGGGTATGCACGACAACACGTATGTCATCTTTTCCAGCGATCACGGTGAAATGGCTGGTGACCAAAACCAGATTCTCAAACGCTCAATGTATGAGGCCTCTTCTCATGTTCCTTTAATCGTTCGTGGTCCCGATGTTCAAAAAGGCAAAACTATCGATAGCCCCGTCTCCCTTGTCGATCTCTATCCAACCTTCATGGATATGGCTGACATTAACTATGCTAATTTTGCCGATCGTCCGGGCTATTCCGAGACGCTCGATGGCGAATCATTTTTGCCGCAACTGGTTGGTACTGGCGAACGCCAGCGCGATTGGGCTATGTGTGAATACCACGGCGACCGCTGTGCTAGCGGCACCTTTATGCTCCGCCAAGGCGATTGGAAATATGTCAAGCATATCGGTTTTGAGTCCGAACTGTTCAACATTAGCGAAGATCCCGACGAAACCACAGACCTTATCAAAGAGAAAACGAATGTAGCCCAGCAGTTAGATCAAGTCCTCACCAGCAACTTTGATTGCGAAGGCATCGACGCTCGCGCCAAGCAATACGACAAAGAAAGTTTCATTGCATGGCGCAAAAAAGCCAAAGCCGATGGCATATACCACGACACCATGGCACACGTCTACAGTGGTTACGACCGCCTCTGCATCGAAGACATTGCTCCTTGGACCGATGAGAACGAACAGCAACTTGAAGCTTGGTTGGTAAAATAATAGAATTAGATTCTGACCTTAGTCATAGTCTTGATATCACAAGGAATAAACAAGGATTAGGATTCAAGGTAAACAAAATTGGGGTTCCATGGTCTCAATCAAGGCTGGCTACAATAGACCAAGTCATGTTTCTGATTGAATTGAGTCTTGGCAGCCACCGCTTGTTTGGAACACAGCTATTGAATATGGCTGGGGCTGAGATCAACTGATGCTAGGTTCCGCCAGACCTCATCCGCTTGACGAAATGGCCAGGAGGTACTACAGAGAATGGCCACTTTTCTCTTCGCGAACATAACAGTAATAGATTATGGTTAGTTTAGCTGCATCATGCGCCTTAATTTAAATCATCACTAACCTTTTTACCACCGCCCATTTTTTGATGGAATTCACAAAAAACACTTCGAATGCTTTTTATATTTTTTTCTAAATCATCAAGTTTCCAATCTTTGGTGTCAATTTTAGGTAAAAAATGGATACCTATTTCTCCAGAGCTAAACTTGTAGCCCGTTCCAGGATTTACTCCCTCAGGAAAAGAAAAATACACTGGATAAATCGACCACTTTAAATTAGTGGCTAAGTGAAAAGCCCCTTTGTTAAATTTTCCTATTTCACCAGTTGTGTTTCGTAAACCTTCCGGGCTAAGCAAAACCGAATCATTAGTTTGCCTTAAGATTCTTTCAGCCTGTTGAAAGCATAAGGCTCTTTTTTTGGGTTCATCTTGAGATGGCGTGAAAAAAGTTCCCATCATTTTTGCCATTACCGTCATAGGTAGAAATTGCTCATTCCCACGGAAAGAAAAACCTTCAGAAAGAAAGAAACGGGTATTAGGTAGCCCCAAACTGCATAGAATGAATGGATCAAAGTTAGATGTGTGGTTAAACACATAAATTGATTTATTTTCAGGTAGAGAATAGGATTTTATAACCTTAACAGAAATTCCACACAAAAAAAGAATAATGTGGCACGTCGGTTTGATGAAGAATTGCGAATATATCCTTCTTGTTCTGAATAGTGTGATGATCCCAAATGGAATAATGAGTATCATGGTCAAAAAAGACACTTCAAAACATATAAATATTTTTAATAAGCGAAAAAAAAACATTTGCCTATCCTTTTTTTCGGCAAATTATCGTTTGCATAGAAAGATTTAGATAATTCTCAAATAATAAAAAAGGTGCACATAATAGTTGACCCGCAAAGTATGGCAACATTTCTTTCCTAATATTAAGTCCTTTCCCTTTGAGGCGTGTGAAAGCGAATCCAGTGTATATATAAAAATATGCGGGGAAGGCTCCATAAGCAAGATGGTCTATTATTTGCAAGTTTGCTTTCTCTACGAAAGCCCGAATATGGGATTCATCGAACAATATAGTATGTTGAGGGGCTTGAATTCCTGGCCATCTGTTTCGAAAAAGCTTGAAGGTTAAGCTGTCAAGCCTTGGGACTTCGATAATCAATCGACCTTCTTTTGTTAGAAGTGATTCAGATAGTTTCAATGTGCGAATAGGGTCATAATCGTGCTCCAGAAAATGCCACATAGTAATCAAGTCAAATTTTTTCCCTGTGAAGTCCTGGTCATAAAAAAGCCCATTATAAAAATTTATTTCCTCCATTCCCGGGTAGTTAGCTAAATCAGCAAAATCAACCCCTGATACTTGGCATTTATATTGTTTTCTGAGCAAAGTTAAAAAGGTACCGACCGCACAACCGACATCTAATACTTGTATCTTGTTGTTTAATGTTGTGTATTGTTTTACAATTTTATGCTTTTCACGATCATGTTTTGACATTGTCCAATTATAAATAGGTGTTAATATACCCCAATCTTTTGTCTTTCGATGGGCAATATACTCTTCACCATAAAAATATTTAATCTGGTCAATACTTATACGAGGATTTTGATAAACTAAATGGCAATTGTCACATTGCACATATTTAAAATTACCGGTCTTACCTGTATAGTCATCCTGCCCGATTAGAAAAAATTTTGATGCGTTGCTACCACAGCCATAACAATTTATTCTTTCAAAAAGATATTCCATAGGACTCTCTAGCTTATCGTTAGCATTTGATTATTGACTAACCACAGCACAATTCCAAGAAATAATAAAAAAAATGGGGTGTATTTCATCTTTTGGATACTGGCAAAGTCTTTGATTTTTAAAACGATAAAAATAATGATTATTAGGCCAATAAAATTAAAAGATAAGGCTAAAAACTTAATCGAGATTATAGAAATTTGAACATTTCGCCAAGCAATAAATACCAGCAGCACAACGTATTCAACAACCATAATAGCTTTATGAACTGAACATGAAAAATAATCTTTGTCATGCATTACTTCGTATATTCCAGCTACAAAAAAGACAGCTACTAGACAAGTCCATTGATGTGTTATTACGAACTTATTTGCCCCCCCCAAATGTGGATTGATAAACAAAAGATATATGGGATATTTTAATAAAGGAAGTTGGTGTAATCCGGGGATTCTTCGAAATTTAGGACTTAAATGGGAAACTACGATAAAATAAATAAGACAAAAAATCAGAAAGCCTATAGCGTTGTGATATTGTCCAGCCTGGATTCGTATGAGAAAAAAACTGAGTAATAATAGTAGTAAGGAAAATTTCCAAAATACTGACAAATTGAACTGTTTTGTAAGGATACGATCTGGATGATGAACTCGATCAAAGTTAAGATCAAATAAGTCGTCCCATAACCTAAATAAGAATAGGAGGATGATACATAGTACTAAAGATGAAAGGTATTGAGTTGGAGTAAGTTCGAGAGGTGAGATCGATAACCCAATAACAGTTAAATAGAGCGCGAGGGGAATAAAGAGAGATAGCTTGAATCTTTCTTGCTGGTAAAGATATAAGCACCTTATTTTAGAAATAAATTGTGCCGTCGTTCCCATTAATAGAAATGTTTTGCCCACTTTTTATTCGTTTTGTTGCATTTTTTACATTCACAATAGCAGGAATGCCAAATTCTCTGGCAATGATCGCTCCATGAGAAAGCATACCTCCTCTTTCTAAGACTAAACCTTTAATTAAAGGGAATACTGGCCCCCATCCCGGATCAGTTTGTCTTGTAACTAATATGTCTCCCATCTCTATTTTTTCAGACTCAAAAACCGAAGACAAATTTTTTGCCTTGCCACTAACTTTTCCTGCACTTGCAGGAATACCGCTCAACATCATTGAGTCCGAGTCACCATTTTCTTCAGTGAAAGTTTCATAATTTACAGATGATTCATCGAAGTGCTCGCCTTCTTTTAAAATTAGGGTTTTAGGGGGATTCATCTGCATATGTTTTTGATGTTGAAATTTTCTTATCTTCGCAATCTTTTTGATTTTTGCGTCTACTTCATTCAATTGATCTAAAAATTCCAGTATCTCAGGATATTCAAAGAAGAATATATCTTCTTTGGAAATTAGCAACCCTTGGTATACAAGAAGATCACCGATCTCTAGCAAGGTTTGTCGAAAAACACTATATAGTTCTGATTGTTTAAATCTAACGAGTTCTCTGTAGGTGATTGACTTATGCACAACCCAGAGCGTCAGCAATAAAAAATTTTTCTTAAGGAAAAATGTAATAATATTATGTTTGTTATGAAAGTGTAGTGATATTTCTTTCTTTACTGCATTGAAATTATTAACTTCTCTCTTTAGGATTTGCTTAGGTTCGGGGGCCGCAGTAACTAAATATTTTTTTATGACATTAATAAGTGCTTCGGGTTGTTCTTGATAATTTGGCTCGGTAAGCATTAACTCACCTGAGCACCGAAACCCCCAATTTATAAGGTATTCATTAATTTTTTGGTTGAATTCAAAATATTGCTTGTCTTCTCTGATTATTTTGAGTATTTCTGTATTGTCACTAGTATCAAAAATATTTTTTAATTGCTCATCCTTGCTGATGTGATCAGAAAGTTCCCATAACTTTTGAGAAGGTTCAATGCTGACGATGTTGGGAATACCTTTCAATAAGGTATTCTGTTGCCCAAGTAGCGAATTTGTATCGTCAATTTTTTCTAGAGTATAATTCAGTAATCTATAAGATATTAGGGCCGCAGCATCAGCCAGAGAAGCATTTTTCCACTCTTCAAATCTAATTCTTAAAAAATCTTTAAATGCGTTGTAAAGCCGTCGAAAACTAGCATGAATATCTTCTTCATTTTTAAAGTGGGATTTTCCTCTGTGGTTAAGTTCTCGTCGAAAGAGTTGAACGTGTTGATTTACCAAGGCAACAAACTTCTTTACTCGAAAGTCAATAAATGAAAATGAATTAAAGGTTGTAAAAACTACTTGTAGGAGAAATGCAGATTTAGAGATAAAATTCAACTTTTGTGGGTTTTCTCCTTTTTCTTCGAAGTCTTCATAAATGCCAATAAAAGAATCCCATGCTATTAACAATTCGGAGGAAAAAGGCAATAATTTTATACAGGTGTATATGTTGGTTAAATTATAGTACAAGCGACCAGCCTGAAGGTTAACAGTATTGGAAAGTGCAGATTCTGTTTCTATTAAATACTTTTCTGGAATGCCAAAGCTTTTGCCTAAATTCCTAAAGTAATGATAATAGCTCTTTTTAGCAATCGACCCCAGTAGTGGAGAGACAGGGTCTGGGTAATTCTCATTCATATTTGCATTCGACCAAATAACTTTCCTTTCTTCCTTGGTAGTTATAGGTCTAGATTGCAAAATAAATAAGTTGCCAAAGACATCGACAGTCCACTCAATGTCCTGTGGGCACTTAAAATAATCTTCTAATTGGATAGAAAATTGAGCTAATCTTGCTACCCAGGAGGCTTTTTCTATATTTTGGTTTATATTCTTTCCATTTTCCTCTGGTAAAGAAGTAATTTTACAAGTTGAACTATCTCTTTCTATTACAATTTTCCCAGGAGTTACTTGCCCTTGAACGATTTTCTCGCCTAATCCGTAACAAAATTCAGCTATTAAGAGATCTTGATCGCCAGAATTTGAAGCGGCTGAAACATTCTGAGTAAATAAGACTCCAGAGACATCAGAATTGACAAGTTCTTGAATCACAATGCCCATTCCTGTTAAAAAGCTTTTTCTGTTTATTTGATATCGAATGTTGTGTTCGTTCCAATATGAAGCCCAGCAGTTTAAGATGGCATTTTCAAGTTCTAACTCCGTATTCCGAACTATTATAGAATCTAATTGCCCCGCGAACGACGATTCTACTGAATCCTCACCAACAGCCGAACTCCGAACAATAATTGGCGCATGACCAAATTTATTCCCTACCTGAGATTTCATCTGTATGAAAAGTTGTTCAGGAATTCGACTCGATCTTATTTGGTTCTGAATGTATTGACTATGCTTTGAAATTTCCTCTGGTGTAATGTCTTTTACATTTAATTCGGTAAGTGAGATTTGTTGCGAACGAAGAAATTTTTCCAGCGCTAAATTAGAAATTACAAAGCCCTGCGGAACGGGAATATTTAATCCAATTATTTTTCCCAGATTTTTGGCTTTAGCACCAATCAAGTTTTTTTTAGGCAATTTTTTTGAAAGATCAAAAATTAAATTATTTGTTATAAGCATGTTTTATTGGACCAAAAACTTCATTAGAAAAAAAAGACCGGAAAGCATATAATTACCAATAAAATGTCAGGTTTTTGATTTTCAAAGTTAGCTAAGATCCCACTTATGAGTTACTCGGATAAAAATAGAAACCTAAAACGTATAAGTCGAAATTTAACCCCGTCAATAAGTAAAGGTTTGTTAATAGTCTTTGGGGTATTTACACTACTGATTATAGGGATTTCTTTCTCACTGGCTAAATCACTAATTTTTTGGTTTATTGGCCAAATAATACTGGCAGTGAATATGTTACAGTGGTTTGTCTTATTACATGAAACCGGCCATAACACCTTATTTCCTAACAGAAGAGCCAACCTTGTTATTGGACATATTTCTGGTTTTTTTTCGGTATTACCGTTTCATTCCTGGCAACGAATTCATTCCCAGCATCACAAATGGACGGGATGGCAAGATTTAGACCCAACGACTAAGCAGGTCGTTCCAAGGAAATTAAATTTGCTTGAAAAAAAACTGATGAATTTCTGTTGGAAATTCTATTTGCCGTTATTTTCTATATTATACAGAATTAATAATTACTGGAATTTGCCAAGACTTTTTCAACTATTTACCAGGAATAAACTGAAGGTGAAGATGGCTTTTAATGTGCTTATTATGTTTTTGTTGTATGTATTGTTAGTCTTTGTGTTGGGGATAGATGTGTTTTTTAGGTTGTTTGGGTTGAGTTTTTTTATGCATTTAGTCTTAAGTGATCCAATATTAATTAGTCAACATACACATGTTACACAAAATTTGAGTGGAGAAAAAGATGTTAAACCTTTTTACCCAGAGGAGCAAGCCATTTTCACCCGTTCGTTAATCTTCCCTAAGTGGATATCCGATTTTATCCTTTTCAATTTTGATGCGCATGAGATTCATCACATGTTTCCGACAGTACCGGGATATTTACTTTCTCAACTTCCCTTTTTTTCTAATAATCAAATCAATTGGATCAAGTGGTTGAAAGAATCAAAACAAGTTCCAGCTCATATTCTACTTTTCAAGAATCGAAGAGACACTGGATACGATTTTTAATATTTAAAATCTATGGAGACCATGAAATGATTTCTTGCTTTTCGCTTTAGATTAAATAACTATTCTTGAATTAGCAGTATAATTACGGACCTGAACCTACCACCAAACATGCTATACGATAAATTAGCTAAGAACTCCTAATTTTGTTAAAAGAAACGGGCTAATTACTGGCATAATTTTATGTGCTAAATAGCCGCACCCAATAGCGGAAATAACAAAAAAAATATACTCAAAAGGTGGTCTAATTCTTATGTCAACTAAGTCATTAGAGATATTTTTTGTCTTTCTGTATAATCGGACTTTTGTTTCGCTCAGTAACCACCAAATTGTAAAAAAGATTGCTATTATGTTTAGCATGACAAAAAGATAGGCCAGAAGCTTTATAAAGTGCAAAAAAACGGCAAATTTATCCAACAGTAAACCTCAGTTTCAGTATCAAAAATTATCAAAATAAACAATCAATTTTATTGTATTTTTAAACATACGAAAAAAAAAGGGGTAATCATAGATTTGATGAGCTATAGCATATAAACTCACACGCATCAGCAAAAATTCCTTTGCTGCAATTAAAAAAGCATTTCTATGTTCCTCAACAGAGAGCTCAAGATCAGAACCTTTGAGATAAGAAGTATAATAATTGATGTGCTGAGTTATTGTTTGTTCATCTAGATCGTCCATGAATGAAAGGAATTCAACAACATCCCGATGAGGTATGTTCAAGCACGATAATTCCCAGTCGTAAAATAAAGGTTTAATGTGGCCTTCAGACCGGTGAATTACTAAATTCCTTGGGTTAAAATCATTATGAACAAGTGTTTTTGGATAGTCCTCTTTGATTTTCCACCAGAAATTAATTTCTTCAAATACTTTTTGGTATAAAGCGACTGCATTCGAATCGATAGAATCATAGTAGTTTTCAAGGATAAATCGCGATGTTTCTTTGAAAAAAGGCACAAGCTGAATTAAAGACTCTAGGTCTATTGATCTTTCTGCCCATGTAGAAATCTTAGATTTATTTTTTGCATCGCTGAAGTGAATATGGATTCTAGCAATTCCTCGAAGTGCAATTTCAACCATCTCGTTTGTCCAATAACGTGGGCAATTTTCACTTTCTTCCAAAAGAATACTACGTTGATGAAAATTTTCGATTATGAGTAGAAATATCTCTCTATCGGGTTCTATATGATGTGCATAATACTGTGGGAGTAAGTCTTGAATGTTAGGGAAACGCTCTGCATAAAAGAATAATTCTCTGGTGTGACAATTTTTGAATCCAAAAAAAGACATTTTACCCTTGATCAGTTGGTATATATTTTCATCACACTGAGACGCTACAATTTCAAGAGCAATCATGACTTCATGATCCAGAGGTTTTAATTTTACTATCAGTTCTTTGCCTTCTATCAAAATACCAGATTTATCTATAAAATCAACTTTTAACGGGAAAAAACCGAGTGTCTTCCGACTAAAGGATGAGCTAATTCGGTTGATAATGCTATTGATATTTCTTAGAGGCTCACCGATGCTCAATCCTTTGATAGCTTTTAATTCTTTTTTTTCTATTTTGATTGTCTTTCCACTGCGAAAAAAAATAGAATTAAGAAAATCTTCGTTCAATTCTGCCGCAGTTAGCCACTGAATTGGTCTATTTCGACCTAAACGCTCGTGAGCGTGGGCAAACTGGCCAGAAGCAAGTGCAGAGCTTGTAGAAAGTTCCAATGAAAGAGCCGCACTAGCTATAATTTGCGCAAATCGTTTAACCTTATCTGTACCATAACACCCCATAATTTCTAGACATTTTTTCGCTTCAGGATGTCCTGTTCCGCCCCCAATGGTTCCAATGACCAAATTTTTCATTAGTAGGGAAATATATACGCCACCATTCATCAACTCCATATTTATTATGCCGAAAGATGATTCACCAATTGAAGCAAGATCTTGCCCGCAAGCTGCAAAAATCCCCGCGACAGCATTAGAGATATTTGTTTCGTATCCAAATGTCCCTCCCAGTTTAGATATTGATTGAGCTCTCAGATAAAAATCAAAAAGGTCTTCGGGCTTAACTTTTAGAATTCTTAAACAGGTTTTTCTATCGATAAATCCTTCTACTGCGACCTCACATCCCCTCCCTTTTAGAATATTCATAAAGCTAATTTTTTTATCGCTAGAACCATTTGATTCCAGATAAAAATGCTCTATGGTTTTGCCTGTATCCTTCGGGTACTGTTTAAGAATCAAGGAACAACATTGCCATGTGCAAATAGTTGTCATATTTTGCCCTGCAGCATCCGCTGTTTCGAATTCAAATCTGAGATGTACATCTCTGCCCATAATTAATGGATCAATCTTTATGAGTCTTGCATGATTGGAATACTTACTTGATAATTCAACTAAATTTTCAAAGTATGATTTGATCCACTGGACAAATTTCACCGCATCCGAAAGGCATGAGTGCGTAAATAATGGCGCTCTAACCATGATTTGTCTGATAAAACGACTTTCAATTCCACCGCATCTTGATAGAGCATACCCACCCCTGTTAACCGACGATATGAGGGCCCCTTCATTCGTGGCCATAGGAATAAAAACCCAAGAACCTGTTGTTTCTATACCTGTTAAAAATACTGGTCCAACAATTCCCAATGGTAGTTGAATTGTACCAATGTAAGATTCGATATTTCCTTTTAACTCAGAAGCTTGAAGATTTGTTTCCCTTAGAAAATCCAGATTGATAGAACAGAAGTTTTCAAGAAAAGTCACTCGCTCATGTTGAGCTTCTGAAGTATAATGACCTCTTAAAGGAAGCTTAGGCACATTGAGGTATTTTTGCATTTGAGTTACTCCTACCAAAGAATTTCTATGTCATTGTAATAAGTGTTTTCTATTTAAGTTGGAATGCTGTTGGGTTTGTTTGCATGATATTTTAGGTTCTTAAGCAGGTGGAATTTTCATTGATATCCCTTATGATTAACTAACTATTTCAGCTTTTATTTGAAGAGTATATAACCAAGTTAAACCGCAAGGTATAAAAAGGCTATCAAACCTATCCAAAATCCCCCCATGTTCTGGTAAAAGTTGACCGAAGTCTTTAAAACCTGTAATCCTTTTGTAAAATGAAGCTAATAAATCTCCACAAAGAGCTGTAATTCCGATAGAAGATCCCCAAAGTAAACTACCAAACCATGTAATTTCGAGCATATCTTTTAATGATGTTGTAATGATTAAGCTCGCCAACATTCCACCTGCAAAACCTTCCATTGTTTTCCCTGGGCTAAGACGAGGAGCTAATTGGGTTCTACCCAGCATATGCCCACTTAATTGACTAAAGCCATCGAAAGAGAAGACTATGATATAAACAAAAAGGGCTTGAGTTATCGAGCATTGATGTGAGAAGGAAAATAATCCATGGCAGAAGAAAGTATAGATTGTCAAGCTTAATAAGAAAGTTCTAACGGTTACTGCACGTGGGCTTTTAAAATATAAAGATGCTAATTCATAAAACCCTAGAATTATTATTATTGTAACGAGAAGCGAGAAGAAACCGACAACGATACATATAATCGTTACATGGGTAATGATCAAATAAACCAATAGCTTTGTCCATCGACTTCTCTTAACAGATTTTTCTACATTTATATTTGCCCTAGACAAAAGAACTGCCCCTATAATGAAAATACTTAAGGTGCAAATTAAGATCTTACCAATATTTTCCATCTGTTATTAAGATTGTTTTATAAATGAAAGGTCGCTAAGCTATAAGTGTTAAAACACAAGGGGAAAATATCTTTATATTGTGTTGGTACCTAATATTCGCGATATCTTCGCATGTAATATGCCACTTGTAAAAGCCTTGTTATTACCGAGTTGAGAGGATTTAAGCAAAAAAATGTATTTGGAGTGCGACATTGATGTTGCACCTGCTAAACCAATGTCACACTCCGCATTTTAATCGTAAATCACTTTTTAAAAATGGGAGATATTACGGTTAACTTTAAACCAGTGGGAGATAAAATCTTCAGCATAGTTGCAACTGGATTGAAGATTCGGCGGAGTTGCTATGATTTTAGGTCAATATAATATTCCAACAGGTATAAGTATATTGGGGCTCTTTCTATCTTTCTCAAGCATCATTTTATCCTTCAAATCGCATTTTGAAATTGCCATAGTTTGTTTCATGTACTCTGGATTATGTGATTACTTTGATGGGTACATAGCTAGAAGATTAGATTTGACAGCAAAAGACAAAGAGTTTGGTACTCAAATCGACACCTTGGTTGATGTTGTTAGCTTTGGTGTTACACCTATATTATTTTTTCTGAACGACGGATTAACTGAATTAACAGATCTTTTATTATTCTTTATTTACTTGAGTGCGACGGTAATCCGGTTAGCCCATTTTTCGACCCATGGAATGCAGACATCGAATAAAGTTAAGTACTTTTCAGGGGTGCCGGTTACATATGCCGCATTAATTTTTCCAGTAGTCTACATTTTTAAAGATGTATTACAAGAGGGTATTTTTATTTCTTTTATAAGAATTACAGTTTGCTTAATGAGTCTATTTTTTGTCATAAAGACACCAATACCCAAACCGAGCGGTATCTTTTATGTTATCTTTCCTCTACTCGCAGTTGCATTAAGCTTTTACTTTTTATACATACGTTGATTGATAAAAACTAGATTCCCAATTGACCTGCCATAGTGTAAACTTTTTTCCAGAAGCAAGATGAGATAACGATAGCCACTTGGCCTTCGAGTTTTAGATCCATCATCACCAACCTCCATTATTTGGTCCGGTTGATTTTAAAACCATTGTCTTTTATCCACTACGCTTATTAAGGATTGGTTGTTGCAGAAACGTTTTAGGTTTTCGCACAGCACCTGGAAAATACGCGGAGCTGACTTCGGTGATTGGCCAGCATGGTGTGGGGTGATTATCACATTCTCCATCTCCCACAGTGGATTGCCGGCCGGTAGCGGTTCCGGTTCAGTTACATCTAGGCCTGCGCCCGCAATCTGATTTGTTTGCAAAGCTTCGATTAAAGCGGGTTGATCGACGATTCTACCTCTAGCGATGTTAACCAGGAAAGCGGTCTCCTTCATTACGCCGAACTCGGTAGTACTGATAATCCCTTGGGTCTGAGGGGTCAAAGGACAACAAATCGCTAAAAAGTCGGATTGTCGCAGCATCTGGTGCAACTGATCAGCCCTCCAAAGGTCCTCGACATAGTTAGGTTTTTCCGTTGCCACGGGGTCAACCGCCAGAATACGCATATCAAAAGCATTGGCGCGTTTAGCCACTTGTAACCCGATTCCACCGAGTCCAAGGATGCCGATGGTGTCGCCGGCGATCTCCATCACCGGTAGATTGGGTCGTATCTCCCACACTTTTTCCATTTGGCGTTTGACGGTAATATGCAAGGTGCGGCCAAAAGCTAAAATTAGTGCCATGACGTGTTCAGCGATGTTGATGCCTGTGGTTCCACGGGCGTTGGTCAACACAATATCACTGTTAACCAGTTCTGGAAACATCAGCGCTTCAACACCGACATGACTAACCTGAACCCAACGCAACTTCTGGGCCTGGTCAATAAGTTCCGGTGTTATCCGGTGCCCCCAAAGCACATCTGCATCTGCAATCTCGCGTAAGGTATGCTGATGGTCGGTCGTAATCACAAAATTCGCTTGAGGGGCGATTTGCTGCACCCGATCCATCCTATCTGCACCTAAATCGTTAGTTATGATCTTCATCGATTCACCTCACCTGAATAACCCATTTTAGA
>Ga0208128_1000633_pt1 | contig 14072 bp, 12 predicted proteins | sample ETNtaG_35_FD_185758 | JGI IMG/M metagenome (GOLD analysis project Ga0208128, IMG submission 185758) | Marine microbial and viral communities from oxygen minimum zone, Eastern Pacific Ocean - ETNP201306PF51B (SPAdes) (version 2) | ecosystem: Environmental > Aquatic > Marine > Oceanic ... | reverse complement strand
CCCCTCTAGCGGAGCATCAGTTCTTTTATTGATCACGACACCCTGGATCGTGGCAGCGAAACTATTCAAAGAACCCAATAAAAAGAAAAGGCTCAACAAACTCAATCAGTATAAAAAAAACCGCGATTGTTATGATCATGATGGATCGAAGATTGTGCCTGTTCGAAGCCGATTGGTGTGTCTTTTTCCTTCGCTTGATTGCGGTCTGATTGCCTAAGCGATCATTGAACCAAACCGGTTTGCCTGAGATCGTGTAATATCACCTGTTCTAGCGAACTTTCATTGGTGGTGAGCAGGTAGGTGATAGCATGGTCGTGGCAAAATTGCACGGTCCGCGCTAGAAACTGTTGGAACCGTCTCTGGTAACCGGCCAATACTTGTTCAGATACCGTGATTTCCTTGCTTTTTCCTGTCTCGATATCGGTCAATTGTACCTCACCTGAAAAATTAGGCTGTTGTTCTGCTCGGCACAAAATCTGAATGGCAGTCACCTCAAACTGTTGTCCCACTAACGATATCAATCCCCTCTGGTAAGCATAAGTAGCGTTGTCGAAAAAGTCGGAGATTAAGATGACAATTCCCGGCTCATTTTGCTCAGCGAATTGTTTCAGACAGCCCTCAAGGTCAGTTTGCCCTTCCGCAGAAAGGGGAACTAGGGCTTGTACCACCTTCGGAAATTGAGTTTTGCTATAAGTCGATGGCAAAACGGTCAACAACCGTTGCCGACAGGTGTAGATCTGTACTTGATCAAAATTAGCCAGTGCGACATAACCGAGGGCTGTTACGATCTGTTTAGCCAAGTCCAGTTTAGTAGGATCTCCCAGCCCCATTGAGGAGCTACTGTCGATTAAAAAAGAAACGGTTAAGTTGGCTTCAGCCTGAAAGAGTTTAATGAAGCGGCGACCTGACCGGGCATAGAGATTCCAATCGACATGGGTTAAGTCGTCACCTGTTTGATAAGGCCGATAATCAGCAAACTCTAGACCCACCCCATGATTGCGACTGCGACGTTCGCCTTTCAGCCGTCCACGATATTGAGACTTAGGTTGGAGTTTGAGCAGCCTCAGTTGGCGAAGTAGATCGGTAGAGAGTCGCATGGCAGGCCGACAACCCTACTCGAAGTGTAGTCGCAAATGTTCAATAGATTTATCGATTAGGCCGCGGAGGTCATCGAGCGACCCGTTTGGGCTGGCGCGTAGATCTAAGATCACCGCTGGAAGTTGGTCTATTTCCGCTACTAATTCTGCAACGGCAGAAAATTCTAAGTCGCCTTGCCCCGGGATTTGCGTCTCGTCAAGAGCGGGAGGTTGTCCTCTACGACAATCTCGAATTCTAACGCCGGTGACGTAATCTTTCAACTGATCTAAACTTTCGATGGGATCGATTTCAGGTTCAGATGCCCAGAACTGGCCTGCATCGAAGTTAATACCAACCCAATCCCGGTCAATCGATTCAACGAATCGCATAGCAGTCTCCAGCGAATAGATCGACTTGCCAAGGTGAGGTTTGACTATCAGCTTAATATTGGCTTGCGATGAGAGCAGGGAACTCTGATTAACAGCATTTAGAAACCAACCGAAGGCTTCTTCATTGCCGGCCAATCCACCTGAGTCGAAAGTGATGGCAGGCAGGCCGATCATGTCAGCGATTTCGACCACTCGGTCAAATTCTGACGTGCCAATATCGATTCCAAAAGTGCCTCCCAGAGATTCGATCTCCAACCTGTGCAAAACAACTTTCTGTTTTAGATCTGCATAGTAGGAAGAAGGATGACCCAATTCGATAACCGGTTGAGCCGGTGGCGTGGGTGGTCGGGAACAGAGTTCGATGGCCTGATAACCGGACTCGGCGATAATCGGTAAGACTTCGTCCAGTGGATGACCAACGAAAAGTTGTGTACTACAGCCCAGTGGTTTCGTCATCTGCTATCTCTGGATCTAGAGGCCGATCAACCGATAGTCTCTTACCCATCATCACCCATTCGTCAACAAAGCCCAGCTTGCGATAAAAATTGACGGCTCGTTGATTAAAAGCACTGACATTTAACATCATAAATTCGTGCCCCATTCGTTTAACGTAGGCTTCAGCGGCTTCGACCAAGGCTGGAGCAACATCTTGCCCCCAATAAATTTCGTCCACCGCTAAATCACACAGAAATCCCTGTCGTTCTGGACGAAAATCGTCTTTGGCCTCGGCCATCACTACCACATAACCGATAGGTAGGTCCAGTGAGTTAACAGCGACGTAGGTACGACAAATTGGGATGTTTTGTAGATAGACGACCTTTTCATTGTACCAGTTTTCCATTCGTTCGATCTGTTGTTCTGGCGAGAGATCAGCCAACCGTTGCTGAGGTGCACTGGCAACCAGATGAGAGCGACGAATGCGGTCAAGGTGGAGTTGATCTGATTCTTGAAATATTCTAACTTTAAAAACCATTCGAGAAACACAGTTTAGCTCGACGAACGGCTTGTCGAGATTTCGATAACGGATTTGCTTGTTTCGGGCTTCAATCCTACAAAAGAACCCAATAGCTTGTCAAGGAAAAATCGACCTAATATTTTTTGCCGCGTCAGAAAATTGAAACTGGCCTCAAATTGTGATAAAATACGGTTATTCTGAAGCAGGAAAATTGGGATGAGAAATTGGTTCTTCGTCGTTTGGTTAATCATTTTAGCTGGATTTGTGAGTCAGGCTGAAAGTGCAATACGACCCACAGTAACCCGTGTTAAAGTGCGTCCCCGGGAAGACGGTATTGTTGAGGTTTCGTACGATGTGGAAGCTAAAGGCCTATTAGCCATTACGATTCGTGTCTCAAACGATAGCGGTGTGACTTTCAATGTTCCTATTAGGCTTAGTAGCCTATCAGGAGATGTGGGTGAAAACGTCAAGTCTGGAGATGGGAAAAAAATCCTGTGGAATGCACTAACCGATCAACCGAATGTCAACAGTACTGGCTATCGGGTACAAGTTATTGCAACTGAACAGATTGATGGGATGACTCTGATCCCAGGTGGTAGATTCCTAATGGGAGATGATCAAGGAGAACTAGACGAACAACCTGCGCGACAAGTGGAGGTCGACTCCTTCTTTATCGACAAATATGAGGTAACCAACCGTCAGTTCGCTCGCTTTCTCACTGCCAACGGTAAAAACGAAGATGAGAGCGGAAATATGTTGATTGAACTCGCTGACCCAGACGTTCGGATTGTTTTTACGGCGAGTCAATATCGAGCGGTGACGGCTTTCGCTGAACACCCGGTAACGGAGATAACGTGGTACGGAGCCACAGCCTACGCCAAGTGGGCGGGGAAACGGCTACCGACGGAGGCTGAATGGGAGCGAGCCGCACGTGGCTTTGATGGGCGTACCTACCCGTGGGGCAATGCAGAAGTAACCTACCAATACGTTAACTTCAACGGTAATTTGGGGGGGACTGAGGTTTTTGACCAATACCCCAAAGGACGCAGCCCCTACGGTATCTACAATATGAGTGGAAATATTTGGGAGTGGGTGGCTGACGCCTACGATGCTGACTTCTATAGTTTAGCACCTGATGAAAAAAATCCTTCCAATATCGTAGACCCGCTCGATCTGACTGATCGTGTGCTACGCGGTGGATCCTGGTATAGCTCCGCCAAAGAGGTTCGATGTGCCAAACGCTTCCATCAACCACCAATAGAAGCCAGCAGCAGTATTGGCTTTCGCTGTGCAGCTTCGATCGATCTGAAGTAGCGTCCATTCCAGCGAGTATAACTAGGGCCCTTTAATGTCTACCTTTTATATTACTACTCCGATCTATTACGTGAATGCCGAGCCACACATTGGTCATGCCTATACGACCATCGCTGCTGATGTACTTGCGCGATACCACCGGTTAAAAGGCAAGTCTGTTTTATTTCTAACCGGGGTTGATGAACACGGAGCTAATATCCAGAAAGTCGCTGATGAGAAAGGAATTCCACCACAGGAATATTGCGACCAAATCGCTCCAACCTTCACCAAATTGTGGCAAAAACTGAATATCTCTAACGATGATTTCATTCGTACTACCAGCGATTTACACAAAGCCGGCATAGCTAAGTTCTTCACTAAACTTTACGAGTCAGGTGATATTTATCGAGGGAAATACGAGGGCCATTACTGCCAACCTTGCGAACGATTCTACACTGAGAAAGAGCTCGGAGAGAGTGGAACCTGTCCAATCCACAAACTGTCCGTCGAAAAAGTGGTCGAGGAAAACTATTTCTTTGCCTTGACTAAATACCAGGATCAACTGATAGATCTGATTCAATCTAACCCTTCTTTTATCGAGCCTGCGAGCAGACGCAATGAAATCATGAGTGTTCTGACTTCGGGGTTGCAAGACATCAGTATTTCTCGTTCTTCCGTCGATTGGGGGATCCCCTTGCCCTTCGATCCCGACCAGAACATCTATGTTTGGACTGAGGCTTTGGTCAATTACATCACCGCTCTAGATTATCACGTCGATGGAGAAAAGTTCCGGAGGTTCTGGCCAGCCAATGTCCATATGATGGCCAAAGAGATCACTCGCTTTCATGTTATTATCTGGCCGGCTATGCTGATGGCGGTTGGCTTACCCTTACCCCAGCAGATTTTCGCTCACGGTTGGCTTACCAAAGACGGCGATAAGATCAGTAAAACACTCGGTAATGTGATCGATATGGATGAACTAATCGAGGAGTTCGGCCTAGATCCATTTCGCTACTTTTTCATGCGCGAGTTTAGTTTTGGCAACGATGGCAACTATACCCAGCAGCGTTTTGTAACGCGTTACAATTCAGATTTAGCTAATGATCTGGGCAACCTGCTAAACAGGGTGTTGGGTTTGCTATCCAAGAATTTTGAGGTTTTGCCTGATCCAATCCAGCCCGATGCCATCGATGAAGAAATCAAGCAGATGGCACTCGAAACCGCTGAAAAACTAGACCAACTGATGAACCAGACTGCGCTCGATGTGGCCTTAGAAACAGTTTGGGAGTTCGTTCGTCGTCTTAACCGGTATATTCAGCAGACCAAAGTTTGGTCACTGAAAGATGACCCGTCTCGAATGGGTACTATTCTCTACAATGCGATGGAGGCCTTGCGGGTGATCTCGGTTTTCCTGACACCGTTTATGCCGCAAGTGGCAGCGAAAATCCAATCACAATTGGGGATAGAAGCTAAAGGGCAAGATCTAGATTCAGTCCAAGAGTGGGGAGGATTGGCCGGGGGATTACCGGTTGCAAAAGGGATTCCGCTCTTCCCCAAGAAAGACCAGAATCAGATGCCTCAAAAAGAGACTGGCTTAGATAGCTCTACTGATGCAACTGTGGATAATCTGATTACAATTGACCAGGTCAAAGATTTGGAACTTCGTGTCGGCCAGATCGTATCAGCAGAGTTGGTGCCTGACTCTGACCGCCTGCTCAAATTAATAGTTGACCTTGGTAACGAACAGAGGCAGATTGTAGCCGGTATTGCCCGTACCTATGCTCCACAAGATGTTATCGGTAAACAAGCGGTTTTGGTGGCCAACCTCCAACCCGCTAAGATTCGTGGTATTGAGTCTCAAGGGATGTTGCTGGCCGCAGTCAGAAAAAAACAGCTATCGCTGGTGACTGTCGATCAAGCCATTCCAAACGGAACACTGGTTTCCTAATCCTTTAACTACGTAAGGCTAACCCCGGCCAACTTTCCTCGAATTGTAACCCTCTCGCGATCTTAGCGTTTTATCTATACCGCACTACTTCAGCACTATGAATATATGAAAGTTTGTCGTGCTGAGAAATCCTAATGTCGTTCTAGAAATCAGCGTGACAGTCGTAGGAGATATCCGATGAGCATACCCGTGGTAATGGTTGATTCCCTTTCCCGGGAGGAGTGTCTCGCGCTATTGGAAATTAGCCATACCATCAATTCAACACTAGACATCCAGAAAATCCTCAACTCGACATTGCAACAATTATCGAGGGTTATTGAGGCTTCTGCTAGTTCTATTTGGCTCTCTTCCCATCTCTCTAACCCTAAGCGCCGGCCTGAGCCTTATCTACATGTCGCAGCAGCCACCGGTGAGAAAAGTGAAGAAATCAAGGGAATTGTCCTAGAAATGGGGCAAGGTATTGTGGGGCAAGTCATCGATCAAGGTCAAGCTGCTATTATCGACGATGTTCGTCAGGATCGTCAGCATGCTAAAGACATTGCTGCGGAGCTCGGCTTTGAAGTGGTAACGATGATCTGTGCGCCAATTACATATCGAAACCAGGTTATAGGAGCGATTCAAGCGCTTAATAAAGCCAAAAGTCGTGGTTTCTCTCAGAAAGATCTGTTTTTGACCAGTATGGTAGCCGACGCGACCGGAATAGCCCTCTATAATGCAGATCTGCATCAGACTGTCCAAGTCGAAAACCGGGAACTCCGTCGAAGTTTAGGCGGGCAACATATCCAGTTTCAGGATATTATTGCCGTTAGCCTAAATATGCAGCAAGCCCTAGAGCGGTCTGCAAAAGTTGCCGTCACACCCACAACAACCTTATTAAGGGGCGAGAGTGGAACTGGAAAAGAGTTGATTGCCCATGCGATTCACAGTGCTAGTCCTCGTGCTGAAAATCCTTTTATTCCCGTCAATTGTGCAGCCTTGCCGGATACCCTTCTTGAAGCTGAACTTTTCGGGCATGAGAAAGGTGCATTTACCGGGGCCGAATCCTTGAAAGAGGGTAGATTTGAATTGGCAAACAGCGGAACACTATTCCTGGACGAAATTGGGGACATGAACCACGAGGTTCAAGCCAAACTGCTACGAGTACTTCAAGATCAAGAGTTTTTCAGAGTGGGTGGGACACAGCCGATTCAGTGTGATGTTCGCGTAGTCGCAGCCACCAATCAAGATCTAGAAGCCAAAATACAGGATAGTACTTTCCGGGAAGATCTATACTACCGTCTGAATGTGATCGAGGTTTTCTTGCCACCGCTGCGGGAACGAATTGAAGATATCCCTAGTTTGGCCGAATTCTTTTTGCAACGCTTCAGTCAAGAGATGAAACGACCGAAAATCAGCTTTTCGGCAGCCGCTTTAGAAGCATTATTATCCCACTCCTGGCCAGGCAATGTTCGTGAGCTACAGAACGCCGTCGAACATGCGGTGGTTCTTGGGAAAGATGCTGTTGTCCAACTAGAAGATCTACCCGCACGTTTCGATACAGTTCGAACCGAACCTGAGATTGGTCATGACCAAACTGCCACACTCGATACAGCGCAACGTGCTTTTAAGCGACAATATGTAACGCATATTTTGCAACAAACGAGCGGTAACCGATCTCAGGCAGCTAAAATTCTTGACATTCAACGAACCTATCTATCCCGCTTAATTAAAGAATTAAAAATTGAAGGGTAAGCCCTAAGATGGCAATGATAGATGAAGAACGATTTCGCATCAATTTAAATGGATTTGTGGTTCGACCGGCGATCTTGACAACCGATGAAGTAGTGGTCATCGTCGATTAAATCAACCAGATCAAGCGCTACTCATCTTCGCTGCCGACAGAATACAGAAGAATACAGTATGTATCCGGAGAGCCTCCAGCGTGACCATTGACCCCCCTCAGGCGATTGATGTGTTACGTGAAACCACTGGCCCCGATGTCCGTGTAGAAAATATATTTTCCATCTGACGAACAAGAATCACCAACATAGCGGGTTACATGGTGGTGGACCACAATAGGCCGATTATATCTTTGGCCATCAGGTTCAGAATAATACTATTCAATTGGGGATGGTACGGGTTGTTTTTGAGTTGACCAAAGTTTCTAACGGTGGTGGGGCAACCCGTTTATCCGGTCGCCACAAGTCTAACTTCCCTATATTCTCATCCAGCCACCCATTGGCATCGGTTGCAAATTCTTCCAGCAGTTTTAGCCGGGTTGCCACACTATAAACAAGCTTGCTTCCGCCAGTCTTGGATTGCTGACTTCCAAACCCAACCTGGCCCCCACAGTACCATTAGCGATTTCTGATCGACAAAGCTGTATGTAGATGTAGAGATCGCATGTGTGGCTGGTGGGTAGATCTCACAGATGCCATTGCCTATAAGACAATCGAGAATAGCACGGAGCATATGCGTTTTACTTAGCCATGAGCGTTGGGATTGAGTTGCCGATTGTACCCATGTGAACAGCGCGAAAAGTAGCCTCCGATGGTTGCGGTCGAGCATTAAGCGACCTCCAAGAGTAACCAACCATAACAGAAAAACCTATCTTGAAACCATCGGCGTGTTCCTTCTACGATAGCGGTAAACTGACCGGGGACGGGTACGAACTGACCTGACCCATGCGGGGAAATGTCGAATGATAGAAATATCAAAAAACCGATATGGGTCTTCTACTTTTCGTAGAGAACATGATTATTAAATATTTAACTGACCTTTCAGCCTATGTAACCAGTGTTATTGTTGTGAGTATTGCCGCTCTAATTTGCCTGGCTGGTGCTCAAGACGGCATACAAATCAACGGCATACCTCTCCTTTTTATTTGCATGTCAGTTGCCTTCCTCATGCAGTGGATTGCCTTTATTCCGGCCTATATTTGGCAGACAGAGCGATTTTATGACTTGACCGGAAGCCTAACCTACCTGACTGTCACTGGTCTGGCTATTTTTGGTAAAAGTATGTGGGGGCATTCGGATATCGATATCCGTAGCTTACTTTTAGCCCTTTTGATTACTGTGTGGGCTCTGCGTCTTGGCACTTTCCTGTTTGTCAGGATCTTAAAAGCTGGGGAGGATAGAAGGTTCAAAGATCTAAAATCATCACTGCCGATTTTTCTTAGAACCTGGACTCTACAGGGATTATGGGTTTTCCTGACTTCGGTTAGTGCGTTGACAGCGATTAGTGCTATTACTGTTCATCCCGTCGATATAACACTTTATACCGGTACCGCTATATGGATATTTGGTTTCGTCTTTGAAGTAATTGCCGATTATCAAAAGAGCCGTTTCAGGGCCAATAAAGACAATGTTGACCAATTCATCCAGTCCGGTCTCTGGTCGATTTCAAGGCATCCCAACTACTTTGGAGAAATTACGTTGTGGGTTGGTGTAACCATCATTGCATTGCCTGTCCTCCGGGGCTGGCAATTCGTTACGCTGATTTCGCCCTTTTTCGTTTTCCTTCTCTTAACCAGAGTAAGTGGTATTCCTTTACTCCAGGCCAGGGCAGACGAGAAGTGGGGACATCTGCAGACTTATCAGAAGTACCAGGAGAATACGCCAGCCTTATGGCCCAAATTCCCCCCTATCAAATCAGAACCAGAATCCAGATCTGGCAACTAATAGATTCGATCAAGTATCATCTGGAAACCAATATTGTATCCTTGGCACTGTTAGGGGAAATTCTCAGATTCTAGTTAACGGCTGGGGATTGTATCGACAAGACCTCTCTTGTTATGAAGACAATTCGCCGTCATACTGATGCCGGGTAGTTGGTCCTCTTTCTCTACCACAATCCCAATCTAGCCACTTTCTTGCACTGTCAGCTAGCTGACATCGACATTCTCTGGTGGCCGACAGACCATATTAGCAAATTACACTCTCTTCTGAGTTACCGGAAGTAGGCAGAAGTTCCAGTAGGACGTGCCAAAATCATCGGTTACTAGCATCATAATATCTTAACCGTAATTCTCAGAAACCGAAATAGGGTTGCTGATGGAGGCAAAACGGCTATCAAGAACTATTACAAGTAAAACTGGAAATCTATAACTCGTCTGGTTCTTTTTTTGGGAACCTAGTTTCTACCGTGGTGCAACAGGATCCAGATGAGACCAAATTTCGACTGCTCTACCGTGACTTTTCTGCTTTGGCTATTTGGCCACGGTTGTTTGCTCGACGGGTCAGCTGACTACTGTTGTCTTCGGGCTCGATGGATCACCGGTATGCTGTCCCGGCTATGACCACCAACCTCTAAGTTTTAACCCTGCTTCAACTAGAATTGTGGCAAATTTCTCAGCGTTGGTCTTAATAATCATAATCAGCCAATTTTTACGGGAAAAGTCTACTACTGTTTTAATTCGGATCTATTAGATAATCGTACAGCGAATCTTCAATCGGCGGGTCGATCTGAAATCGCATTTTGACCACCGGTGAAGGTTTCTTGTTCTCTACTGGCAAATACTCCTGTACAAAATAGTCTGTCTCTGGCTGCAGTTGGCCTAAAAAGTAGAAATCCTGTCCTTCGTCATTGCTTTTCTTAACAAACAGCGGAATGTTGATATTGTTTTGCTGTTGATCTCTCAGTGTCCGCACATCCTTGCTATCTAGCCTCCTATTCGATTTAGAGAAATATTCGACCACTCTATTGGAAATGAACCGATCCTCGTATTTGGTAGAATCAGAAATATCTTCCGCTTTGTGGTAGGTCAAAAAAATAGGACAGACCAAATTATCCGGACTAAATAAATATCCGCCCACGTTTTGGGCCAGTGGATTCTCTGACCAGTTGAGGATCCGAAAAACATCTTTCCGCGAATATTTACGATACAGAATAAAACCGTCTCTGTAGTACTCCATCTTCCAATCTGAACGATACCTGAACTTAGCACAGTCTATCAGATCGGTCAATAGTATCTTGAAGTCGTGGTTGCAGAGGAAGGCCATAAACTGTTCTGTCGATTCGACTACACCTTCTACCAGTCGAAACAGATCATAGCCATAGATTTGACCGATTGGTTTTAGCTGTTTATTAGACTTCTGGCGGACAAAGTTTAGATTCAGGTTGTTGACACAGGATGCAAAGGTAGCGGTATTGACATCTATGCCGTAATCGCTTTTCAGCCTTGATCGATATGTACTTAAGTCGGTAATCGTGTCTTTGATCAGGAGTTGCAACAGTACGATCTCATCTATCCGCTTGGCATTAAGCACATGCTGTGAATAAAACTCGATCAGCCGGGCTTCCTGTCCTGATAAGCTGAAACCGTGATTAGATTCCACTTTATTCAGAAAATTATAGTAGGATTTGGAATGCGCAACATAGGAAAACGGATCTCTGATCCCAGGCCTTAAAAAGTCCTTCATCAAAGGCACTCTACCAAGTTTAAATTTCAGTAACTCATAGTCAGCTTTTAGATCCTTCAACTGACGCAGGTTGGAGAAGTCAATGGCACTGTAGATCCGCTTCTTACTGATGGGGTCAAAGTTAACCGTTGATGCACCTGGGATTAAGCTACTACCCGCAGCCATCAATTTTCTGATTGTGTCCTTGTTAAAGGAGTTATCACCGAACAGGGCAATCGGTACTAAAAAGTTATTTTTGTAATTTCCAATGAAATCGATCACCGTTAAGTACGACTTACCGGCTGACTTGCGTAACCCACGCCCCAACTGCTGGATAAAGACGATGGCTGACCGGGTTGGACGCAGCATGATAATCTGGTTGACAGAGGGGATATCTATGCCCTCATTGAAGATATCAACGGTTAGAATATAGTCTAGTTTCTGCCTCAGGTTTTTGGACTCCAGTTGGTCGATAGCTTTAGCTCTTACTTCTTCGCTATCTTCGCCACTGAGTGCTTGGGTTCTTAGCCCCCTCCGGTTTAAGGCTAGGGATAGCTGTTTAGCTTCATCTACTCGGCTACAGAAGATTAGTCCTCGGATTACACCGTTATCACAGCCATAGAAATTAGCCTTTTCCAGAATATGGTCAACTCTTTGGTCTGATGTTAGATGGGAGAAACTGGCACCTTCATCCAGCAACTTGCCAGCGATGGTGATCTCAGAAACGCCGAAATAATGGAAGGTAGCCAGCATATCGGATTCCAGTGCATCATTCAACCGAATCTCAGCCGCGATATTGTAATCGAACCGCTTAAAGACGTCATAACCATCAGTGCGCTCGGGTGTAGCCGTCATGCCGAGTAGAAACTGGGGTCTAAAGTAATCCAATATCTCTCTATAGGAACCTGCTCCTACACGGTGGGTCTCATCGACCACCAGATAGTCAAAATGATCCGGCGAAAACCGCCTTAGATGTTGGAGCCGACTTAAAGTTTGAATGGTACTAAAAATATAGTCGGCCTGCAGATCTTTCTGATGCCCGGTATACATCCCATATGTGTAAGGAGAACCAAGCAGTTGTTGGAAGGCGTCGAGCGCCTGGCGGGCAATATTTTCCCGATGTACCACAAAGAGAAATTTTCTTGGTTTTACTCTCCTGGCATCAAAGGCTGACAAATAGGTTTTGCCAGTTCCAGTAGCTGAGATGAGTAAGGCTCTATTTTTTCCCTGGCTTCTGAGCAACTCCAATTTTTCTAATGCTTGTTGTTGCATTGGGTTGGGCTGAACGCGTGCTGATCTAACCAGATAGGATACGGAGGGTTCGTTAATAGACAACTCCGGTTGCCCAGGGGTTTTTGGCTGTGCGTGATATAGCTCAGCATATCGGTCAATAAAGTCAGCATCTACGCAGACTGCAGCCTGATACTCCTTCTCAAATTCAGCTTGGGTATGAAATATGATTTCGCTATCCGGCAGTGCCGAAATCTTCAAATTCCACTCCTTATTTACACATAAAGCATAATCTGTCAGATTACTGCTGCCAATAATTAAGTTAATATTGGAACCAGAGGCCATTTTGAACAGATAGCCCTTGGTGTGAAGGTTGCCTTGAGTGGCCATTCTCAACTCAATGTTTGAGAATTTATGTAGTGTTTTTAAAGCTTCCGGTTCTGTAAAGTATTGATACTGAGAGACTAAAATCCGGCCCTGAACACCTGTCTGCTCCAAGAGTTCCAAGGCGTTGATTATAGTGGCCACTCCACCCCTGGTGACGAAAGCAACCGAAAACCAGAAGGTCTGGCAATTTAGAAGCTCTTTTAGCAGAGCAGATAAGACTTTACGTCCTTTGTGCCTGTCGTTTACCAGTAGTTCTGGTTGAAGTGACCTGTCGGATAAAACAGTTCGGTCAATGAAACCGGTTTTCAGACTAGGTAGAAGTGACTTATTAACGAATTGATCACGCATCTAACGCTGCATCAACCTTTTCACGATTGGAATATCGGCTGCTACCCAATCCAGTCTATCCAGCTGACTAGCTCTCAGCCATTGACAGTCAATATGCTCCGTCAGGGTCAAATTAGTATTTGAGGCCGAGCATAAATAGCTATGCATTCGCAACTGAAAGTCAGGATATTGGTGTTCAATGGTTAGGAATTTCTGTTCGACCTGGATATCGTATTGCAACTCTTCCCTGATCTCTCTTGTTAGAGCTTGCCGTTGGGATTCACCTGCTTCTACCTTGCCACCTGGAAATTCGTATTTCAATGAAGTATAGTCGTATTTACCTACTTTTCTTTGTAAGCAAAGGAACTTATTTTCAACCTGGATAATTGCGGCAACAACTTCTATTTGTTTCATCTGACCACTGCAGAATATTAAAGTTACTAAAGATTAGCATGATAAAGGACCTTGGCAAATCAAGCCTAACGGATAATAGCATAAAATCGCAAGATGACATTCTATGTCTTGACTGCCCGTGCCCGGAATAATCTGTTTTTTTCTTTAGGGTAAAGTAGCAGTTTAGCCACCAATGTTGGTAAATTACACCTATGAAAAAGCAATTAAAGTGTTTTAGTTGCGGTTGTCAAAAGCTTTCCTGTGTCCGAAGAGAAAAGAAACGTTGCCGTTGTTGTCGTTACGAATGGAAACTTGGTAAATTAGCCCTGCATTTAACCCGACAAGAATGGTCCAATCTTTGGCCCTGGTTTTTCAGGCGTTTACCCGTCATTGCCATGGCTCAGAAAACAGGGATCCACAGACAACGAATTTTACCTGCTTTAACCCATGTCGGAGACAGCTGTCAGAAGGATATACCGGATATCTTTTCCGGCACTGTAGAAGTGGATGAAACCTATATTGGAGCACAATGGAATCACCAAAGACACCGCGCCAAGGCCGGTGGCAGGAAACGTGGAAGAGGGAGTTCCAACACTCCTGTTTTTGGCATCTAGGCCGAGGTGGAAAGGTTTGGGCACAAGTGGTTTCTGATGTCGAAGCAAGGACTTGATTACCTCTGATCTGCCGACGGG